>Ga0066687_10000060_pt1 | contig 30767 bp, 11 predicted proteins | sample GraSoiAngelo_136_FD_65630 | JGI IMG/M metagenome (GOLD analysis project Ga0066687, IMG submission 65630) | Grasslands soil microbial communities from the Angelo Coastal Reserve, California, USA - 14_0929_09_20cm | ecosystem: Environmental > Terrestrial > Soil > Grasslands | place: USA... | reverse complement strand
CTCGCATTGTCCCTCGTTTATTTTGTTTTGGATTTCACCTGCTCCTTCTATATACGTTCTAATTCAAACCAGGTTGCTCCATTTCCCAAACCAAACGAGCCTTTTTCAGCAGCCTGCTAGTCCACTAAGGTAGGATCGAGGACTGGCGCGGTGCTCCTTAGGTCTGACTATCGTTTGTACCTAGCCCTAGACCGCAACGTCTACCTCTCGCAGTTCACCATCCTGAACCAATTCATCAACGGCGGCCTGGTATTCTTTGATCGCATCTTGAATGTTTTCGAGAGCCTCATCTTCAGTTGCCCCTTGAGACCAACAGCCAGGTAAACCGGGGCAGGACACGCTATATCCCTCGTCGGATTTGTACAACGCGATCTTGTATTTCATTCTCTGGCCTCCGACTTGATTATACGCGTGATGGCTTCAGACAGCTAACGCTCCCGTTCAGCGGGGCCGCGAGTGGCACTCAAAGAATGCGTGAGAATCGCGCTTCGCGGCCTCCGCTGCAACTGGTTGTTAGACGCCATTGAACGGCGGACGATCAATTATGGTTTAAGACCCCCTTGAAATAAGTCTGTGACTGCTTCAATGATTTGTTTGAACTTTTCTGCCTTCAAAGTTCCGACCTGAGTAACAATCAAGCTGTCACTAGCGGTGAATAGCTTCCCTGGCCGTGCATAACTGATTACCCGCAGCGCTCCTGTTTGCAGGCTGTCATCCTTGACCTCTATTGCCTTTGCATCTCCATACGGTTTACTCGTGATTTGACATAAAACCCAATCGCCTCGGCCCGCCTCCGCCAGCACTAAAGCAGGTCGCAGTTTTGTTTGTGATAGGTCAGAAAAGGGAAATGGCACAAGAACTACTGCGCCCGTTGTAGGTGTGACCACGCAGCATCCTCCTCTGGCTTATTCCAATCTTCGGCAAGGGCCGACTCACTCAGCAGGGCGGTCTCAGCGATGCTCGTCGCCGGTTCCTCTTCCAATATAGTTACAAGTGCGCGCCTGGCAGCCGGCAAGTTTATGGATTCCAAAAGCCGAATTTGGCCGTTCTCGTCAATCACTGCTTCAATAGTCTTGATCATTATCTGCCTCCGCAGTCATTTTACCTGATTTACAGTTTGGACATGAACTGCTCAAGTGCAGGCGTCTAACGCCCCGCGTAACCGGGCGCGCGCCAACACTCCGAGCCACCATGCAAAGCCCGCTTCGCGCGCTCCGGTTTACGCGATTGTTAGACAGCAGTTCCTCGCGTGCAGTCAATTTCTTGCTGCCCTATTTGCGGCTTCTACTCTTGATAAACACAGCCGTGCAATAGCAGCAAGCGGTTCATTCTGCTGTCTCGACATACGGCGAAGGTTTGATCGAACGCCTCGCAATATCTCCTTTGGCATTCCAGACCCATCCATCGCTCCTGCCGAGAAAGATAATTCTTCTTGCTGCCTTCGAGGCCGAGACACTATAGCGTTAAGAAATAATCGCGGATTCTTCCAAAGTACGTCTTCTCCCAAAAAGCTCCCAATCAACTCAGCTAAATCGCCATCACTTTTGAGTCCGAGATCGAGCAACGACGCCAGAATTTGCTTATCCCCTCGATGGAATAAATCAATAGCTTGTTCAGCGGCAACTTCACAGTCTGAGGTACTGGCTTTCGTTGAACACTTATGCAATGCAGCAATTATCTTTTTGCGATCTGTCTTAGCTCTGTCGACCTGAGCAGATGCGCAAATAGAAGAAGAGAGTATAAGTAGAACAACACTAAACTTCATTCCCTTTTGCTGCTTGGTTCTTCGCATTTCGCCACCTCCAAACTCCTGCTGTCTAACGTAAAAGATTCTTTGCGTGGTTTCGCGGCCGTGCGGAACTATGATGACAAAGTCGAGCTGGATTCGGCGGCGAACACCGCGCAAAGAACCCGTTGGACTAAACCGCGGCGGGATTATATGGGCGTTGAATCTGCTTTGCAATCGGGCTGAAGATGACGAGAGCGCTCCAGCAGGACCGGCTCGCTCTGATGGGCGATAGCTTTGCGGCCCAGGCTCAGTGAAGGAGCATAAAGTGAGGCATGAAGATCAATGCGATTGTGGAGGTATTGGAGCGCGTCCCAGGTTTGCGGGCATACCTCTATTGTCGCGACACGAATGTCGGCAAGAGATTGTGAGCAATACTCAAAGCTAGGGTTCGTTAACAAACTCACTGGAATCAACTCACTGGTAATTTCTCAAGAGCTATCCAATCGCGTGCTCCACGACTGTAATGTGAGTGGAGGTATGCTTTCAACGAATGATCGGATCATTTCCTTCTGTGTACGATACCATCAATAGTCGCCGTTCCTGCGACTCTCAGATGATGATGTAACGATGCTCCCAAATCAGAGATTTCTAGTCGCTCTTGGATGGCTCCCAAAGCTCGATCTTGTTGCCATCCGGGTCCGTCACCCATGCGAATTTCCCATATCCTTCGTAGTCTTCAGTCTTATCAATAGCCACGCCCTTCGACTGGAGATGAGAAAGAGTTTCCGCCATGCTCTTTACGCAGTAGTTAATCCGACCCGTTCGTGGCTTATCCGTGATGTCCTGATCAGTGGACATAATCGCCCACGCTGTCGTTCTCTTGATCTCGGGATTTTCAAGATCCCTATATTCAAATGATGTATAGACCGAGTTGCACTCACTATCCTGGCCCTCGGGAACTATTCCGAGGCAATCGCGATACCACTCAATCAACCGCTTGGGATTGTTGGTGAACAAAAACACTCCGCCGATGCCATTAATTAAGCTCATATTATTTTCCCCATATAGTCACTTCGTTGCCGTCTGGATCGTGAAAGTGCGCAAACTGACCTTGATCCGGATCTTTTTCGGTCGAATCCGGCACGAGTCCTTTACTTTTCAGAGCCGACAAGCTGCTCTCGAAATTTTCGACGCGATATACGACTGAAACACTTGCTGAACATTTCTTCGGAGCATCTGCTTTTTTAGGATGAATGCCAAAGGCAAACAGGCCGGCGGCGGTGTTGAGTTTGCCGTAATATCCTCCCCTGAATTCCTTCGTCTCGATCCCAAACCGCGAATACCAGTCGGCAAGAACTTTCGCGTCCTGGCATGGATTGATCGAGATCGCGCCGACATACAGTATTTTCGCCCCAGGCGACTGAGACGCCGTTGGCGATTGGGCAAACGCCGACATCGACAGAAAAACAAGCGGGACGGCAAGATAGATTTTTCGAATCGCCATAGCTCGAATCATCCTCATAAATTTCATGTTAGCTCCTCATCTCTGCATGTTTCCGAACCGGCAGGCATAGTTCCAATTCAAAATGCGACCAATCCATCGCGCTTTCTTTGTCCAGGAAAACCTCAAGCGCCGGCGCGTGCTCGGGCTCGTAGGCACTAGTGATAAGCCAATCTCTGTAAAGGTAGTCCCAGGCTGTAGCCACCTTATGTAAATCTCCTGAAACCTTTATGACCGCGTATCGCATGGCCGGCATTTTCAATTTCGACATTCCTTCCATGCACTCGAAGGGAAAAGACGACGCAAGACAGACCTCATATCGATAGAGATGCTTCGGGGTCACGTGCGGATCGTCTACCGTCATTCCGAAAAGAATTCCCTCCGAAAAAATATCCTGGGATTTGGCCCATTCGATCAGCGTCTTGAAGGCGGTAAGCACCCTGTCCATTTCGAAGGCATTCGTAACCCGAATATAGGCGACTTGCCTTTCGGGAATGTCGATCAATCTCACTGGAAAGGCAGCTCGCTTTTCCTCCGCGCTCATGGAAAGACCATATTCGTCTTCCGGGAAAAGTTCTTTGCAAATCTTGCTCTTTTTGATCTCGCCGCTTTTTCGATACTGCCTTGGCGAAGTGTCGTAGCCGGCTCGGAAGGCGCGGGAAAACGTGGCCGATGACGAAAAGCCGCAATCCAAGGCTATATCGGTCAGGCTCTGTTCGGAGTAACGAAGAAGCCGAGCGGCCTTTTTAAGACGAAGCCGATTCGTAAAATTTTTCAGGGTTTCGCCGGAAACCGCTCTAAACATCCGATGGAAGTGAAATTCCGAGAAGCAGGCAACACTGGCAAGCTCAGCCAGCCCCACCTGGCGATCCAGGTTCCCGCGAAGATAATCAATGACCCAATCGATTCTTTGGGCATATTCGCTGTTGGCCTGGGGCTTTGGGCTCGGCACGGATTCTGTCGACATGTGCCGTACATATATATCCCAATCGGCCCGATGCTGTCAGCATCCAAGTTTGACTATCATGAGTGATAACCACATGAGCCCATTTATCCCTTCTGATCAAAGGGGTCGTGACATCTAGTGCTTAATTCCTCGGCTGAGAAGCGCGCGCCCATAGATTCGTCAGCGCCCGTAAGCCCCTATTTCCCTCCGCCGGTTAAAATATACTCGACGACATAGCGGCGCAGTTTGTCTCGATTTTGTCTGAGGTATATGGGATGATCTGCCGCGATTTCCTGATCAGGTCGAGACACCAAAATATATGCTTCCAACAACCCTTCATCATTAAGTTTTTTCAATTTCGCCAGCGCCGGATTGAGATTCTTCACGTTCTTGTCGCTGGTAGCCCGCGTCAGAACGCTTCGCAGAGCGTCGGCCTCCTCGGCCAAGCTATGACGGTATGTTTTCTCGTTCGTAAATGTTCTTGCGAATTTTTCCCTTCGCCAGATCGCACGAGTCGCGACGTAGGAAATCCATGCAAAAGAGCCATCGTCTTTGCCCCTTAACAGCGCACTCGCGTCTAAATCAATCTTCGCATCGCCCTTCTCGTCAAAAACAAGATTGGTCGGGATATCGATTTGCGGATGTGCCAGGTTAGTGTTGGTCACTTGCGCCCATTGCATCAAGCCGGCGCCGGAAAATTGGCTGTAGGGTTCACTAACGTAGGCTTCGACGTATCGATCACGCGCCTGATCGTATTTGCCCTGCTTCATCAAAGGTGTTGCTGAGTAGCGGTAGGCTATCTCTCTATTTGGATCAATTGCAATGGCCTTTTGATACCAGGTTTCGGCCTGCTGGAAATCACCTTGTTGATAATAAACGTCGCCAGAGAAAAGCGCTGCTTCGTATAATGTCGGATCGAGTTGCAATACCGCCTGGTAGTTTCTGAGTGCGTCGTTGAGCTTGCCCTGTGAGAAAAAGGCCTCGGCCTCAGCCATTAATTTGTTCGCGGCGGCGTTTTGCGACCCCCACTCGCCCGCCGATCCATCTGGCGGAATACTTTGAATAAGTGCGTCAACTACCGAATTCTCGATGCTCAATTCTTTGGACTTGATGAAAGCGTTACGGGCACGAATGCGTAGTGACTTGCGCGCAGCGCCATCGCTTGTGATATTTGCCTGTGCGATTAAAGCAAATCCGAGATAAAAGTGTGTTTCGGGATTGTCAGGCTCGGCTATCGAGAGCTTCTCCAAGATCGGTAAAGCCTCTGTGTATTTTTGCTGTTTGATTAACTCAGTCGCCTTTTGCTTTAACTCCTGGCCGCTATCGCCCGCCTGGACGCATATCGCCAAGGGCTGGCAAACCGTTGATAGGCAAAAGAACAGGAGCGCGAAACAAGTCGCCATTTTGAAAATGTTACATTGAAACATATTTACTCCTTATAAAGATTTCAGCTAACGAAAGGTAGTCATTTAACGCTCATGATAACCTGCGCTCGCTGAGCAAAGCCGGCATCGGGTTTGATCCTAACCCGAAGACCGACGGGTCGTCCGGACCTGGGCAGCTAGCCCATTCCTAAACGCCGAGACTCTCGACCGCGAAAGATTCACCTACGAAGAGACAGGTTTTACAGCTTGAACTCACCGTTGTGAATCCTGTTGTGGCGAGTGAAACAATACACGATTCCTCAAGGCTAGGCTCGTTCCTTCAAGTCAGCCTGACTTCACGGCACAAGAGCTCTCAATACGTTAGACGCGTTCTGGTTTGTTGGTTTTACCATCTCAACAATAACCACAGCTAAGCATCGAATTCTTTCATATCAACATCAGTCAAATCTCCAACTCTGTGAACGATAAGATTCTGATGGATTGCGTAGATTCCTAGATTGAATCAAACATTTCCCTCGGGGTGAATATCGGCAGATTGACTTCGATTTTTGATTCTTCACAGTTCAGTCGTACTTACGAAGATGTGAGAGATTTCAATGAAGACGGCCTTATATAAAAAAGAGCGGGAGCGAGTTCCCTTACCGACCTGTCCAGGAACGCATCGGATTCAATGGACCAATCGTTTATACAAAATCCTTGACGCTGCCGTCATCAACGGGCGACGAGATGGCTTCAACAACCCGCGAGACAGCTTTGACTCATTTATAAATTCCGCCGGCGGCTTCCCCTTAAACCCACAGCGCTCCTTCTGTCGAGACCCCGTTTTTGTTGCGGCGAGTCGTTCGAAATAGTCTGAGAATTTCCGGACAGGTGCTTTGCCAGCGCGTGAACCGTCGGATACCTGAACAATTCCATGACAGTAAGCTCCGGATTGATCGCTCTCCGGAGCTTGCTGCAGACCTGCGCAAGCAGCAGAGAGTTACCGCCGTAGCTGAAGAAATCAGCATTCACGCTGATATTCTCTACGCCCAACACCTCTTGCCATACAGAGGCGACCGCGCGCTCGAGAGAGTTTCCCGGCGGGATGAATTTTTCCTCCCTCCCCATGCGAATCTCATCAAGCTCGGGAAGCGCAGCCCTGTCGATCTTTCCGTTGGGGGCCGTCGGCATGCTGTCGAGGATCACGATCGCGCGCGGCATCATGTAATCAGGAAGCCTCTCGGCCAGAAAGGTCTCTATCTCCTCAGGCGTCAGGAAAGGGTTCGGGAGGTTTGGTTTTGATTCAAAGCTCCTGTTCTCGTTCACTCGAGTTTGAGTCTCGCGGCCGGAGCGGCGCGCATAAACATACGATAGCTCCGTGCCGGCGAGCACCTTATCCTGTAAGACGTTCATCTCGTAACCGTGGTGATTGAGCATTTCGGTTATCCGCGACAGATTCTCTTTTAGATCGACCTCCAGAACGATCTGATGGATGCGGGCCCAATGCTCGTCCCGGACTCCTCTCAGCACTTCCAGTTCGCTTTTCTCGACGTTGATTTTGAGGAGGTCGATGCGATCGATCTCGTTTTCGTCGATCACATCGGAAAGCGTTCGCAGTCTGACGGAAAATCTCTCCGGTTCAAACCTCTCATTCAGCAGCTCGTCTGAAGATTCGATGAGATCGGAGATTTCTATTCCGGCTGAGGCTGCTTGATTATCCATGAATCGCCTCACGACTTGTTTCTCGGTCTTTGGGTCCGCGTATAAGCCGGAGAAGAGTGTGAATCCAGAAAATGAGGTAAACTCGGCAACCCCTTCGCGACTTCCAAGGCCATAGTTGAACACGCGAGCATTTGGAGCGTAGATCGACGCGTTTATCTTCAACATCTCAAAGGCGCGCGGGTTCGGCTCAAACGCTAACACCGTCGCGGACGCGTGACGCTGGGTGACAAATAGAGTGAACAGCCCGATGTTGGCGCCGACATCCAGGACGACGCTACCCTCGCCGACACTCGTACCGAATCGAAGATATGCCTGAAGCTCGAATATCTCCCGGTAGATGTAATCGGTCTCATTTTTGTTGATGTGTACGATCGCGAGGTTATTGGGAAGGCTGTACCGCGGAAACCCGGCTATCGTACGTGCTCGTGCCCGATTCGCAACAACGTAGGCACATAGCTCGATTTCCTGCGACTGTTTATCTCGTCGTCCCGGCAGTACTATCGCCTGGCTAACGTCCGGGTGCGCGAGCAATTGATGCTCGATTTCTCTGGGTTCGATCCGGTAACCGTGCACCTTCACTTGATCGTCGCGCCGACCAAGGAACTCGATCGTTCCATCGGTCAGGTAACGCCCAGCATCGTGAGATCGGTACATACGGGCGCCGGATTCCGGTGAGAACGGATCTGGGATGAATTTCTCGGCTGTCGCGCCGGCGTGGCCATAATAACCGCGGGCGACGCCGCGGCCTCCAATATGAATTTCGCCGCCGGCTCCGATCGGCACGGGTTCCAGGTCTTCAGACAAAATATACAATCGGGAATTGGCAAGCGGCCTTCCGATAGGCAGTGTGTTCGACTGCGTTTCACAAAACGGATTATCGCGAGCAAGAGTGGATACGCCTACCGTTGTCTCTGTAGGACCATAATGATTCACAATAGACACCGACGTGAATGCCTCGCCGAGCGACCGCGCCCATTCCGCGTTCGACGCTTCGCCGCCCAGCACAAGCGTTGTACGAGGCATAATAGTGCCGGGCTTCGCCGCCGCCTGAAGCGCTGCCAGATGGGATGGCACGATTTTCAAGTAATCGACGTAGTGGAGATCAAAATAATCTGCAAGCCCATCGGCATCGAGAAAGAGGTCTTCGGGAATGATATGCAGGCATCCGCCGGCGGCTAATGCCGGGAATAGCGCGGTATAACCCAGATCCGCGGATGGGGCTGCCAGAGCCGCGAATGAGGTTCCAGCACGCGGCTCGAGCTTCTCAATAATGGCTCGGACATAGCTCGTCAGGTTGCGTTGCTCGACGGCGACTCCTTTGGGAGATCCGGTTGATCCGGACGTGTACATCAGATAGGCGACGGTCTCCGGAAGCGGCTTGAGGCCCGGGTTATCAGAGCGGTAATTCGCGATGCGCTGAGTAATCGCATCCGCCCCGAGCAACGGTACTTCTCCATCAGCAAACCCTGCGACATCCTGTTCGCCTATGATGAACGAGGTCCTGGAATCATCCACGATCATCTTGAGCCGATCTCCCGGATTCCGCGGATCTAATGGCAGGTAGGCGACGCCGGCCTTCAGCGCCGCGAGCATCGCCGTGATCAGATCCGCCGAGCGGTTCAAACAGAGAGCGATCGTTTGTTCCGGACCTAAACCGGCGCCGGCCAGATAATGAGCGAGTTGATTCGCTCTCTTATTGAGTTCCCTGTAGGTAAGGGCGAGGTCACCGTGCACGAGCGCCACCGCATCCGGTGAACTTTCGACAACGGCCTCGAACAATTCGGCGAACGCGCAATCGTCGTAGCCCAGGCGCTCGGTGTCATTCCATTCATTAATCAATTGCGCGACATCCGCATCGCTCAAGAGCGAGACTTCGCGCAAGGGCTTTTCCGGCTGAGCCGTCAGCGCCTCGCTTAGCACGTTCAGATGATGAGCGAGCCGGTCGATTGTGCCGCGGTCGAATAAGTCGGTGTTGTATTCGATCACGCCGGTCATCGCTTCCGGCGCATCTTCGATGGAAAGGAACAGATCGAATTTCGCGGTCCTCGATTCAATCTCGATCTGTTCGACGCGAAGTCCTCCCAGCGAATCGGGAATGCGCGACGGCGCTGATACCGCGAAGGCAACTTGAAACAGAGGCGAGCGGCGAAGGTCTCTCCGCGGATGCAGGTCTTCCACGAGTTGTTCGAACGGAACCTCCTGATGAATATACGCCTCGATCGCGCGCTCCCTGGTCTGCCGCAAGAGATCGTTGAAACTATGGCTTCGCTCGATGCGCCCCCTTATCACGACCGTGTTCACAAAGAATCCTATGAGGTGTTCGATCTCCGGCAGACCCCGGTTGGCCACGGGTACTCCAATGGAATAATCAGACTCGCCGCTGTACTTATGGAGCAACGCCTGGAAAGCCGCGAGGAAAGTCATAAATATGGTCGCGCCCTCGACTCGACAAAGTCTCCTGGCCGCGCGTTCAACCTCGGCGGGAATGTTGAACTTTATGGTCGAGCCGTTTGAGGTTTGCGTGAGCGGCCTCGGCCGGTCGATCGGCGCCTGGATCGAGTCGGCGGCGCCGGCCAGCATTCGCCTCCAGTAGTCTTTCTCTTTTTCAAGCCTTTCGCCCTGAATCCATTCGCGCTGCCACGCCGCATAGTCCGCGTACTGGATCTTCAGTTCAGGCAATGCGACGGCGCCGGATGACGACGGCTCGTCATACAATGCCGACAGCTCGCGAAAGAAAAGATCGATCGAGGCGCCATCGGAAACAATGTGGTGCATTGAAAGCACCAGCAGGTGGTCCGTTTCATCCAGCCTGATCAAGAGCCCGCCGAGCAGCGTTGGCTTAGTGAGATCAAAGACATTCAGCGCAAACTGGGATGCTCGCTCAAGAGCCAACGTCCAGGCGTCTTCCATACCCTTGGCGGCCTCTATTGTGATTCTTTCGAGTTTGAATACGGCGTCGGGATGAATCACCTGGGTTGGTTGGCCGTCGACCTCCTGGAAAGACGTTCGGAGTATTTCGTGTCGCGATACTATACGGTTAATCGCCCGCTCGAGAATATCGTCATCGAGCGCTCCGACAATTCGAACCGCGCCGGATATGTTATACGCGGCGCTTGCCGGGGCCAGCGTGTTCAGGAACCAGAGCCGTGTTTGCGCGAACGACAGCGGTATCGCTCCGGTGCGATCGAGCCGAGAAATAACGGCTGTCTCCGCGGGCTTGCCGCCTCTGATCTCATCTTCAATACACAAAGCCAGCCCCGCGACTGTCGGCGAATCAAAAATCTTTCTGAGCGGCAAATCGATATTGAACGCCGATCGTAATCTAGAAATTACTTTGGCGGCGGTCAGCGAATTGCCGCCCTCGTCAAAGAAACTCTGGTCCAGCGCGATCCGGTCAATTCTGAGCGCGGAGCAAAGGACCTCGGCTACGACTTCCTCGACTAAATTGCTAAATGGTTCAGCCGGACCGTCCGGAGCGCTGTGCTCGTCCTGAGGTGCCGGCAGGCGGCGACGGTCTATCTTTCCGCTTCCCGTCAGCGGCATCGCTTCGAGCTGAACAAAGGCGGCCGGGAACATGTATGCCGGGAGTCGCTGCTTTAGGAGAGCCTTCAACGCCGCGAGATCCGGTTGGCTGTCCTCCCCGGCGACAAAGTAGGCGACCAATTGTTTTTCACGCGGCCCGATCTCGCGCGCGACAACAACCGCTTGCTTGATCCAACCGGCCTCGCGCATCGTCATTTCGATTTCACCGGGCTCGACGCGATAACCGCGAATCTTCAACTGATGATCCGAGCGGCCGAGAAACTCGATAGTTCCGTCCGGCAGATAACGAGCCCGATCGCCCGAAGAGTAGAGCAGCGAGCCTGATCTTTCGCCAAAGGGATCAGGGATGAAGCGCTCGGCGGTCATCGCAGGCTGATCCAAATATCCCCGGGCTAACCCGCCGCCTCCTATGTATATTTCGCCGATAACACCTAATGGAACCGGACGCATCGTTTTGTCGAACAAGTAGACGCTGGTGTTGTCGATTGCCGTGCCGATCGAGGGCGCCTCGGGCCAGAGGCCGCAATCGTCAGGCATCGTGTAAGCAGTAGCCGCGTGCGTTTCGGACGGCCCGTAGTGATTGAACAATCTGCAAGCCGGGAGGCCCGCGAACAGCGCAGAGACCTGAGGGGTGATTTTCAACTGCTCGCCGGCGGTAATGATCTCCCGCAACGCGATCGGCGCCGGGCAACTCTCGGCCGCCGCTTCCGATAGTTGATGCAGCGCGACAACCGGCACGAAAAGGCGTTCGACTTGTTCGCTTAGAATCGTCGCGAGCAGCCGCGATGTGTCCTTCCTGTGGTCGTCGGAGATCAACAGCAGTGTTCCACCGGTGCTCAAGGTAGAAAATATTTCCTGGAAGGAAACGTCAAAGCTCAACGATGCGAATTGCAACGTTCTGCCGCCGATTGATTGTTCTGAGCTGTTGCACTGCCAACTGACCATCTTCACCGCGGAACGGTGGCTCATCGCGACGCCCTTGGGCCTCCCCGTGGAGCCCGATGTATGGACCACGTAGGCGAGGTTGTCGGGCGTTGGTTTCGAGTTCGCGGCATCACCGAACGGTTCCACGCAGTCGAGTGTGATATCGAAAACCCGGGCATTATGAGCGGGCAGAGAACTCGCTAGATCGGGCTGGGCGATAAGTACATCGAGTCCTCCTATCATCCACGCGAGCTGGCTAGCCGGATAAGACGGGTCAAGCGGCACATAGGCCGCTCCTGCCTTCAATGCGGCTATGACAGCCGTTATCATCTCAATCGACCGGTCCACACATATTCCGGCCAGAGCATCAGGACCGGCTCCGGCGGCGCGCAGCTTCGCGGCAAATTGTTCGGCGCGCACATTGAGACATTCGTAGCTGACGTGATGGCTTTCGAATACGAGCGAAATCGCGTCCGGCGCGGATTCTGCCTGGCGTTCGAATAATTCGTGGACGCAGGCGTCTCGTTGGAACTCACAGGCAGTGTCATTGAACTCATAGAGTAATTGCGTCAATTCCGCGTGGGTCAGCACCGGCAGCTCGGAGATGGCGAGGCTGGAATTATCCTTGATCGCGCTCAAGAGCACTTCAAAATGAGTAAAGAAACGCGAGATGGTGGCTTCGTCGAAGAGATCGGTGTTGTATTCGATGGCCGCCTGCAAAGCGCCTTTGTCCTCCATCATCGACAGGCTCAGATCGAAGTGCGCCTTCCCTGCGTCGAGCGCCAGTGGAGCGGCCGAAATACCGGGAAGATCGAGATCGCGTTGCGGCGCATTTTGCAGGACGAATAAAACTTGAAACAGCGGAGAATCCCTGAGATCCCGCACCGGTTGAAGCGCGTCCACCAGCATCTCAAACGGGAGGTCTTGATGAGCGTATGCTTCGAGCATCGTTTCCCGGACTTGTCCGAGCAGTTTTCGAAACGATGGACGTTCGTCAAACTGAGCGCGCAGTACCAGCGTATTGGCGAAAAAGCCGATGAGACTCTCGATCTCCTCTCTCGTGCGATTAGAGATAGGCGATCCGACGCAGATGTCGTCCTGTCCGCTGTAACGGTGAAGCAGCGTTTGGAATGCCGCCAGGAGAACCATGAACATGGTCGCTGATTCACGCCTGGCCAAAGAATGAAGATCGAGTGTCAGCGACTCGGATAGCTCGAAATAATGCGTGGCCCCATTAAACGTTTGAACGGCCTGACGCGGCCTGTCGAATTGCATTTCGAGAACGGGCGGAGCGCCCGCCAGTTTCCCGCGCCAATAGTCGAGTTGGCTCGTCAGCGCGTCATCCTTCAAAGAGCGGCGGTGCCAAAGCGCGAAGTCCGCGTATTGAATCGGCGGATCACTTAACGATGATGGATTCCCGGCTGCGAATGCTCCGTACAATGCTCCGATCTCCTCGGTCAATACACCCATCGACCAGCCGTCGCTCACGATGTGGTGGAGGAAGGCGATGAGAGCCTGATCCAACGGACCGGCTCTGAACAGATTCACTCTCAACAGCGGTCCTCGCTGAAGGTCAAATACCCTGGAAGCTTCTTGCCGGGCGAGCCTCAAGATCTCGCGCTCTCTCTCTGTCTCCGCAAGCCCACTTACATCGACGATGCGCACCGTCGTCAATCCGAAGGGATGCGTTACCTGAACCGGCTCACCATCGTGAACCTCGAAGGTAGTCCGCAGAGACTCGTGCCGCCTGACAATCTCGCTAACAGCTTCTTCAAGCGCGGAAATCGAGAGCGGCCCGATTAGATGCAATCCGGCAACACTGTTGTAAACAGCGCGGTCGTGTTCGAGTTGGTCAAGAAACCACAGGCGCTCCTGCGCGTGCGACAGAGCGACGAATGGCCCACGCTCGGTTTTCGCAATCGGCGCTATTACCGGGCTGACGCCTCCCGAGATTTCGCTCCGAATTACTTGAGAGAGTTCAGACAAGATCGGATGTTCGAATAGTGCGCGAATTGGAAGCTCGACCCGAAACGTATCGCGAATCCTCGATACCACCTGGGTCGCCAGCAGAGAATGACCGCCTTGCTCGAAAAACTGCGCATCTCTGCTCACGCGGTCCGCTCCCAACACGCAACGCCAGATATCAGCCAGAAGCTCTTCCACCGCATCCTGGGGCGGGCGAAACTCATTGGTGAGTACGGCCGACGCGTCCGGGAGCGGCAACGCCTTGCGGTTCACCTTGCCGTTCGGTGTTAGAGGCAGCCCTTTGAGCTGAACGAAGTATGCGGGCGTCATAAAGGCGGGCAGCATCTTTTTGAGGAACGACCTGAGAACCGCCGGCGACACGTCATCGCCATCCGCGGCTACGATGTACGCGACCAGTTGCTTGTCGTCTCGTCCGATGCCTTCCCGGGCCAGGACAATACACTCGCGGACACTTTCATGTTGCGCGAGAGCTGCTTCGATTTCGCCAAGTTCTATTCGGAAACCTCTGATCTTGACCTGATGATCGATCCGGCCGAGGAACTCGATGTTGCCGTCAGCGAGGAAACGACAAAGGTCTCCGCTCCTGTACATTCGCGCGCCCTCGCGCTTGCTGACCATATCGGGTAAGAATTTCTCCGCTGTCAAATCGGGGCGGCCAACGTACCCGAAAGCGACTCCGTCACCTGATATGCATAGTTCACCTGAAACGCCGATCGGAACCGGAGACAATTGCGCGTCAAGAATGTATTCGCGAATGTTCGAGATAGGACGGCCTATCGGTACCGAGGTACGGTTCCAGGATGGCAGGCATAGCCAGTCCATGCATCCCATCGACGTTTCAGTCGGACCGTAGAAGTTGTGAAGCTCGGCGCGCGAAAGTCGCAAGAAGTCTTCCATCGTTTCGACCGGAAGAGCCTCGCCTCCCGGGAAGACCAGTTCGAGGCACCGCAAGTCCGCGAAGCCCGGCTCCTGGATGAAGGGCCTGAGCATTGAAGGCACAAAATGGCAGCTCGTCACCTGTAGCCTCGACATTGCACTAACGAGGTAAGCGCTGTCCTGCTCGCCGCCGGGAACGACCATGACGACGGTTGAGCCCGTGACAAGGGGCCAGAAGATTTCCCAAACCGATGCGTCGAAGCTAAGAGAGGCCTTCATCAAAAGACGGTCGCGCGCGCCAAACTGAAATTTCTCCTGCAACCACGAGATACAATTCAGCGGTCCTTTATGAGGGACCGCCGTCCCCTTCGGCTTTCCGGTTGAACCCGAAGTGTAGATGATGTAGATGGGGTCTTCGGTAGTGACGCCGCAATTCGGGTTCTCATCATCTTCAAGAAAGATTTCACCGGCAACATCGTCCAGATTAATGACGTTCACGACGTTATCGGCAGTTTCCGGCAGGCGACTGATCTGTTCTCGCCCGGCGATGACCCATCCGGCGCCGGAGTCGGAGATCATGTAGCCGAGCCGCTCTTGTGGGTAGTTCGGATCAAGTGGAAGATAAGCCCCTCCCGCCTTCATTATTCCCAGCAACGCCACGGCCATTTCGAGCGATCGCTCCAGGCACACTCCAACATATCGATCGACGCGGACGCGGCGTTTGATCAGGTGACGAGCAAGACGGTTGGCGCGCCGATTGAGATCCAGGTAGGTCAGTTGCGCGTCTTCGAATGCGATCGCCACCGCGTCCGGTCTCAGTTCGGCTTGATGCTCGAATGAGCTATGTATGCACCGGTCGGCGGGATAGTCGGCATCGGTATCATTCCATTCTTGCAGAAGCTGATGCGTCTCCGGCGCGGCCAAAAGCGGTAACGAGGAAATTCTCCCTTCAGCTCCGGAGGCAATTGCATCAAGCAAAACATTGAAGTGACCCATCATCCGCTCTATCGTCTCAGGGTCGAAGAGATCGCCGCGGTACTCGATGCTCGCCGTCAGACCGCCGGTAGAATCAACGATGGAAAGGATGAGATCGAACTTTGAGGTTCCCGTCTGTGCCGCCAGAGGAGCGGCAACCAGCCCCGGCATGGCAATCGCCGACGGAAGTCCCTGCTCCAGAGAAAAAGTGACATTGAAGAGACTCGACCGGCTCAGGTCTCGCTCGGGTTGCAGCGTTTCCACCACGACCTCGAAAGGCACGGCCTGATTTGCATACGCGGCCAACGCTGTTTCTCTGACACGGCCAAGAAGCCGCGGGAACTGCATGCCGGCTGAAAGACCGGCCCTGATGGCGAGCATGTTTACGAAGAAGCCGATCAATCCATGGGTCTCCACCCGATCGCGGCTGGCTATAGGCGTGCCGATTACGAAGTCTTCCTGTCCCGTATATCGAAAAATCAGAACTTCATAAGCCGCCAGCAAGAGCATGAAGAGCGTCAGCCCTCGCTGGCGCGCGACATTCTTCAGAGCCTCGCTCAAATAGGCTGGGTAATCTCGAGTGATCGTACCGCCGCTATAACTCAGCACCGCGGGCCGCGGATGGTCGGCCGGCAACTCGATTGATGCAGGCGCGCCCGCGAGCGCGGTTTTCCAAAACTCAATCCCCTGCTCCAATGTTTCATCCCGCAACCACTCTCGCTGCCAGATTGCAATATCAGAATATTGGATGGCGGGTTCCTCGAGACCGGACGGAAAGCCGCCCACAAATCCGGCATACAGCGCCGTCAGTTCGTTTAGAAAAATCGAAAGCGACCATTCGTCCGAGATGATGTGGTGCATCGTGATCAGGAGAAAGGACTCACGACCGGAGGAGCGGATTAGCAAGCTCCGAAACAGCGGCGCCTTGCAAAGATCGAATGGCCTCCTGGCTTCATCCATGGCCAGCCGTTGAATGAGATCGAGCCGCTGTGATTCATGCAGATCTGAAACATCGGCTACCCTTAGAAAATAGCGCGAGCTTTCCAGGTAGATGGATTCCACTTGTTCGATGACTTGTTGGCCGGCTCCATCGACGTTCTCGAAGCAGGTCCGAAGCGACTCCTGACGGCGCACGATTTCCAACAACGCGCCGGCCAATGCATCGACTGACAAAGCGCCTTCAATCCGCAATCCGCCGGGCATGTTGTAGGCGGCAGTACCCGGCTCCATCTGCTCGAAAAACCACAATCGCGCCTGGCCAAACGAGAGAGGCGCCTTGATCTGACTGTTCCTCTTTATCGCCGACGCGCTTGCTGATTCCGACACGCCTTCTTCTTCGAGCAAAAGCTCGAAGAGATCGCGATCCGACGAAAATAAATCAAACGACCCTGGCGAGTTCTTCATACGCTCCGCCGTGATTTGGTTTGCAATTTCTCAGCCCTCTCCTCGGGGGACATGTTCTTGATTCGCTGGACGACAGCGGCGATTCTCTCCATCTGACCCGATTTGGTTTCAACAGCCTGAAGCTCTCGCGCCAGACGCCCAATAGTCGGCGACTCGAAAATCTTGCTGACCGACAGGTCAACCTTGAAGATGTAGCGGATTGCCGAGATTACCCGCATGGCGATAAGCGAATGCCCTCCCAGCTTAAAGAAATCATCGCGCACGCCGACCTTGTCTAGAACAAGGTTCTCCTCCCATATGGACGCAAGCACCTCTTCAACGGCGTTGCCAGGCGCAACGTAACCGGTCACAGCCGGCGGCGCACCTTCCGGCGCGGGTAAATTCGCGCGATCAATCTTTCCATTCGGCGTCAGCGGCAATGTATCCAGGAAGACGAATGCGGCGGGGATCATGTACGCCGGCAGTCTCGCTCGGAGAAATTCTCGAGCCTCGTCCGCGGACAACTCTGTCCCGGCGGCTGGCGCGAGATAAGCAACGAGTCTCTTATCGCCGAACCTCTCGTCCGATGCGACGACCGCGCACTGCCGAACCCTGGGATGAAGGGCCAGCGTTGACTCTATCTCTCCAAGCTCAATTCTGAATCCTCTCAACTTGACCTGGCGATCTCGCCGCCCTAAGAACTCGAGGTTGCCGTCAGGCAGGAACCTTCCAAGATCTCCGCTTCGGTATACACGAGCGCCGTCGATGCCAAAAGGATCGGGCAGGAACCTTTCCGCCGTGAGTTCCGTCGCACCCACATAGCACCTCGCCAGACCGTCTCCTCCGATGTACAGCTCGCCGGGGATTCCTTCTGGTACTGGGTTCAGATCTTCATCCAATACATAAATGAAGGTATTTGAAATCGGCCGGCCGATGGGCAACAGTGCGCGGTCATAAACCATTTCTCTGTAACAGGCAGCGAAGGTGGTCGATTCGGTCGGACCGTATCCGTTTATCAGAGAGCACCGGGGGGCGTTAATGGACAGCGCTCGCGCGTCCTCAATCGCTACGACATCGCCGCCCGCCAGTACATGCTTGACCCCTGAAAAGTCTTCGACGCAATCCTGAACCAGGAGGTGGAAAAGCCCCGCCGTGAACCAGGCTGCCGTTATCTGATGATCCTTGAGAGCGGCGCTGATCTGAGCCGGCGCCGGAGTCTCGGGAGGCATAATCACCAACCTCGCCCCATTCAAAAGCGCGCCCCAAATTTCAAATGTCGAAGCATCGAACGCGAGGGTGGAAGATTGTAGAAATACTTCGTCGGCGCTGAAGTCGAAGTAGTTTGTCTGTCTGACAAGCCTCACCACACCGCGATTGGTGATACCGACCCCCTTTGGCGTTCCGGTAGAGCCCGAGGTGTATATGACGTAAGCGAGGTTTTCCGGATCGCCGAAGCGCTTCCCTAAGACGTCTCCTACAACCGGGCCGTCCGTGGCCTCCGCCGCGTTCGTGTAAGCTAAGGATTGATCGAGAATACTTTCCACGGATATGAACTCGAACGACCCATCTTCCGGAGCAATCTCTACCGGCCGCACAGTCAATACCAGCGCCGCGCCGGAATCAGCCAGAGTGAAACGTATTCTTTCCTCCGGATATGAAAGATCAACAGGGAGATAGGCTGCTCCGGAACCGAGGATCCCCAGAATCCCGACTATCATTTCTATTGAGCGCTCAGTCGAAACCCCGACGATAGTCTCGGGACACACGCCTTGGCTGGTAAGAAACGTCGCGACCGTTCCAGCCTGGCGGTACAGCTCGGCATAGGAAACCTGGCGGTCCGCGAAAACCACTCCCATGGAATCGGGCGCGCGATCGATCTGTTCGCGGAAAAGAGCGACGATCGTCTTGTCTCCTGGATAAGCGGTTGCGTGGCCGCGCCACTCGCCGAGAATCTGACGATACTCCTCTCCGGTTAGCATGGGGATCGTTGATACGGCACAGCTCGCGTGATCCGGGAATCCGGTCAGGAGAACTTCGAAGTGACGCAGAAGCCGGTCGACTGCTGATTCCTCAACTTGATCGGAGCGATAAACGAGCTCGATCGACAGATGATCTCCGGGAAACACAATGAGGGTGAGCGGATAATTCGTGCTTTCCAGCGACTCTATTAATTCGAGCTTCAAGGACGAAGAAGGGGCTAGACTCTCCTTGTCCAACGGGTAGTTCTCGAATGCAAGGATCGAGTCGAACAAGGGCCGTCCGCGGGCGACCTCGCTCCAACCCTGAATATCTATGAGAGAACAGTAATCAAATCGCCTGGCCTCCATCTGCCGATCCTGCAATGCCGGAAGCCAGATTCCGAGCGGCCCGTCCGGAGAGAGGCGAGCGCGAGCCGGAATCGTTACTGAGAATGGCCCGATGATTTTTTCGCTTTCAGGCAGAGACGGCGGCCTGCCCGCTGTCACCACTCCAAACAGAACATCGGCTGTGCTGCAATATCTCGCGAGCAGTACCGCCCAGGCTCCCTGCACCATTGTGCTCAGAGTCAATCGGTTCTGACGCGCGAACGAAACCAGGCTCGAGGTGAGGGATTCGGAGAGCCGAATGCGGCGACGCGAAGTCATTTCGCCCGCCGCGCTGGAACCGGCGCGATAAATAGGCAAGGTCGGCGGGGATGAGATTCCTCTCAATTCTTCTCGCCAGAAATTCTCGGCAGCCTGGCGGTCCTGCCGCCTGAGCCATCCGATGTAGGAACCAAACGATCTTGCTCGGTCCGGTTCCAGAACACCTGTATCTTTAACGCCGGTATCTGTGACGATAGACTCGTACCCGGTGAGCATCTCGCCGAAGAGCAGCGAAATGGACCAACCATCGACAAGCAAGTGATGCAATGTCACCGCCATGAGGTGACGTTCGTCCGACAGTCGAATCAGGGTGATGCGCATCAAAGGGGCCGCGCTCAAGTCAAATCCGCGCAGCCGTTCCTCGGCGGCCAGTTCCTTAAGACGATCGAGCGCGGTCTGCTCGGGAACATCACTCCAGTCGAGTAACTTCACCGACAAGCTTGTGTTGGCGTGAACGATCTGAACGTGCTCAACCATCTCCTCCCACGCAAATGAAGTCCTGAAGATCGAATGCCGGCGAACAATCTGTTCCCAGGTTTTCTCAAACGGCCCCATCTCGAGATTGCCGGTAATCGAAAGCAACAACGTGCCCGCATAAACATCTTCTTCAGCGGAGTAGACGGCGTGAAACAGCATTCCTTGTTGAGATGGAGACAGCGGGTAGATGTCCCGGATCATTGGATCGGATCGGGTCAACTGATCCAATCGATCCTGGCTGAGTTTTGCCAACGGGAAGTCCGATGTTGAATACGCGACGGCCCCGCCGCTAACACCACGCTCGATAAGCGACAGGAGCCGGTCGGTAAATGAATTCGCGAGCCGCTCGATCGTTTCCAGCTTGAAAATGTCGGTGCTGAATCTCCAATGTACTTCCAGGCTTTGATCTTTGATGCCTGCGTCCACTTCGAGAAGCGACGGCCTCACCGCCTTGGAAGACCTTGATCCCGCGACGAGAATCTCGGGAGACTCGAAAAACCTGAAGCGTCCAAACGAAGCATCGAGATCACCAAGATAGTTGAAGGACACCCGCGGCTCCGGCGCCTTGCGCATCTCGTCATTCACCTTCGGGTCCACGGACAGATAGCGCAGGATACCGAAGCCAAGCCCCCCGTTTGGCAAGCTGCGGAGGGATTCCTTGACGGCCCTCACTGCATCAAGCCGGTTCGACCGTGAGCCAGCTTGAATCAACAGTGGAAACGTAGAGGTGAACCATCCTATAGATCGCGACAGATCCAAATCGATCGCGTTCGCCTCGCGGCCGTGACGTTCCAACTCGATCAGCGCAGCTTCCGCGCCGGTCCAGTCACACAGAGTCTCGGCCAGCGCCGCAAGCAGCAGTTCATCGACTTTCGCGCGATAGGCTTCGGGCGCCGTTCGAATGAGATCCTCGGTCCGAACGCGATCCAGGCGAGTTTCAAATGTGACCGCGGACGCTTCAAGATTCGCGCCGGCAAAATCCGCCGGCAGCACCGCGGCATTCGCGTAGTCGTCTCGCGACCAATGCCCCAATTCCGCCTGAAGATTGTCCGCCGCCCTCAGCCGCTCCAGTTCCACCGCCCACAGACCCGCTTCAGCAGTCGCGGGCCTTTCGGGCCGCGGATTACCCGATCCGTCGATTAAGTGGGCGCAGAATCGGTCGAGGTCCTCGATCAAGATGCGAAGCGAAATAGCATCGACGATCAAATGATGCGCTACGATCAGCAACCGATCCTTTTTGCCGGGGCCGTCCTTGAAAAGAACCAACCTGAGAAGCGGACCGTTGTTCAGGTCCAACCCGGCCTGCTCGGATGCAATGGCCGATCCGATCGCGGCTGATTCTTCACCCATTGATAGTACGGTCAGATCCATCTCGCGGGTCGTTGGCGGGCGACCCGAACCGAATCTCTGGCGCCATTCACCGCTTTCGTCGGTGAATGTCGACCGCAGCACGCGATGCTGATCTATCAGACTCGACAAGGAGTTTGAAATCACTTCGATGCTCAGCTTCTCCCTGATCTGTAACAGCACCGCCATATTCCAATGGTGTTTATCTTCGAAATTGCATTCGAAGAACCACCGTTGAATCGGCGTAAGCGGCGCCGGGCCTTTGATCGAAATCTGCAGCGCGCGATCAGCCGGCGCGTTGGAAGCGGCCGCCGCCAGTCCCCGCACTGTCAGGTTCTCGAATATCTGCTTCGGCGTGATTACGATCCCGCATTCGCGGGCCATCGCCGCTACCTGAAGACTGAGTATCGAATCGCCGCCAAGCTCGAAGAAGTTGTCATCCGGCCCAATGCCGGGGACACCCAGTAGTTGCTTCCAAATTTCGGCGATCTGTTGCTCGACACCGGAGCGCAATCCGCCTTCCGCATTTCGAAGCAGTTGTGGCTCGAACTGCACCGGCGGCAACGAACGTACATCAACCTTGCCCGAGGCATTTCTGGGAAGCTCTTTTAGGAAAACAAAATGGTGCGGCGTCATGAACTGCGGCAGAATCTCTCGCAACGAGTCCCTCAGCAGATCGGCGTTGCAATTCAAGCCCTCTTGAAGCACTACGTATGCGGCCAGCCGCTTATTTCCTCGCCCGTCATCGATCGCAGTCACAGCGGTTTCTGCAACTCCCGGAAGATGGCTCAAGGCCCCTTCAACCTCCTGCAGTTCAATTCTGTATCCGCGCACTTTCACTTGCCTGTCCATCCTGCCAAGACACTCGAGATTCCCATCGGCAAGAAAGCGGCCCAGGTCGCCGGAACGATAAGCCCGCGCGCCGGCGTGTTCTCCAAACGCGTCAGGCACGAAGCTCGCAGCCGTTTTTGCGGGATCGTTCAAGTACCCTCTGGCGAGCCCCGCGCCGCCGGCGTTGATCTCGCCCGCGATCCCGGAGGCCGATGGCTGGCCGTGAATATCGAGCACCCGTAAGAGCGAGCCCGCGATGGGCCGGCCTATCAGCACGCGACTCGGAGAGCCGGAGTTTCGACGGGGCGGGCTCCATGAAGTGACGCCTATGGTCGTCTCGCTTGGACCATAGCTGTTGATTAACCGGACCCTATCTCCAGCGATGTTTACCCACTCGTCCATCTTCGCGGGTAAGGCGCCTTCCCCCCCAATCACGACCTGCTTCACCGAGGTCGCGGAGCGCCATTCAGTAGCGGAGAGACTCGACACCATTGCATGCCAGTAGGCGGTCGGAAGCGACAACAGCGTTATCATGCGCTCCCTGCAAAACTCGACAAGCGCCGACATGGAGACAGCCGCGGAGTCGGAGTGAATGATCAGGGTTGCTCCTGATGTTAGCGGGCCGTATATCTCCTCTCCGCTTGCGTCGAATGAGAGTGAAGCGAACTGTAGAACTCGCTCCTCGCGAGTGATTGCATAGTCGGACCGAGCGGCATGGAGATATTGCGTAAGAGAAGAGTGACGAACCGCGACTCCCTTCGGCATGCCGGTCGATCCGGACGTATAGATGACGTAGCAGATCGCGTCTCCATCCACATCGACCGCGACTCCTGAGTCGGGCTCGAGGTCCAACCTCGCCCAGTCACGATCGAGATAAAACGGTTCGACTCCCTGATCGCGGATCTTGTTCGCGAGATCAGAATGCGCCAGCACCGCGGAGGGTCGGACGTCCTGCACGATCGCATTGACCCGACTCAGCGGAGTCGAGGGATCTATCGGAACGTAAGCGCCGCCCGATTTCAACACAGCGATCAACGCGATCACCGTCTCCGCGGATCGGTGCGCCATCAACAGGACCGCGGTCTCGTGGCTCACACCAGCGGAACGCAGATAGCCGCATAGCTTGTTGGCCCTGATGTCCAGCTCGCGGTAGGTCAGGCTCGAGTCTCCATCAACGATAGCGACCGAGTCCGGAATCCACGAGACCTGTCGTTCGAACTCTCGATGAATCGAGATAAATTCAGACGAGTCGCGCGAGTTGTCACCCCATTCTCCAAGCAACTGATGCCGCTCGGCCGCCGTGATGTATGAGACGCTCGAAACCGGAGCGAATGGGTTTGAAACAAACCGTTCCAGAAGAACGAGGAAATGAGCAGCCATCCGTTCAATGGTCGCTCCGTCAAATAGATCCGTGTTGTATTCAAGTGAGGCCTTTACTTCATTCCCGTACTCCGCAACCGCGAGAGTTATATCGAACTGAGAGCTGCGTTGTTGAACAGGGAATCCGCGGAGCTCCAGTTGTCCAACCTGAAGCGAGGCGCGCGGATCGCCGAGTGAAATAGCCGCAAGACCTCCGGTGGGGTCAAGGTTCGATTTTTGAAGAGCGAACATAGCCTGGAATAACGGCGAACGCGATGTGTCGCCGCCGGGATTCAGCCGTTTGACGACATCGGCGAACGGGTATTCCTGATGACGGAAAGCCTCGATTACGGTCTGTTTGGTTCTCGCGACCGTGTCTAAAAAGCTATCGCCCGCGTGAATAAATGATCTGATCACGACTGGATTGACGAAGTAACCAACAACTCCGGCAAGATCCGGGGAGAGCCGGCCGGATGTTGGGGTCCCGATCAGTATCTCTTCCTGCCCGGCGTATTTGCACAAGAGCGTCTGGAATACCGCGAGCAAAGTAACGAACAGTGTAGTCTGTCCCGCTGTGGAAAGCGCCTTCGCCCTTTCTATGTGTTCGGCGCAAATGGAAGAGGAGACCCGGCTTCCGCGATAGGTTTGAACTCGCGGTCTTTCCCTGTCGAGCGGAAGAGTTAGCGGCAAGTTTCCGCCGAGTTGCCGGCTCCAGTACTTCCAATGATCCTCGCCCGCTCCGCTTCTCAACATCCTGTCCTGGCTGGTGACATATCCGGCATACGATGCGATTCGATTGGGGAGATCATCGGGAGTCGCGGTCTCATCATTTCGGTACAGTTTTCCTAGCTCGTGTATCAGCAGAGAGAGCGACCAGAAATCCGCGACAATATGGTGGACTGCGATGAGCAGCACATACCGATCGACTGCGCTTCGGTAGAGTGTTACCCGAAAGACCGGGCCGTTTTCCAAATCGAAAGGACGGGCGGCCTCTTCTTCAACTCTGCTGTTTAGAAATTGGTCGCTCCATTCTGATGCATCAACTAAATTGAAACAAACCTCAGCCCCGGAAATCGCGTGCTGGTAAGCGACTCCATTAACCTCTCTAAAAATAGTCCGAAGCGATTCATGCCGATCGACAAGCATCTGAAAGGCTCGCCGAAGAGAATTGGTGTTCAAATCGCTGGTTATCGAAACGGCGCCGGTCAGGTTATATGCCGTGTTAAGAGGGTCCATTTTATGGATGAACCAGATCGCTTGCTGGCCGCGTGAGAGCGCGAATTCCGCCGAGGGTCCTTTCTCTGAAAGACTCCTGATGAGGCTTACTCCGGCGCGCGCCGCTGTCGAGGTTGATTCGGCGGCCAGCTCTTTTATTGACCTGTCGGCCAGGAGATCAGCCATCGGAATCGTCAACATCAATCTTGTTTCGATCGTGTGCGCGACTTCTATGGAGGCAAGCGAATCAAGCCCCAGGCGAGACAAGGGCTCATCCAGCGAAATGGCGGAGGCGGGAACCGAGAGCTTGTCGGCTATGACTTGGCGCAAAAGCAGCGAAACATCGTGCACTTCATCGAAACAAAACTCCATCGCCCCCGCGAGACTATCTTCCGCGCTTTCCGACTTACTCTCGTCGAGCGACCACTCGCCGACAATATCAAGCTCGCGCGCCTGAAACATCCGCCGGCACACTTGCCGTTGAGCCTTACCGCTGGAGGTACGCGGCAGACTGCCAGGCTTGATCAATGCAATGCTCCGGAGTTGAAGTTCGTGGGTCTCGGAAACGGCCTGACGGATTGCCGCCATTATCTCGTCGATATCCTTTATCCGGCGGGTTTCAAGCTCGTGAACCAGGACGACGCCCTCTTCATCTCCTTCACTTATTGAGAACGCGGCGCCCCCGCCCTTACGAAGCGAGCGATGACTCCGGCCGGCCGTCGCTTCTAAGTCCTGCGGATATATATTGCGGCCTCGGATTATTATCAGGTCCTTCAGCCGGCCCGTGACGTAAAGCTCGTTCTCCCTGAGAAAACCCAGGTCTCCCGTCCGCAGGTAAGGCCCCTTATGCGTATCGGTAGTAAATGCCCGGAACACCCGGTCGCTCTCTTCCGGACGATTCCAAAACCCCTTTGCCACGCTTGGCCCCGAGACCCAGATTTCTCCGATCGTGTCGGGATCGCATTCGGCCTCGCTTTCCGGATCGACGATCGCGACGACCGTACCACTCGCGACGCCGCCGCAGCTAACCACGTGACGCGCATCCTTTGCATCGTCCGAGGCGACTATCACCTTCTTCTGTTCCAACGCGTCATTGACAACCGCGCAATAAACCGGTGGATCGCCCTTCCTGCCCCCGGAGACCTTAAGCGTAGCCTCGGCCAGTCCGTAGGCCGGATAGAATGCTGATGACCGAAAGCCGAAAGGTGCGAATTCTTCGGCGAACCGTTCGAGCACCTCGCGCCGGATTGGCTCCGCGCCATTGTAGGCGACAGTCCAACTCTGAAGATTCAGCCCAGCGCGCTGCTCGTCGGTCGTCTTTCTAACGCACAGGTCGTAAGCGAAGTTAGGCCCCCCGCTATGCGTTACCCCATACCTGGTAATCGCCTCGAGCCAAAGGATTGGGCGTTGCAGAAATTGGGCCGGCGTCATCAACAAACCCCGAAAGCCCCGATAAAGAGGCATCAAGAGTCCGTCGACCAATCCCATATCGTGAAAGTGGGGAAGCCAGGTCAAAGAGACACTTTCCGAACCGTGCTCGAAGCCGTCATTTATATATGCCAGGTTGCTAAGGACGTTTCGGTGGCTGATCATCACCCCTTTAGGCGACGCAGTCGAGCCCGACGTGTATTGCAAATAGGCTAAATCGTCGGGTCCAGGACTGAATTCCGTCAATTCAGTCGCCAGTCCTTCAACGACATCATCCGTGGATTCAACTGGTATAGCGGCCTTTCCATACGTCGATGAAAGATACGCTTCAGCCTTCCCTTTTGCCGCGGAGACAGTCAGGGCCAACACCGCTCCGGCATCATCTATTATGGCGGTGAGCCGTTCGTTCTTCCGATTTATGCGTGGGGGAAATGCGGGTATCGGTACGACCCCGGCGTACAAACATCCGAAGAAGGCGGCCGTGTATTCCAGTCCGCGTGGGTAGAGCAGAATCGCTCGCTCGCCCCTCGGTATTATCTGCTGGAGCCTCGCTCCAATCGCTCTGGCTTGCTGGGACAGGCCTTCGTAGGTCAGCGAAGGGCCTTCATTTACGCCGTCTTCAAGCACTGTATAGGCAATCTCGGATGACAGTCTCTCTGACTGAAACCGCAAGAGGTCTACCAGTGAAGAATGACGCATGTCGCTGCTCTCACTACTCTGCTTGAATGAAGAACCTCAGGTTTTCACGAGCCGACAGTTCCAATCGTTCCGTTCCCTCACTCCTGGAGAGCGTCCGGTCCGGTCCGCTGGTCCTGGCCTCGGCCATCCAACTTCTTGTCATCAAGTCTGATTGTGGACCCCTGAATTGCCCTGATGCCATTAATTGCATAAAGAAGACTGTGAAATCAATATCGTCGCAATATCCTCGCTTGACCTTCCTCGCCTCTTGCCTGCATATCCTTCCAGCGGAGCGCGCAAAGCTCCAACTCAAGCTCAGCATTGATCTGACTGCGGCGAGCGCCTGCGCTCGAGGGTGTTCGCAATACCTGCCAGGGAGTCAGCCCACGTCTGTGCAATCCGTGGCAGTTTCTGCAGCCCGATCTCCTTACGGGCAGCAAGCGTTTTGTCGAGGACTGCCGCTAGATCCATACCTCAACAGGTAGACTCTGATCCTTCTCGCGCTTGTTTTTCCTACCGACGCAATGGCCATTAGGTCCGGCGAAAGGGATTTTCGCTACACATCCAAACGTTTTTCTTGCCGACGCCAAAGCGCTTTCCTAGCGACAAAGGATTGGATAATGAATTGCATTATGATTCGATGCCTGGAAGCGTCAGATATTCTTTCAGGCAGCCGTTTCCTCCAGTAAGTTAGCCAACTCTCAAACCCCCACGAGAAATTACGACTTATGATAGCTGCGACTGGAGCGCGCGAGTGTTCTTCATCTCCACCGCGTCGATTGATCTCGATTCTGTCCGGTGTCGACGCGGAGAAGAGCCCCATTGTGTACCGGCATTCCCCTCTACCGCGTACTGGATCTAATGCGCCGACAGCCGCCAAGCCGCGAAAGACTGTGAGAGGTGTGAGCGCCAAGCTCGCTGGTACCCTTATGCGAAGATCTATTTTAAGAATCGCCCTTGTTTTTCTTTTTTTTCTGCCAGGTGCGTCCTCATTCATTGCCCGCCGTGTATTGGCGCTTGACTCGAATAAAGCAGTCACTCAATACAACCTCAAGTACTGGCAGGCTGAGCAAGGTCTGCCTCAGAACACGGTAATGGCCATAATACAAACTCGCGACGGATATCTGTGGTGTGGAACTGAGGAGGGCCTGTGCCGATTCGACGGTGTCCGGTTTACCGTATTCAATAAGGGCAATTCGCCCGGATTCGTTCATAACTATGTCACATCGCTCTATGAAGACCGCGACGGAGTGCTGTGGATCGGGACCTGGGCCGGCTTGTGCAATATGAAGGGCGGCAAATTCAACGCCTATGCGGGAGGTGATTTCAATCTCCGCGGAGGCGTATCGGCCATCTCCGGCGAGGACGACGGGACAGTCTGGGTCGCGTATGGAGAAGGACTGCTCTCGATAAAAAACGGCGCGGCCCGTTCATATACAACGCGCGACGGGCTGAATAATAACTCCATTCAATCGCTCGAAGTATCACCGGAAGGCATATGGGTAGGTACTCTGGGAGGCTTGAATGAAATTTCCACCGGCAAGACAAAGTCATATACAACGGCCGATGGATTAGCGAACAACAATATCAGCACTCTCAAGCGGACTCGCGATGGAGCGCTCTGGATCGGCACTACCACGGGACTGAGCGCCCTCAGAGATAACCGCATAACTACTTACACGATCAAGGATGGATTATCGAATAATGTCATCAAGGCGGTTTGCGAAGATAAAGACGGCAACCTATGGATCGGAACACAGAGCGGGTTGAATCGCTGGAAGGACGGGAAATTTTCAGCGCTGACGGATCATGGCGGCCTCTCCAATAGCAATGTGGATTCAATCCGCGAGGACCGCGAAGGAAACCTCTGGGTCGGCACCGAAGGAGGCGGTTTGAACCTGGTCAGAGACGGCAAGTTTTATACCTATTCGACGCTTGAAGGTCTCTCCAACGACAAAGCATGGACCATCTACGAGATGAGAGATGGAAGTATCTGGATCGGAACTGACGGAGGACTGAACAGGTTCAAGGACGGCGGATTCACGAAATATACAACAAAGGACGGCCTGGCCAACAACGTCGTTAGAACAATGCTCGAAGCCAGGGACGGCTCCCTATGGGTGGGCACCGGCGCGGGCTTGAGCTGCATGAACAATGGAAAGTTCAAGAGCTACACGACGCGAGACGGACTCTCAAATGACTTCGTCAAGGCGATCCTCGAGAGCAGGGACGGGAGTCTGTGGATTGGAACGGAACGAGGCGGACTGAATCGCCTGAAGGACGGGCGATTCGATGTGTACACCAAGAGCGAGGGTCTCGGTGGAAACGCGGTACGGGCCATTTGCGAAACAGCGGATGGCGCGCTGTTGCTTGGAACCAACGGGGGGCTCTCTCGATACAAGGACGGCAAGTTCGAGCCATCCATACTTGACGGTGAGCTTGCCAATGCACAGATCATATCGATCCATCAGGACGGACCGTCGAGCTACTGGATTGGCTCGGTCAACAACGGAATAATCCGGCTGCGTGACGGCGTAGCGCGATCCTTCACAACCAGGGAAGGGTTATTTGATGACGCGGTGATCGAGATTCTCGAAGATGCCGAGAAGAATCTCTGGGTGAGTTGCAATCGAGGCATCTATCGGATCAGCGCGGCATCGATGGATAATTGGCGGCCGGACTCTCCGCCTCTGCGCTGTCAGGTATTCAACACCGCCGACGGGATGAGAAGCCAGGAGTGCAACGGCGGCAACCAGGCCGCGGGCTGCAAAACCAGCAACGGCAAGCTCTGGTTCCCGACTATACACGGCGTGGTAGTCGTCAATCCCTATGAAACACGCCTGAATAATCTCGCGCCGCCCGTAGTAATCGAGCAGATAACTATTGGAGGAAAAGTTCAAGATAGGGGTCCAAAGATTCGCGTAGCGCCCGGACCAGGCGAAGTCGAGATCCAATACACGGGTCTCAGTTTCTCCGCTCCTGAGCGAGTGCGATTCAAATATCAATTGACGGGCTACGATAAGGACTGGATCGATGCGGGCACTCGAAGAGCCGCTTACTACACGAACCTTCCACCCGGCGAGTACAGCTTCAGAGTTCTCGCCTGCAATAGCGACGGCGTGTGGAACGAGACGGGAGCGGCCCTGGAGTTTTATCTGGCGCCGCATTTCTACCAAACATCCTGGTTCTATGGTCTCGGCGCTCTCGCGATAGTATTCGCCGTGGTGGGCGGTTATCGAATGCGCGTAAGACATCTGATGGCGCGCGAGCGCGAGCTTGCGATGCGCGTTCACGATCGAACTTCGGAACTGCAGGCTCAAAAGAGAGAGTTTCAACAGCTTTTCGAGAATGCTCCGGTTGGTATTGCAAGGCTGGATAAAGACGAGAATATCATCAGTCTGAATAAAAGCTTTGAGAACATTTTCGGTTTCAATGCGGAAGAAATACGATCTCGGTTTATCAACGACTTGATTGTACCGTACGAACTGATTGAGGAAGCGTCGGAGTTGACCCGAAGAACGCTCGCCGGCGAAGGGCCAATGAAGGAAACCGTCAGGCGCCGCAAGGACGGAAGCATGGTTCCCGTGGAAATCTATGTCGCGCCGATCTCGGTTGGGCACGCACACGACGGCTTCTACGGTATGTACCTGGATATCACCGAGCGCAAGAAGGCGGAGGTCGATCTTAGAAACGCGAAAGAAGCCGCGGAGCAGGCAAGCAGAGCCAAGAGCGAATTCCTCGCCAACATGAGCCACGAGATTCGCACGCCGATGAACGGCATCATTGGAATGACCGAGCTTGCGCTGGAGACTGATCTGACAGACGAACAGGAAGACTACTTGAGCACGGTCAAAAGCTC
>Ga0066687_10000059_pt1 | contig 30921 bp, 20 predicted proteins | sample GraSoiAngelo_136_FD_65630 | JGI IMG/M metagenome (GOLD analysis project Ga0066687, IMG submission 65630) | Grasslands soil microbial communities from the Angelo Coastal Reserve, California, USA - 14_0929_09_20cm | ecosystem: Environmental > Terrestrial > Soil > Grasslands | place: USA... | reverse complement strand
TCGCATTGTCCCTCGTTTATTTTGTTTTGGATTTCACCTGCTCCTTCTATATACGTTCTAATTCAAACCAGGTTGCTCCATTTCCCAAACCAAACGAGCCTTTTTCAGCAGCCTGCTAGAATATCTTGCAGTGGGTACGCGTCACTTGTCACTCTTGAATACTTTGATTCTCAGGTGTTGTTTAATCCACTTGAAGAAGAGTTCACCGGCCATCGACTGCTATAGAGTTTTGCGATGGCCAGAGGTGAAAGAGCAAAAGCTGTTGGTCAAAAAAGACAGGCCGTTTGCCGGGCTCGGGTCGTGGAAGTGTATACGGCGAAATTCGGATCACCGGTTACAGAGGAGGGGGTTGTGGCTGCCAAGAGTGCCTATCTACAGACCGGCGAGCTCAGTTAGCTTCTTCCACTCGCGATCGTTAATCGGCATAACTGAGAGTCTGGGCATTCTGACGAGCGGTGATTCGGACATCTCTTTCAGTGCTTTGATCTCGCTGAGCGGCACAGGACGACGCGCGGCTTTCTTTGGCTTGATATCGAAAACGGCGAGCTTTACATCGTTTTGTTTAGGATCGGGGTAGGGATCGCTGGCGGCTTCGGCGAGCCCGGTGACCGCTTTCTCGTCTCCGGTGTGATAGACAAGCACGGAGTCGCCCTTCTTGATTGAGCGAATATGTTTCAGCGCGAGATTGTTGGTAACGCCGTCCCAGATCGTCTTGCCGTCTCTCTGTAGATCCGAATAGCTGTAGCAATCAGGTTCGGTCTTTACCAACCATCGGCTGCGCGTCGATTCACTATTTTTAGTCGGCATCACTCGTCTCCATCAGCGGCGGGCCCGCAAGCTCTTAACTGGAAACCTTCTGAATCTCAGTAGCTCGCCAGCTCCACGATCGCGGCGGCTATGTCCTCGGATTGCGGAAGGATTCTATCCTCGAGATTCGGAGCATAAGCAACGAAGGTGTCTTTCGCGGCGACTCGCCTCACCGGTCCATCCAGGATGTCGAACAGTTCGTCCGCAATGCGAGCGGCAATCTCGGCCCCGAAACCCCAGGATCGCGTGTCTTCATGGACTACAAGGGCCTTGTTCGTTTTTTGTATCGACTGAACGATGGCCTTCCAGTCATAAGGGTTGAGCGAGCGCAGATCTATTACTTCGGTGCTAAAGCCATTCTCTTCTTCGACCTTCTTCGCCGCGACCAGCGAACGTTGTACTGTCGCTCCAAATGTAATCAGCGAGAGATCGGCGCCTTCGCGCACGAGCCTGGCTTTGCCGAACGGGATCATGAAATCAGGACCCGGATAAGCGCCTTTGTTATACGTCTGCCGATATAGATGTTTGTGTTCGAGGAACAGCACCGGGTCGTCGCATCGGATAGCGGTGCGCAGCAATCCGTTTGCGTCCAGTGCGTTCGAAGGCATGACCACGCGCATGCCGGGAGTGTGGCAGAAGATGCTCTCGGCGCACTGGCTGTGATAGATCGCGCCGCCGGTCAGGTATCCTCCCGTGGTCACGCGAATCACCATCGGACATTTGAAGTAGTTGTTCGAGCGCCATCTGACCAAGGGCACTTCATTGCGAAGCTGCTGCATCGCAGGCCAGATGTAATCCAGGAACTGGATCTCCGGAACCGGTTTCAAACCGCGCCCTGCAATTCCAACGGCTCGGCCGATGATGTTCGCTTCGGCCAGCGGCGTGTTGAAGACGCGAGCGCCGCCATATTTGCGCTGCAGGTTGTGAGTTACTTTGAATACCCCGCCTTTGCCCTTCACCTGTCCGAGCGATTCCTCTCGGCTGCAGTCCGCTACGTCTTCGCCGAATACTACGATTCGCTCGTCCCGGGCCATTTCGTCGTGAAGACAGGCGTTGATCAGATCGACCATCGTCTTTTGATCCGTCTGTGAGCTGACTGGTCGCGTTGCTTCCGTATCAAATTTTTCCGAAGTCGGATCACAATCAGGGGAGAAAACATAAAGGCTATATGAATGGTCCTCCGGCTTGGCCGCGGCCACTGCCTCATCCGCCGCACGATTGACTTCGTCGTCGACTTCGCTCTTCAGTATCTGAATTTCTTCTTCCGTAGCGAGTTCTTCACGGACGAGAAAGTCGGCGAAGGTTTTTATCACGTCTCGCGCGGCTTCCTGTCGGAGCTCTTCCGAATTCCTGTAAAAAACCTCGTCGTCAGACAGAGAATGAGAGTACGGCCTGGTTACTGTAGCGCGAACCAGCGCCGGTCCTCGATGATCACGACAATAAGCCACCGCTCGCTGCATCACTCCGAAGCTGGCCACCGGATCGCAGCCATCGACTTCTTCTATAAGCAGATCAGGGAACCCGCTCACGAGCTTCGTAATATTTCCGCCTGCCGTTTGCACTTCAACCGGAACCGAGATCGCGTAGCCGTTGTCTTCGATCAGATAGAGCACCGGCAGTCGAAGATTGCACGCCGTATTAAGCGATTCAAAGAACTCTCCTTCGCTGGTCGTTCCGTCTCCCGCCGAAACGTAAACGATCGCGTCCGGGCGGTAGCCTTCCAGAAGCCTCTCCGGGTGTCCGCTCAACTCAGCGCGATAAGCCGCTTCAGCACATCCGACTGCGTTCAGGAACTGCGTGCCCGTCGGAGAAGACTGCGTGAAGATGTTGAGACGTTTGCTTCCGTAGTGGCTTGGCATCTGCCGCCCGCCCGATGCGGGATCGTCAGCGGCGGCCGTCGCCTGCATCAACATCTCCGTCGGCGTAACTCCCAAGCCGAGGCAGAGCGCGCGATCGCGATAGTACGGGAAAAACCAGTCATAAGCCGGTTTCATAGCCAGAGCGGCCGCGGTGACAATGCCCTCGTGCCCGGCGCCGGAAATCTGGAAGAAGATTTTGTTCTGGCGCTTGAGCTGTATTTCTCTATCGTCGATGCGGCGGGACATATACATCGTGCGATACATTCCCACCATCTCTTCGCGGCCCAGGCCGTGATGCTTCTCGATGCTTACTTGAACTGACATCGCTTGGCTCCGTCGGGTTTGAACCCGTTCTATTCTCGTCTTAATTTATTGATGCGGCCGAAGCGGGGCGGTATTCGGTGATATGACCCGCAATGGCCGACGCCGCGACGGTATATGGAGAGGCCAGGTACATCTGACCGGGCCCGCTGCGGCCGGGGAAGTTTCGATTCTGAGCGCTGATCACTACCTGCTCTTTCAACGTGCTGACGCCGGGCCCCGCGTTTATGCACGCCCCGCAGCTCGGCTCGATAACCGTTGCGCCGACTTCTTGAAAGACCTGAATATAGCCCTTGTCTTCGCAGTGCTTTCTTACTTCCTGTGAACCAAATTGTATGAAGCAATTCACACCGGCGTGAACTCGCTGGCCTCGCGCCAATGCATCGCGAAATACTCGAGCGTACATATCCATATCTTCTATCTTGCCGGCGGTGCACGATCCACCGTAGGCGATATCGATCTTGACCGGGCTCGGCAGCTCATCGACGAACAAGCCGTTTCCGGGATCGCCGGGAGAGGCGATCATCGGTCTCAACGAACCCGCATCGATCTCAATCGTGGAAGCGTATTCAGCATCCGGATCGCTGCTCATGCCCTGGCAAAGAGCCTCCGCTTGAATCCGGCTGAGCCCGCGCTCGACCAGGAACTCGATTGTCTTTTCATCGGCGGCGATTATTCCGGTGAAGCCGCCGACTTCAGCAGCCATATTGGTCATCGTGGCGCGCTCGTCGATTCCCAGAGCGGCTACGGCTTCTCCAGTGTATTCGATGATCTTTCCGATGGCGTCGCCGCTGCGAACCATTTCGGTGCGAAGGATGGCCAGCATGAAGTCCTTGGCGGTGACGTTATCCGGCTTGCGGCCGGTCACATTCACTCGAACCTGTTCCGGAACCTTCACGCGAACGTCTTTGGTGATCCAGGAGTTGAAAATATCGGTCGTACCGACTCCGAACGCTACGCAAGCCATCGCGCCGGCGTGAGGAGTGTGCGAGTCGGATCCTATGATGACCTGTCCCGGCAGCGCATAGTCCTGAAGTATGAGGCTGTGACAAATCGCCTCCGATCCCTTTCGATCCGTCAGCTCGCCGTGCAATCGAATGCCTTGCTTTCGAGCGAAATCGTCCTGCTTGGCTTTTAGCTGACCGGCCAGATCCAGCAGCCCCATCGCCCTTCGCTCAGGCGGCATCACGTCGTCAAGAAACGTCAGGTGATCTCGGAAGAAGTAAATGGATGACGGATCGTTTACCGGCTCGTCTCCGACAAGCTGCTCGTAGAAGATGGCCGCCATCGGCGTCACGTATTCGTGGCTGAAGCGGATGTCGGTGCGAACGAAACCGCTGTCTCCGGGCTTTACGGCTGTCACTCCGGTCTGATCCTTTGAGAGGTTGGTAACGAAGTGTGCCGCGAATATTTTTTCGGCAAGCGTCATCGGACGTTTGCCGGTGTTTATAGGCGGAACAGCGGCCTTGCCCTGAAGCCTCGCGATGTTGAAGGCAAACAGCCCTCCGTACTCGATGATCTGGCGAGTGATTTCGTCTTCGCCTCTGGTGAATTCGTCAAGGGTGATGGAATGTCCGGCGGCAATCTTCTTGAGGATCTCAAAGTCGGTAGAAGTCAGCAGCCCAAGGTTCTGGCAGTTCTGTTTATAAATTCTTTCGATGTTCTCGGCTACGACGAGCTTGATGCCGGCGGCGATCTCGGCGTAGGGAGATTGCTCGCGGCTCGATCCCTTGCCTCGCCTCTTGCCCGAAACTGATATTGCGAAGCCGCCGTTTTTGACGGAGCCTCTTTGGATTGGAAACTCGTCTCCGCACTTGAGCCCGAGATAGACGAATTCGCCCAGCTTCTCATCGAAGTAGTAACAGATGTAGGCCGGTGTAATTTCGTCGGTAGAGATGTCGTTTCTGAGAGGTGGAATGTTCGCGGGATCGAGATCGTGACCCTCGAGCTGGCTTCTTATCAATGCTGCGTCTTCGGTCAGGAATAAGATTCTACCTTCGAGGATGACTTCTTCGGGTCGTTTGTCGACCTTGCGCCGGAGCAGGCTCTCAATCATCAACGTCTCCTCTTGGGCAATAGAATTGATGCAGCAATCCAGAAATCTGGAAGCACATTCTACCTTGATAGGTGATTGTTTTTCAAAATCGCAGACCGGCATGGGGGATTTGAGCCCGAGACAAGATGAGATGGCTCAAGTTCGAAACTGTGGTGAGCGACTGTAGTGAGCGCCGCAATATTTCGGGCGGACTCTTGTTCTTTGCAATAATAACGCCGAAGACGCGCGGTGTAAGAGCCGGCGGCTGATTGGCTAATAACCGCGCCTTCGGCGTTTTGAGGTTGAACTTATTTGCCCCGACTTTTGGCGCCTTCCGAGCAGAGCCATGCGGATATCAGGGCATCACTGATACCAATGCCGCACCCTGATATCCGATGCTTGGATCGCTCCGCAGCACGCGTTTTCACTGCCAGGAATCATCTCAGATTCCCGCGTGATCTGGTTGTCGACTTTTTACCAGGTTTCGTCGCGCTCTTCTTTTGAGATACGACTTTGTTTCGAGAGCTGTTTATCTGACTGCCGCCCCTTTTCTTATCGGCGGACTTCCTTCCGGTCTTTGAACTGGTTGAGCGCGAGCCGTCTACCTGATTGCCGCCTCTGGTTGTGTCTTTTGATTGCTTGCCGGTAGAGCTCTCCCGCGAACCTGATCCTCGAGCGCCGTCTACCTGACTGCCGCCTCGGTTTGTACCTTTCGATTGCTTGCTCGACGATTGTGATCGCGACTTGGATATGCGTGAGCTGTCTCGCAGGTTGCCGCCGCCGCTCGAAACGGGACGTTGTTCCTGAAGAGCTGTTAAAGGGGTAGGCTCGCCTCGGGAGCTGTTTTTTGGATCACCGCCCCTCATTTCGCTTTCCAAAGCTGCACTCTGCATCTTGATGACGATCTGTCGCGACTTGTCGTTCTGGATTCCCCCCATTGTGTGTCTCCTTTTTTTTGATCTACGGAGTACTTCAGATTGGTTGCCAATAACCTCGCTGCTTACAATTCCCACTTGTACGTGAGGCTATTTTGGAAAAAATTACATGAAAATTTAAGAGACGCGGATTATTTTTGAAGGGTGAATTGATATGTATGGGCAATTTCTCTCTCGCCGGTCGCGCGCGCGCCTTCGAGATCGATGACATACAAGCCGGCTTCGAGAGTTTGCGCCGGCAAATTGACCGTGATAACCAGGCCATCTCGCCCATGGACCGGCTTGAGGCCCGCTTTCGAGAAATTAAATCGAGAGTCCGAGGGGCGTCTGACCGTAACATTGTAAGAGTCATAATCGGGTCTTGAAACAACGAGACTAATCTTTAGCCAGGCCGTAGAGGAGGTGAGAGAAACGGCCTTGCCTCCACTCGCTCCTCTCTCGGTGTTTGGCTTGAGCCGCAACGACGCTATAAAGGTCGGAGGCGCCGGCTGCTGAACGGATCTGGGTTCCTGTGGGTGTGGTTGATTTTTGTCGTCCTGATTTTTATTAGAGCCCTGTTGGCTCTCCAGATGTTTTTGCAATTCGCGTTCGCGCTCTTCGAGCTCGATGCGAGCCTGAGTTTCCGCGGCCAGACGATTTCTTCTGAAAAGGTATCCACCGAGCAGAATCACCGAGATCAACAGGACTATTATGGCTATCGAAGCGGCCCGCGCCGGAGTCACTGAATAGAAAGGGAACCCGCGCAATCGGGCGGGACCGTGTGTCGGCGATATATGGATTGGGGCCTTTCTTGCCGGCAGTGAATCCGAGCAGATAATGAGGCGCTTCGCGAAGTCGATTTTTTCGCGATTTTCAGGCCGATTTGCATATTGAGTCTCAAAGAGTTCTCGGATCTCACCAGGAAGCTGGTCGCGCAGGTAGTCCTCAATTAGTTCTTCTTCAATGGCTTCCAGATGTTCGAAGGCGTCGTGATCCGAGAGATAATTCTCCTCGAACCGTTCGGCTTCTTCCTCTGTAAGCTGCTTGAGGAGATAGCTAACCGCCTCATTGTATTCCGCATCCGCTGAGCTGCTTTGCACTACAAACTCCAAATGCTGCAAAGGCTGAAGCCCCTGCTATTTCGATTTACTTCTCCCGGTAAATGGCTCTGCACTGCATCCCCTCATCTATTAGTGACTGAAACGGCGCTAAATTTCATATGCATTCGGATCTCTCGAGCAAGCCTCGACGCATTTTTTCAATTTCTCACGCAGGCGATGAACCTTTACTCTCACGTTCTTGAGTGTAGTTCCAAGAACACGCGCGAGGTGTTCCCTGTTCGCTCCTATACTATAGTCTTTGAGGAGCTGACGATCTTCATCGCCCAACTGATCGAGGCACCATTCCATGCGCTCGAGCTTTTGACGCTCGATTTCGATTTCCGCCTCTGTTCTGAACGGATCACATGAGGGTTCTTGACCCGCCGGCAGATCAGTCAGACTCGAAGGTTGCTTGTTTAGTGACGTCCAATGCTCTTTGAGTATCATTCGGGCGACTCCGAAGCAAAAGGCCCCGATGTTCCTGATCTCTTCGCCTTCGACCAGCTTTCCGGAGACGCGTGTGAAGGTTTTGTCGGCCAGGTCTTCGGGCGTCAAGCATTCGCGGTGCCTAAAATAAGAGATCAGCCTTTGACGGAGCTCCTCATATCTGATCCCCGCCTGCTCGCGATTAGAATCAAGCATCAAGAGCAAGCTGTTGAAGCCGTCTGATCCGGTCGCCTCCTGGCCGCTCACGCTCTGTCCGATATTCTTCTTCGTATCGTATCCTCGATTCAATAGACTTTTCGGCTGAGCCGCTGGCTATGGCTTCACCGATCCGGCGCTGACACAAGCGCCTGGATCCTATCTCCAGTCTCCGTGCAGTACGAAACCCGCCCAATAGTAGGGCGCGCGCCATCTCGGCTGATCTCGAATTATCATCTGGGCGCGCCTAAGCGCCTGGGCCGCGGTCATTCGTTGCTTCAGCATGCCCTCGTAGAAGTTCTTCATCAGTTCTTTAGTAGCCTCGTCGTCCACGCTCCACAGGCTGGCGATGACTCGAGACGCTCCGGCGTACATGAACCCGCGAGTCAATCCCAGCAGTCCTTCTCCAGCGCTTTCTTTGCCCAGAGCTGTTTTGCAGGCGCTGAGCACGGCCAGATTAGCCTTGAGTTTCATGCCGTATATCTCGTTCAGCTTGAGGGAGCCGTCTACCGCTTGTCCTTTTTCGTCTACTTGCGACAACACTATTTGGGAGAGTCCGGGCTGCTCGCTGTTTACTAATGCATGCGTAGCAAAGTGCAATATCCCGCATCGCTCTAAGGCAGCGCTGAGCGCGGCTCGCTTGCTCGCCTGGACCCCCAGGAAAAGCAGGCGATCGCCGGCGGGCACGAATTGCGCTATGTCCTCGGCTTCCTTGCGCGAAAAAGGAAGTGGCGCAAAATAAACAGGGCCAAACGCGCCATCCTTTTCACCAACGCGCGGCTTCAATCGGTTGCGGTTTGTACGCGGGCCTCGGTCTTGCGCGTTCTCCGCGCTCTCATCGTTTGGTCGGAGATAGTGAGCGTCGAACACGGGGTCCGCAAAAATGGCTATCGTTTTCGAGGCGCCGGTCCGGTTCGCGGCTTCCGCGCGCAATGCGGCGAGAACGGAAGCAGAAGGAACGTTCACGATTTCGTGATTCATTATCAGCGGCGTGCTCTCGGCGGAAGATGAGCTTTTCTTCGAGGGATCGGGAAGCGCCGAAAAAGGAACAGACTGCAAAGGCCCGTCGGCTACTATGACGAGGCGTTTGTTTCCTAATTGATCCGCTACCGGTCCCAGGATGAGGCGACTCAGTTTATTGAGAGCCGAAGGATTTTGCTGTTTTGATGCCTCTGATTGCTTCCGCGTGGGAGAAGGCTCATCATCAGGAGATATGGATATTGACGCGCGCGAGCTTTCTACAAGATCTCTAATCGTCTTCTTGCCAGGAAGATCGATGAACTGTGAAGAATCGCGTGTCGCTGCCCACAGATAACTGTGCTCGTCTCCAAGGCAATATTCGAGAAGCATAGTGTCGGCATCAAGGACCTGGCTCTGAATTTCGGAAAGGCTTAAAGCTCTTGGCTTGGTAATCGCGGCATAGCGCGGGTTTGCCGCTTGAATTTTGGATTGGAGGTTATAGTATTCCGAGGCAAGCTTGCTCATCTCTGCTTTTACTGCTTTGACTTCCTGAGGATGTGGTTTACCAGAAAGAAATCCGCTGAGCCGGGCTGCATCGAAGCTCAACCTGTTTCGAAGCGTCTGTTCTTGCTCGAGCAAATCCGCGGCGACCGGGTTTCGAACATCGCTTTGCGCTTCGCGGAGAGCATCGAGCAAGCCGCGCGCTCGGCTTTTCTCATTTTCCTCGAAAGCCAAGGCTGCGTAACCAGCTGCCGGACTTCGATGATGCATGCGCATGAGAACATCTATATACGAGTCATAATGTATATGAGCTGACGCGAAGTAGGATGTGCGAAATTCGCGGCCAAATACCTTGGTCCTTCGCTCTTCGATTAAGCCGATCAGTGACTTTGCTGCGTCATAGGCGCCATCGAGATCGCCCAGGTTGGTTCTAACTCGCACTATATTGTGAAGAGCCTTAACGACGCCATCACCACTTTCGACCTTTTGAAAGAACTTGAGGGCGCTCGAGTAGTTCAAAAGAGCAGCTCGAGGATCTTTGAGGTTTTCGTTTGCTTTTCCTATGGCGTTAAGGCTGTAGGCTTGGCCTCGAAGATCATTCAATGCAGTCTCCCGTGTAAGAGACTGATTGAAATAACGAAGCGCGATGCGACTCTGACCGAGTTGATCATAAGATTCTCCGATGTCGCTCAAGGTGTGAGCTGCGATCCATTGGCTGTGAATTGATGTCGAAAGTTCAAGCCGCTTTTTGAATCTCGGCAAAGCTTTGTCCGCATCGCCCATCTCCATATAAACGTTTCCAATACAGCCAATCGTAAGGCTCTCATAATCGCGCTCGCCGATCTCCTGAAATATTTGGAGGGCCTCGTCGTAAGCTTCGAGAGATTGTTCATATTGTCCAAGGTCCGAAAGAACATTGGCAATGCCGTTGTCTACGACACCCTCGCCATAACGATTGCCTATCTTCTGGAAGATTGCCTTGGAGCTATTATGAAACTCGAGCGCTTGAGTCTTTTCTCCGAGCACCGATTTGACCAATCCAATTACCGTCAGGTTCAGACCTCGCAGCCGTTCGTCACCAATTTCGGTAGCTAAAGCAAGTGAACTCTGAAAGAGATCCAGAGCCTTAATCGGATCGCCGAGATCCTCCGTCGTATAGCCGAGGTTCATCAGGGTTTCCGACTGCCCACGGCGATCATGCAGCGCCTGAAAGAGCGACAGTGCCTCGTACAGTATCGCTGCCGCGTTGACCATAGAGCCCGTTGAATAATTTTGAAGGCCGATGCTGTTCAGCGAGGCGGCAAGCCCATGCTGATTGCCGGTCTTTCGGCTGAGATTGCGCGCCCGAGTGCTCCACGGAAGACTCGCGCGGAGCTTACCGAGATCGATCAGAACAAGGCTAATACCGTTCAATGCCTTTATCTGAAGAGAGCTGTCTTTCGCTCTGACGCTCAGCCTCAACGCCTCACGATATTTGATAAGAGCTTTACGATTCTCACTCAGGTAATAGAGGACATCCGCCGCGCCGAGCTTTGCGAGCAACTGGCCTTCAACATCACCGGCTCTGCGCGAGTAAGCGCCTGATTCCTCATAATTCGAAAGCGCGCCTCTAAGCGAATCCGCGGTCCAGGCGCTCCGCAGGCGGTCCGCGTTTTGAAGCGATCTTTCCGCGCTCAACCTGAGATCGTCTCGCGGGTCGACTGCTCGTCCGTTGAGCGACGACAGCTCGTAAGATCCGCTGTAGCCTTCCTTCTCATTTGAGCTGATCGTAAGAATGTGCAGTCCGGATACCATGGGCCTTAGAGAGAAGATCTGCTCCCTTCGTGGAAGCGCTTCAATATCCAACAGCGTGGAAGAATCCGGAGCCGCCATGGACACCTTCAGATTTAGGTCGCCTTTGTCGATTTTGAATTGAACATATTCGCCGCTGATAAGCTGCAACTCGAATGAGTGTCGCTCGTTTCCGGCGATTATCCTTGAAACGGATGCTCCCCGAGCAAGAGGCTGCTTGTTGGATGAGGGCGATTCGCGCTGAGGCCGCGGTTGGATGGAGCCTTCAATTTTCAGCCGGGAATTGCTTGAGGCAATGAGAACGCCCGCCGCGAATATCAAATAGACTACGCGGACAGGGACGCGAAGCGAGGTCCAAATGGGCCGGCTCGTTTGTTTCATCAGCAGCGTTTCGCCGCCCGAAACGATCGGGAAGCTCTTGAGTTATGCGGAGAGGATGAAAATGTACGGCGCTGCTCAAGAACGCGGTGTTATTTCTACCCGAGAGCGTGCAGTTCGGCAAGAGGTCTTAAACATAATCTCGGCGGATATAGTCCGCCGCGGCGCCGATCATCGTTTCAGACAACGGCGTCTAACGGAAACAGGCCGAGGTTTCCAGAGATAGACAGATAGACAAATGTTATGTTGAGAAAATGGAAGCATTCAGAACTCGAAGTAAAGACCCGCCGTAGTTCAAAATTGAAAGAGCCCACGATGAAGATTACATATGTATCCGGTTATAATTGTGAACCTGAACGCCGGCTGCCGGGCCGCTCAGGAGCCATATGACAGTAGATATCGATCTAGATCGTACCGCCGCTCGCGTCGCCGAGCTGCGGCAGAAACTCGAATACCATAACTATCTCTACTACGTTAAAGACGACCCCGAGATCAGCGACGCGGAATACGATAGGCTCTTACGCGAACTGCTCGAGCTGGAGCGTCTCCATCCCGAGCTTGCTTCGCCCGATTCTCCTACTCAGCGCGTCGGAGCCGAGCCGCTCGATCGGTTCGCCAAAGTGCCGCATCGAGCTCCGATGCTGAGCCTGGCGAATGCGTTCAACGAAGAAGAATTGCGGTCCTTTGATCGACGCGTTCGAAAGCTATTGGAAATCGATCGGGTCAGCTATGTGACCGAGCTAAAGATCGATGGAGTTGCGATTGCTCTCACATACGAAGGCGGCAGTCTCATTCGCGGAGCTACAAGAGGCAACGGCGTTGTCGGCGAAGACGTCACTGCTAATCTCCGAACGGTCAAAACGATCCCTCTTCGCCTGGCCAATGCCGATGACATCGGGACGGTCGAGATAAGAGGCGAGGTCTACCTGCCGGTGTCGGTCTTCAGCAAGCTCAATGAGGAGCGGGCCGACAAAGGCCTGGCCCTGTTCGCGAATCCGAGGAATGCCGCCGCGGGCGCGATCAGGCAGCTCGACCCGAAGATCACCGCCTCCAGGCCGTTGGCCTTCTTCGGCTACATGATCGGCTATATAGAAGGACGTAAAGTCGACACTCAGGAACACACGCTCCAGATGCTGCAGGAGTTGGGCGTTCCCGTGAACAAAACCTATCGCCATCACGAATCAATTGATGGGGTGCTGGAATTTTGCAGGAGTTGGGAGAAGAAACGAGAATCATTGGACTACGAAATTGACGGCGTAGTAGTCAAAATCGACGATCTCGATTACCAGCAGACTCTCGGCGTCGTAAGCCGAGATCCTCGATGGGCGATCGCTTATAAGTTTCCCGGTCAGGTTGCTACTACACGGCTGCGGCAAATCGGAATAAACGTTGGCAGGACCGGATCGATGAACCCCTATGCCGAGCTTGAACCGGTACGGCTGGGCGGCGTGACTATAGAGCTCGCGACGTTGCATAACCAGGACGACGTCAGGCGAAAAGACATACGCGTCGGGGATATGGTGATCGTGAAGCGCGCCGGAGATGTCATACCTCAGGTGGTCGGTCCCGTGCTCGAACAACGCACTGGAAACGAACGCGTGTTTGAATATCCAAGCCATTGTCCTTCCTGCGGTCATGCAGTCGTTCACGAGGAGGGCGAAGCGATGGCCTACTGTGTGAACCGAGACTGTCCTGCCCAGATTTTTGAGTCGTTGAACCACTTCATCAGCCGCGGCGGAATGGATATTCGCGGGCTTGGGCCTTCGACGATCGCGAAGATGCTCGAGCTGAAGATGATCAGAGACGCTGCGGATCTGTATGAGCTAACAGCCGAGCAGATCGCGACTCTTCCGGGGTTCAAGGATAAATCAATCAAGAATCTGCTTTCATCAATCGAAGCCAGCAAAGACAGGCCTTTCGAAAGCGTACTTCTTGCGTTGGGCGTCCGGCATATGGGCGAAGGCGTTGTAGCGCTGCTCAGCGATCATTTTCATGATATGGAAAGTTTGACGTCGGCTTCCGAAGAAGATATTGCCGGCATACACGGCATCGGAAGCGAAATTGCGCATAGCGTTCACAGCTTCTTCTCGGACTCGCGAAATCGAAGACTGGTCGAACGCCTGGAACAGCACGGTCTCAGGATGAAGCGGGCACGGGCCAAACCTAAAACGGGTCCGCTTGCGGGAAGCACCTTCATCATCACCGGCAAGCTCGAAGCGATGTCCAGAAGCGAAGCCGAGAAGTGGATAGAGGAGCGCGGCGGCGCCGTTCTTCCGTCGGTTTCAAAGAAGCTCAAGTACCTGATTGTCGGAGTCGATCCGGGCACGAAGCTCGCCAGAGCGCGAAAAATCGGTGTAACCGAATTGACGGAGAAGCAGTTATTCGCGCTGGTAGATGAGTAGAAGTCTACGCTCTTCCCATACCAGCAGCATAGACGAGAGCCGCATTGAACAGATTAAGGCGCGCGGTTCTTCGAGGGAGCAGGGCTGTGGTGTTCACCGCTCGTCGCAGGTGATCCTATATGACGGACGATATGCAAGGAGCGAGGGGCAGGCGGTTCGTGGTCGTCTCCGGAATTCCGGGCAGCGGGAAGACGAGCCTGGCTCGCAGCCTGGCTCCGCGGCTCGGGCTTCCAGTGCTCGACAAGGACGATATTCTCGACGGCCTATTTGAGCCACAAGGGCCTGGAGACGAATCGTGGAGACGCAGGCTCAGTAGAGAGAGCGATGCCATCTTTCAGCAGAAGGCGAGCGCTTCAACGGGAGCGATTCTCGTTTCGCATTGGCATCTTTCCGGAATGCCTTTAGATTCGGGTACACCCACTGATTGGATTTCAGAGCTGTCGGTTGGCGCTATCAACGTGCACTGCTATTGTCAGCCGGAACTTGCGGCAACGCGATTCCTGAACCGAATCCGGCACGCTGGGCATCTCGATAAAAGATCGACATATGACGAGGTGTTGCGGAGCTTTCGAGTCCTGGTCAGCCTGGGCTCTCTCGATAACAAGTCATCGATATCGGTGGACACGTCGGACGTGATCAATGCGGATGAGGTTGCAAGGAAAATCGAGGCCGCCTTCGAGCGCTGTTTGAAAAGAGTTGTATAGAATCATCGTTAACATCCGCTGCGCTTCCGGCGCGAAGCAGGCAGCTATTGTCGGCGGCCGCTATCGATTATTTGCCGCCTGCGTTGCGCCGAACTACAATGCTGTTGCTTAAGAACAGATAATGGCGGGGCATTAGGACCGCACGAGCAAGTAGACGATGTCAGGAACTACCCCGGAAACGTGTGAGAGCTGTGGAGCCGCGCTTGCGACTGGAGCCCGGTTCTGCGTTGCTTGTTATAAGCCGGTCGCGAGCCGAAAGAATCGAGCCCGCGATCTAACCTCGCCGCTCGGCAAAGACGATCCGACTATCGTGTTTGTACCGCAGAATCGAGAGGCGCGCCTGAAACGAGAGAAGCTCAGGAAGCGAATCACTCTATTCGGAATGCTCCTGGTTCTGGGCGGCTCGGCTGCTGTTGGCTTGTGGCATTCAAGCGAACGAGAGCGGCTGGCGAAGCGCCGCGTAGTCGCGCGAGAAGAGCTTGCGCTCCGAGAAATAAGGTTGTTCGCGGATGCGCTCGAACGTTTCAAGACCGATGTGGGCCGTTATCCAACAAGCGACGAAGGCATCGGCAGCCTGATGGCTAAACCGGCTACAGCTCGCTTTGACGGAACGACCGGTCTCGCATTCTGGTCGGGGCCGTACCTTGACGGTTACTATGAGCTCGATCCCTGGGGCAATGATTACGTTTACAGATCGGGAAAAGACAGCCAGTCTTACGAAGTTTTCTCCAACGGTCCCGACGGAGATGAACCCACACGACGACGGCTCCGCGCGGTCTCGCCGAATTGAGGATAAATATTGATTGCGATTAATGGCGCGGTCCAACGCTGAACGGGTTGCGGCCGTTTTTAATTCAGATTAGATCCGTCTTCGATTTCCGCGATGACCTTGTGGAAGCGCCGCAACACCGCAACACCGTTGGTGTTGGAGCGCTCGCCGTTACATAACCCAAGGTAGGCTACGGCAACCTTGGGCTTCGCGATGCAACCCCCTTGGGGTTGTCATAGAAATGCCCAAACGGCCGAGCTCAAATTCAAGCTACAACCATCGGTACACAATGTAACCGTTCAGATTGCGCCGATGATCTCCTAATCTCCTGTTTTGGGCCTTTTTCCGTTTGCTCATCCGGGCAATCTTCGGAATAATGTCAAACCGCTCAAATCAACTTCGATAATCCAAACCAGAACCCGCAGGAGAGGAGTGCATATCTAATGGGTGAGCTCGTTTCACTGACCCGGCAGTCCGAAATTGCAATCATTACTATAAACAATCCGCCGGTTAACGCCCTGAGTCCTGGCGTGCCCGAAGGCATAGCAGCTTCGGTCGAATCTATTAACAACGACGATTCAATAAAAGGAGCAGTCCTGATAGGCGGCGGGCGAACTTTCATAGCGGGCGCCGACATAAAAACATTCGAATCGCTCCGGTCATCCGAAAACCGGCGCGGAGCGGGCCTGCTCCCATTGCTAACGGCCATAGAGGACTCACAAAAACCCATAGTAGCCGCAATACACGGCACTGCCTTTGGAGGCGGTCTCGAAGTAGCTATGGCATGCCACTACCGAATAGCTGCTCCTTCAGCGCAGGTCGGCCAGCCTGAAGTAAAGCTGGGCATCATACCCGGCGCAGCGGGGACTCAACGGCTGCCGAGATTGGCTGGAGTTCAAAAGGCGGTCGAGATGTGCGCGGGAGGCAATCCCGTGGGCGCCTCCGACGCATTCAAAGCCGGCATCGTCGATAAGCTGGCTGAAGGCGATCTCCTTGAAGGAGCCGTCGCCTTTGTAAGAGAGCTGATCGCAAAAGGTGAATCACCGCGGCGCACTCGCGACTTGAACGACAAGCTCGGAGACGCGGCTGCGAACAGCGCCATTTTTGAGGCGGCTCGCGCATCCGCTCGTAAGACCGCTCGCGGACTGATCGCGCCGCTTGCCGCAATTGATGCTGTCGAGGCGGCGACCCGGCTCTCATTCGAAGAAGGATGCCGGCGAGAGACTGAGTTGTTTCAGCAGTGTCTTCAGTCGGATCAATCCAGGGGCCTGATACACATCTTCTTTGGCGAGCGAGCCGTCTCCAAAATCCCCGGCATCGCGAAAGAGACGCGCGTGATCGATATCAAGAAAGCCGCCGTTGTCGGGGCGGGAACGATGGGCGGCGGAATCACGATGAGCTACGCCAACGCCGGAATCCCCGTGATTCTCAAAGAAGCCTCGCAGGAGTTTCTAGATCGAGGATTGGCGACGATAAAGAAGAACTACGATACTTCGGTCAAGCGAGGCCGCTTCACGCGGGAGTATGCGGATCAACGGATGGCGTTGATCACTCCATCTCTGACCTACGATGGCTTTTCAGATTGTGACATCGTAGTCGAAGCTGTTTTCGAAGGGATGGAGTTGAAGAAGCAGGTATTCGCCGAGCTTGATAAGGTCTGCAAGCCGGACGCCGTTCTTGCGTCCAATACTTCAACTCTCAACGTCGACGAGATCGCGGCTTCGACTTCGCGGCCTAAACAGGTGATCGGCCATCATTTCTTCAGCCCGGCGAACGTGATGCGGCTGCTCGAAATAGTTCGCGGCAAAGCGACCTCGGATGAAGTGATCGCGACCTCGATGGCTTTGGCGAAGAAGCTGAAAAAGGTCGGGGTGCTGGTTGGAAACTGCCGCGGGTTTGTCGGCAATCGAATGTTCGCTCCGTACCAGCGCGAGGCCCAATTCCTGGTCGAGGAAGGCGCGCGCGTCGAACAAGTCGACGCTGCTCTGTACGATTGGGGAATGGCTATGGGGCCGCTCGCCGTCGGCGATCTCGCGGGGCTCGACGTCGGCTGGCGAATTCGAAAAGAGTACAAGCACCTCGAAGATCCGAGCCTGCGATACCCGCTTGTAGCCGATCGCCTGTGTGAACAGGGACGGTACGGCCAGAAGACCGGCTCGGGATGGTATCGCTATGAAGACCGCGGCAAAGGGCCGATTCCAGACCCCGGTGTTCAGAAGCTCATCGAGGAGTCCGCGGAGGAGGCCGGCATAACCCGCCGCGAAATCACCCCCGACGAAATCATCGAGCGGACGATCTACGCGCTGGTCAACGAAGGCGCGAGAATTCTCGAAGAAGGGTTCGCGCTTCGAGCTGTCGATATCGATATCATCTACGTCTACGGTTATGGCTTTCCCGCTCACCGCGGCGGGCCGATGTGTTATGCGGACATAGTCGGCTTGAATAAGGTCTATGATCGGATTTGTGATTTTGAGCGCGTTCACGGCGCGCAGTGGGCGCCTGCGCCTCTGTTGAAAAAGCTCGCCGGTGAAGGCAGCACGTTTGCCGAGTATGATCGTGCAAGGCAGTGATGACTTATTCCGGAGGATTAATCCATGAGAGAAGCAGTAGTCGTCGACAGTTCGCGCACGGCGCTGGCGAAGTCGTTCAGAGGTTCGTTCAATCTCACTCGCCCGGATGATCTCGCCGCCCATTGCATTCGAGAGGTACTGAAGAAGGTTCCGGCGCTCGATCCAGCCGAGATCGGCGACGTCATCCTCGGCTGTGGGCAGCCTCACGGAGCGCAGGGCACAAACGTCGCGCGCGTATCCGCTATTCGCGCCGAGTTGCCGGTTTCGGTCGCAGCGACCACCGTCAATCGGTTCTGCTCATCGGGCCTTCAGTCAGTAGCGATGGCGGCTCATCAGATCATCCTCGAAGGCGTCGATGCCGCGATCGGAGGCGGAGTCGAAAGCATCACGATGATGGAGCGTGACAACAAACCGAATCCGTGGGTGCTCGAGCACAAGCCCGGAATCTATATGGTTATGGGCGACACGGCCGAGGTCGTTGCGAAGCGCTATGGGATTAGCCGGGAAGCGCAGGACGAATACTCGCTGCTGAGTCAGCAGCGCACGGCGCGCGCCCAGGCGGAAGGCTCCTTTACGGACGAGATTGCTCCAATGAAAGTGATCCGCGGCATACTCGACAAGAAATCGGGCGAGGTCACATCGAAAGAGGAGCATGTCTGCGACCGCGACGAGTGCAACAGGCCCGATACGACGTTGGAGGGACTGGCCGCGCTTCAACCGCATTTCGACAAGACGAGCGGAAAAGGAACGGTTACGGCGGGAAACTCCTCGCAGCTCTCGGACGGAGCGTCCGCTACGCTGCTGATGTCCAGCGAGCGCGCGAGGCAGTTAGGCATCACTCCCAAATTGATATTCCGCGGATTCACGGTCGTGGGCTGCGAACCCGACGAGATGGGCATCGGGCCCGTGTTCGCCGTTCCAAAGCTGCTCAAAAAGCATGGGCTCAAGATGGACGACATCGACGTGTGGGAGTTGAACGAGGCTTTTGCTGTTCAAGTCGTCTACTGTCGCGACCGGCTCGGCATCGATCCCGAGAAATTGAATGTGAACGGCGGATCAATCTCGATCGGCCACCCGTTTGGAATGACCGGCTCTCGAATGGTCGGAACAATCGCCAACGAGATGCTGCGCCGCCGAGCCAAGTATGGCGTCGTTACTATGTGCATCGGCGGAGGCCAGGGAGCGGCCGGCTTGTTCGAGGCGTGCAACTGAGCACACGCATTTACAATGCCTGCGATTAACACCGTCAACGGAGTCATAGAAACATCCCGGCTTGGCGTGACATTGATGCACGAGCACGTATTCGTCCTGTCCCCCGAGATAATGCAGAACTATCCCGAAGGCTGGCGTGATGAAGAAGCGAGAATAGTCGATGCAGTGAATCGCCTGAACGAACTCAAGTCGCGAGGCATCGACTCAATAGTCGACCTGACCGTGATCGGCCTTGGACGCTACATCCCCAGAATCCGACGGGTTGCGGAGCAAACCGACATCAATATTGTCGCGGCGACGGGAGTGTATACCTATAACGACGTACCGATGTATTTCCATTTTCGCGGGCCCGGCACGGATCTCGGCGGTCCTGAGCTCATGACCGATATGTTCGTCCGCGATATTGAAGAGGGCATCGCGAACACCGGAGTCAAAGCGGCCATCCTGAAGTGCGCGACCGACAAGCCCGGATTGACGCCGGGCGTCGAACGAGTTCTCAGGGCGATTGCCCACGCGCATCGCCAAACAGGAGCGCCTATTTCAACTCACACGCATGCTCGCACGCGCCGAGGCCTCGAGCAGCAAGTCATATTCAAGGCGGAGGGAGTCGATCTGAGCCGCGTGATAATCGGGCACTCGGGTGACACTACCGATATTTCATATCTCGAAGAGCTGGTCGGAAACGGCTCGTACATCGGAATGGATCGATTTGGAATAGATACCATCCTGTCCTTTGAAGATCGGGTTAATACCGTCGCGCGAATGTGCGAGCTGGGACATGCAGACAAGATGGTGCTCTCACAGGACGCGGCTTGTTTTAGCGACTGGCTGCCGGAGCGCGATCTTCCGGCGGTTCTGCCGAACTGGCATTACCTCCACATTCACAACGACGTGATACCGGCTTTGAGATCGCGCGGCGTCACCGACGAGCAGATTGAGACCATGCTCGTTACAAATCCTCGAAAGATATTCGAGACACAAGGTTCGTACTGATGATCAGACCTTTTGATTATTCAGGGATCACCCGCGACGCGAATCAAATCGCGCACTACGACAATCGTCCGGCCTCTCTTGTTGAAATGTTGAGAGCGACGGTCGACAGGACGCCCGATGCTCGAGCCATAGCCGAGGTGGGCGGCGAACGAGTCACCTACCGCGAGTTCTGGGATAGAGCCAGCAAGGCGGCGGGCGGGTTGAGGCAGTCGGGTATTAAAAGAGGAGACCGTGTCGCGATCAAGTTGGGCAACGGCTTGAACTGGTGCATCGCCTTTTTTGCGACGCAGATGGCGGGAGCCATCGCCGTGCCCGTCAACACGCGCTTCAGCGACTCCGAAGTCGAGTACGTCGTCTCGGATTCGGGAGCGTCGTTCACTTTTCTGCCCGGAAGCGCGATGCCCGAAGCCGAACCGTTTGTGATCGAAGGCCTCGAAGCAGGAGATGTCTCGGCCATTTTCTACACGAGCGGCACCACGGGATTCCCAAAAGGGGCGATGACCACCCATGAGAACTTTCTCGCCAATGTGGAAACCTGCCGGCGAGTGGTCGACCTGCCGATGGACGGCAGCGGCCGCAATCTTGTTTCAGTTCCCCTGTTCCATGTAACCGGCTGCAACAGCCAGTTTCTTCCAAGCTGCGAGGCGGGAGACCTGCTCGTGGTTATGCCTGCATTCGACGTTCAGACATTCCTGAAGACCATTACTGAAGAACGAATCAATCGCATGGCGTCGGTTCCGGCGATCTACTGGCTGGCGATCAATCAGCCCAACTTCGGCGGACTGGATATGAGCTGCGTGAAGTGGCTCTCATACGGCGGCGCTCCCATCGCTCCGGAGCTCGTTGCAAGAATAATGGAGGCCTTCCCGAATGCGCGTGTGGGCAACGGATTCGGTCTGACCGAAACCGCTTCGGTGGCGACCTTCCTGCCGCACGAGTTCGCCGGCTTGAGACCTGAAACCGTAGGATTCGCCGCTCCGGTAGTCGACCTCGATCTGTTCGAAAGCGACCCCGAAACAGGAGTAGGCGAGTTGCTGATTCGCGGAGCCAACATCGTGAAGGGCTATTGGAACAAGCCGGAAGCTACCGCGGCTGCGTTCGTTGATGGATGGCTGCATACGGGAGACATGGCGCGAGTCGACAGCGAGGGATTCGTGCAGATAGTCGATCGCAAGAAGGACATGATCTGCCGCGGAGGCGAAAACGTCTACTGTGTCGAGGTTGAAAACGCGCTGGCGGCGCATCCGGACGTCTTCGAAGTTGCGGTTGTAGGAGTTCCCGACGAGATGATGGGCGAAAAAGTCGGAGCCGTTATCGTGCCCCGGCCCGAATCGAGCGTTGATCCGCGAGAAATAGTTTCGTTCGCGAAAGAATACCTGGCCGACTTCAAGGTGCCACAGTTCATTTCGATTCGATCCGAACCGCTTCCTCGAAATCCTGGAGGTAAGATATTGAAGCCGGTCTTGAGGACACAAACCGCCTGGGGTGATCAACTGCGCTGACTACAGCGCCGGGAAGGAGACTCCATTATGAAACGGCCTCTACTTGTTTTGTTATTGATTGCGTCGTTCTCGCCTGGAGCAACAGGACAGTCCGCAAAGAAGGACGCCGCGGCAGGCCTGCCTACAGCCCGGCCCGAAGAAGTCGGTATGTCTTCGGAGCGGCTTGCTCGAATACGCGTCGCAATGCAGCGCTATATCGATCGAAAAGAAGTTCCGGGCGTAGTGACGCTAGTCGCCAGGCGCGGACGAGTAGTCCACTTCGAAGCGGTGGGTTATCGCGATGCGGAATCACAGGCGCCGATGACCACGGATGGGATCTTTCGAATCGCTTCGATGACCAAGCCTATAGCGTCGGTCGCGGCGATGATGCTCTACGAAGAAGGATACTTCCTGTTGTCCGACCCGATTTCGAGGTGGCTTCCGGAATTTTCAAATATGAACGTGGCGCTGCCCGCGCCCGCGGGAGAACGGCTCGATAGGCCCTACAAACTGGTACCGGCAGCCAGGCCGATAACAATCAAGCACCTGTTGACCCATACGGCGGGGCTGCCGAACGCATATCGCGGGATCACGCAGCCGGACTACGCGAAAGCGACTGCTCGCCAATCCGCCGATGAGACTATGGCGGATACCGTGAAGAGATTGGCGAAGCTTCCGCTCAACTTTCATCCCGGCGATGCGTGGGAATACGGCCCGGCTACCGATGTGCTTGGACGGCTGGTTGAAGTCATCTCAGGCCAGACCCTCGACGAATTCTTCAAGAAGCGAATATTCGAGCCGCTTGGCATGAGCGATACCTATTTCTATATGCCTGAGTCGAAGGCCGGCCGACTTGCCGCGCTTTATCAGCCCGACCCGGCGAACGGTAACAAGATCAAGCTCGTCGAAGCCCCGACCAAAGAGAGCCGCTGGATAAAGGAGCCTCACGTGTTCTTCTCGGGCGCGGGAGGGTTGGTTTCCACGGCGGCGGACTACTTCAAGTTTCATCAGATGATGTTGAACGGCGGCGAGTTGAACGGAGTGCGGCTGCTCGGAAGGAAGACCGTCGAGTTGATGACCGCCAATCACATTGGCGACCTTCCGGTCTGGTTGACCGGTCCCGGTTATGGCTTTGGGCTGGGCTACAGCGTGGTGAAGGATGTTGGTCAGAGTGCGCAACCCGGCTCTGTCGGGAACTACGGCTGGGGCGGAGCCTTCTGCACCTACTTCTGGGTCGATCCCGCCGAAGAGATGATCGGAATCGTGATGACTCAGGTACGGCCGTATACTCATCTGAACATTCGGCAGGAATTTCAGGTGCTGGCGAATCAGGCAATCGTCGATGGCGGCCGCCCGAAATCGGCTTCAGTAGCCAGAGCCGCGGTTCAGTAGTGCGTGGCATTTGTCATTTGTGATTGTTCCCTGAAAGGGAACGCGTCAATAGCCGGGGGCCAGCGGAGCGCAGCCCCCGGTGCGAGGGATGATTTTTCTGGGGCTGGAACCATGGCGCTACGCGCTCGCCCTTTTCTACTTATCGGCGGCCTTTCAGGCCTATCCGGGTTAATCTCATGACGCGGGTTTGGAGACTCTATGACTACATCTTTTGATCTCAAGGGCAAAGCAGCGCTTGTCACCGGCGGCGGGCGCGGGATCGGCAAGGCGATAGCATTTCGGCTCGCCGACGCGGGAGCCAATGTCGTTATAGCCAGCCGAAAGATGGAAAACCTGGAAGCCGCGGCTCGGGAATTCTCTGGACTTGCCGGAAAGACAATCGCTCTTCCCTGTCATATCGGTAAAGCGGAAGACATCGAACGGCTGGTGAAGGAATCCGAAGAGAGGGTTGGGCCGATCGACATACTTGTAAACAACAGCGCTACCAACATCGGTCAGGGCCCGGCTCTGGAAGTGACCGACGACATGCTCGCGAAGATGGTAGAGATCAATGTACTGTCCGCCGTGAGATTGATTCGACTGGTCGTGCCGCGAATGATCGAGCGAGAAACCGGCGGCTCAATCATCAACGTCGCCTCGATCGCCGGGCTTCGGCCGCAGGCAGGGGGGCTGCTCTACAGCTTCACCAAAGCGGGATTGATAATGATGACGCGCACCTGGGCCCTTGAATTCGGCAAGCACAACATAAGGGTCAACGCGATAGCTCCGGGGCTCATCAAGACCGACTTCAGCGAATACTTTTGGAAAAACGAAGAATACGTCAAACGCATTGAATCGACTCAGCCGATCCCTCGCGTCGGAACGCCCGAAGAAATCGGCGGAATCGCGCTCTACCTTGCGTCGAATGAGTCTTCATTCGTGACCGGTCAGACGTTTGTCGTCGACGGAGGAGCTACGACTCGCTGAGATAGTTCGTATTAGAAAGGGGCATCCCACAATGGAATTCGAGTACTCGGAAAAGGTAAAAGGGCTTCAAAAGCAACTGACCGATTTCATGGAAACTTATATCTATCCTAATGAAGAAACCTACTACAAACAGATAAACGAGGGTGATCGATGGCAGCCGGTTGAGATCATTGAGGAACTCAAGCCAAAGGCCAGGGCCGCCGACCTGTGGAACCTCTTTCTCCCCGAAGATGAGATGGGAGCGGGCCTGACCAATCTTGAATACGCTCCGTTATGCGAGATCATGGGCCGCTCGATTATGGCGCCCGAAGTATTCAATTGCTCCGCGCCTGATACCGGCAATATGGAAGTCCTCGCGCGGTACGGAACGGCTGAGCAGAAAGAACGATGGCTCAAGCCTCTGCTGGATGGCGAGATTCGATCCTGCTTCGCGATGACCGAACCCGCGGTCGCCTCTTCGGACGCGACTAACATCGAGGCAAGCATCGTTCGAGACGGAGACGAATATGTTTTGAACGGCAGAAAGTGGTGGACCTCCGGTGCGGGTGATCCGCGCTGTAAAATAGCGATCTTCATGGGCAAGACGGACACGTCGGCTCCTACACATCGCCAGCAGTCGATGGTGCTGGTTCCGATGGAATCGCCAGGCATCACGATTCGAAGAATGCTGTCGGTCTTCGGATACGACCACGCGCCGCATGGCCATGGTGACGTCGATTTCAAAGACGTGCGAATCCCTGTTTCAAACATGCTGCTGGGGGAGGGAAGGGGATTCGAAATCGCGCAAGGGAGACTCGGGCCCGGGAGAATACATCATTGCATGAGATTGATCGGAGTGGCCGAACGCTCGCTTGAAGCAATGTGCCGCCGGGTCAGCTCTCGCGTGGCCTTCGGCAAGAGGATATCGGAACAGGGAACTATTCAGGCGGACATAGCGAACTCTCGAATCGAGATCGAACAGGCGAGGCTGTTGACCCTTAAAGCCGCCTACATGATGGATACAGTCGGCAACAAGAAAGCGAAGGCGGAGATCGCTATGATCAAAGTTATCGCTCCCAATATGGCTCTGCGAGTGATCGATCGGGCGATACAGGCTCACGGGGGCGGCGGAGTTTCGGGTGATTTCGGACTGGCGGCCGCATGGGCCAACTCTCGAACACTCAGACTCGCGGACGGCCCCGATGAAGTTCATCGCGCGGCCATCGCGAAGATCGAGCTCAGGCGATATGAATAAGCCGCGCCGAGAGCCGCGGAATGGAGAGAATCGATGAAGCTTAAAGACAAGACCGTGGTCGTAACCGGTGGAGCAAACGGCATCGGACGCGCGCTCTGCATTCGCTTTGCCGAGGAAGAACCGCGAGGAATTGTAGTCGCCGATCGAGACGCCGAAGGCGCCGAGCGAGTCGCCTTCGCGATTGGAGGACTCGCGGTTGCCGCCGATGTGGCTAATGAAAAAGACGTGATACGGCTTGTCGAGCGAGCGGAAGCGGCTTATGGCCCTGTCGACCTCTTCTGTTCGAACGCAGGCATAGGCGGAATGGCCGGCGGCGCGGAAGTCCCGAACGAAGAGTGGCAGCGGATCTGGGAGATCAATGTGATGGCGCACATCTACGCGGCAAGAGCGGTGCTCCCGAGCATGTTGAAACGCGGCGAGGGCTACTTGCTCAACACGGTCTCAGCCGCGGGGCTTCTGACGACTATCGGGTCGGCCCCATATTCCGTGACCAAGCACGCGGCGCTCGCTTTTGCTGAGTGGATTGCGATGACTCACGGCGATGAAGGGATCAAGGTCTCGTGTCTTTGTCCGCAAGGCGTGAATACAAATATGCTCAGAGAGTCCTTGAGCGGCGCGGGTGCGTTTCTCGTGGACAGCGCCCTGGAACCGGAGCAGGTTGCGGACGCGGTTGTAACGGGGCTCGAGGAGGAGCATTTCTTGATCCTTCCGCATCCGGAAGTACGCGACTACTTTCAGAGAAAGGCTACTGACTACGACCGCTGGCTGCGAGGCATGCGCAAGCTGCAAGCTTCGATTCGTGAGAACAAGGCATAGCGGCAGACTTGAAAGGCCCGCGCTTCGCTGCTTGAAAGGCTGCCAGGCCATTTCAACGCTGGGTACTACGGAACAACCCTGACCATCCGGTCAGCGTCTTCGTACAAATGACGAATGACGTACAAATGACAAGTGACGAATTACGCCGTTGCGGCGAGTGCTGATGCTTCTAAAGCAGTGAGCTCGGGATCGGCGCGCGTTATTTCCTGTTCGAGAATGCCGATGAACTCGTCCGCCAGAGCTATATTTCCTCTTAAGGCCATCTCCTCCAGAATCGTCGCCGCCTGAAGCGCCGCGTTGGTTAGAAAAATCGAAGACGTTCCCCTGAAAGTGTGGGCCGCGATTCTCAGTACCGTAGTGTCACTTGAGCCTACGGCGCTGTGGAGATCGTTCAGGAGCTTTGGATAGTTCTCTCGATAGAGATGAATCGCCATTTGAAGGAGTTCTTGATTTCCACCAACCACGTCGAGCATCGCTGATCTATTCAACACGCCGGCGCCGCAATCGGCCGCGGTGTCAGCGGTTTCTATAGGAGGCTTGCAAGAACCCGCCATCAATTCCTCGATACTCCGGATCAGATCGTTGGCGCGAATCGGCTTCGAAAGATATCCGTCCATTCCTGCTTCAAGGCAACGTTCGCGATCGCCCTGCATGGCATGCGCGGTCATCGCCATTATGGGAATGTGAGTTCCGCTTGCGCGCTCCGCGCGGCGAATCGCGCCGACCGCTTCGAATCCAGTCATCTCCGGCATCTGCACGTCCATCAGGATGAGGTCGAACTCTTCACGCTCGAAGGCTTCGACGGCCAGCCTGCCGTTAGCCGCGAGACTCACCGTGTGCCCGTGTTGTGTCAGTATTGCTTCCGCGACTTTTTGATTCACCTCATTGTCTTCCGCGATAAGGATCCTCAGACGAAGGCCGCTATCAGGAGGAGCGTCGCCGCCTACTACGATGGTTGGAACCGATTTGCTCAGACGCTCCGGAGTATGAGCCGCGCCGTCAAGAACCAGCATTAACGTATCGAGAAGATCGGAAGGCTTCACCGGCTTCGATATCCATGCATCGATCCCCAACTCATTCAATCTCTCGTCGGGCTCGGCCGTCCGTCCGGGGTTGAGCAATAGTATCGTGTGCTGAGCGAGCCCGGGATTCTCTTTCAGGTGCGCGGCAACCGCGAGCCCGTCCATCACCGGCATTTCAGAATCGAGCAAGACTACCGTGAAAGGATCGCCGAGATCTTTTGCTTCGGTCAGCGCTTCGATGGCCGCGCCTCCGCTTTTTACGGAGCTGGGCTGCATACCCCAGTTTGTAATAAGGGTGGTCAGCAGCAGCCGGCTCGCCGAATTGTCGTCGACGATCATCACAGGCAGGTCTCTCAATCGCTCAATGGCCGCGGAGGCCGGGCGAATCGGAGCGTTTCGTTGAAGAGCGAAGAGGGCCGTGAAATGAATTATGCTGCCCTTGCCGAGCTGGCTTTCGATCCAGATGCGGCCGCCCATTTTTTCCGTGAGCCTCATCGAAATGCTGAGTCCGAGGCCGGTGCCTCCGTGCTGCCTGAGCGCGGAACCGTCGGCTTGAACGAACGGTTGGAAGATTCGCTTGCTGTCGTCCTCTGAAACTCCGATGCCCGTGTCGGTGACCGAAAAGTGCAGCAGGGCCGTCTCCGTATCTGAAGACTCGATATCGACGTTGACCGTTACTTCGCCTCGCTGAGTAAACTTTATGGCGTTGCTGACGAGATTGACGATTATCTGTCTTAGCCGGATCGGATCGCCAACCAGGGCTTCGGGGACGCTTTGAGCCACGTAATACACGAGCTCGAGTCCTTTGGCGGCGGCGCGAACGGCAAAGGTTTTAATTGTTTCGGCGAGGCTTTCACGCAGGCTGAAGCCGACCGAAGCGAAGTCGAGTTTGCCCGCCTCTATCTTCGAGAAGTCCAGAATGTCGTTGATGATGACGAGCAACGATTCGGCGCTCACCATAATGGTGCTCGCCAGGTCTCGCTGCCCCGTTGTCAGGTCGGCGCCGAGAAGCAGCTCCGTCATGCCGATGATGCCGTTCATCGGCGTTCGGATCTCGTGACTCATGTTCGCGAGAAACTCCGATTTGAGGCGGGTTGCTTCCAACGCGGCGTCGTGCGCGCGGTGCAGCGCGAGCTCGAGACCCTTTCGCTCGGTTATATCCCGAAAGATCCCTCGCACCGAGGTCGGTTTGTGATATTTGAAGCTGCAGGTGATGTTTCCTTCGACGATGATCGTGCCGCCGTCCTTGTTTTGAAAGACGGCTTCGAACAATTCGGTCTTGTCGCCGGAGATGGCCCGCGCGAAGATCGAAAGACACTTCGAGATACTGTCGGGATGCACCATGTCAAAGAACGACCGGCTCCCGTATTCTTCATCCGAATAGCCGAGCGCCCCCTTCCACGCGCCGTTGGTGTATACGATGACGCCGTCGGGCCGGGCGATTTGAATCAACTCGCTCGAGCTCTCAAAGAGGTCGCGATATTTTTCCTCGCTCTCGCGAAGCTGCTTTTCAAATTTCTTATTCGCGGTTACGTCGTGAGCATGGCCGAGTACATACGGAGGGCGGCCGGATTCTTCCTGAAGCGTGTTCTTGTACTCCCAGACCGACTCTCCGCCGTCGCGTCGCAATAAACGCATGACGCCGCTGTCGGAGTTCTCGTGCCGAATGGTATCCAGGTAATGGCCGTAGAGTCCGTGGCGAGAAGGCGGGATAAACTCGCTGAGATTCTTGCCGATCATTTCTTCCGGCTTGTATCCGAGCGCGGCGGCGGCAGCCGGATTCAAATTCAATATCAAGCCGTCCAGATCGTGCGTGCAGATAAAACCAAGACTGTTCTCCACGATGGAGCGATAGAGAGCTTCGGAACGCCGCAAGCCGTCGCGTTCTTCTCGACGAGCAAGTGCGTGTCGAATCGCGCGCTCCAGCGAGTCCGGAGTGAGCAAGTCCCTGGGGATGCTGTCGGCTGCGCCGGCTTCGATTATTTCAATATCGGTGGATCGATCATGATCGTCTCTGATAACGATCACAGGCGCTCCGGCCGCGCGATCGACCGCGTTCCGTATGCGGTGCAAGCCTCCGGCTTCATATGCGATCAGATGGACTTCGGCGAGGCGACGGTCTTGCGAGGCTTCCTGGCTGGTTGTCGCGAGAACAAAAATATCTGTCGGCAAGCGGGAGATCGTCTCGCTGATGGATGCGTAGAGACTCCCATCGGTCTCATCGAGGAATATCCTCACTGTGTCGCCGGGTGACAGCGTCATCAATGACGGATGTGCAAAGAACATACCGCCGTTCAGCGAGGCTTCCGCGACAACGAAAAGCGCTTTATAGAGCTTTTTGGAGATTAATAGCGATCTTCTAAAAACTTCTTGACGCTGAGCGCCCCACCTCAAGAAATCATCCGGTGGGACTTAAATCAGCTACGGAATCGCTTTTCCGGCGCGCGCGCGAGCAGTCTCGATTGCTCCGAGTCTTATTGTGAAGGTGACCCGCGTTAAATCGGTTGCGGAATTCGGTAATGAAGCTCGCTGTCGCGGATGTAACAAGAGAGCCACATTTTTCATCTATTTCCCTTTTTCAAAAGATGAAAATGGATGAGGCAAGTGTGGACGCACGGAACGCTTTCACCAGTCGCGCGCGCTCCCGCTGCATTTCCTTGTGCTAGGGGTGAACGACTGAACCGCTTATGCGTTTTGGGTGCGTCGAGCGACATCCGCTATTGCGATTATCAGTTCTTCCATCTCGACCGGCTTGGTTACGTGTACTTGATAGCCGGCCGAAAGCAGCCGCATTCGTTCTTCCGAGCCGGCATAGCCTGTGACTGCCACGGCGGGGACATTGCCTCCGCGTTCTGGTCCGAGGGCCCTGACTTTGGAAATCAACGAGTAGCCGTCTTCTCCCGGCATTCCGATATCGGATACCAACACATCCGGCTCCCACTCTTCCAGAATTTCCAACGCTTCTCGAGTCGAGGTGGCGGTCATGACTCTGGCTCCGCATTGCGTGAGCGTGATGTTGAGTATCTCGCGTGCATCAGACTCGTTATCAACCACAAGAACTCGGAGGTTGTTCAGGGCCGGCTGTGAGGCCGGGCTATTCGCGGAACCGGGAGCGCCGGCTTCGGTGATCCGCGAAGCGTCCTGAGTTCCGGAGGTTTCCCCTGAACGGACCGCCATCACCGGCAGTTTCACGGTGAAAGTGGATCCGCGGCCTTCTCCGTCGCTGTCCGCGTGAACAGTACCGCCGTGCAACTCGACTAAATGCCGAACAATGGCAAGCCCAAGACCAAGGCCTCCGTGGGTGCGGGCGCGGCTGCTATCGGCCTGGCGGAAGCGATCAAATACGTGAGGCAGGAAATCGGCGCTTATGCCCTGACCGGTATCCTTTACCGTAACCTGAACCTGTGAGTCGATACGCTGAAGGCGGACCTCGACCTTCCCTGAATTAGGGGTAAATTTGATCGCGTTGAAGATCAGGTTCCATATGATCTGTCGCAGTCGATTTGGATCGCCGGAAACAAGCCCGCCCCACGGTTCGAGCGCCGTCTCGATATGAATCGATTTTGCCGCGGCAGCCGGACGCGCGGTTTCTACCGCCGATTTTATGATCGGGCCGAGATCGATGGGCCGGACATCCAGCCGGAGTTTTCCCGTGATAATGCGCGAAGCGTCCAGAACATCCTCGATGAGCTTCGCCTGCGCCTTTGCATTGTTCTCGATTATTTCAAGACCGCGCGTCGAGGACTCCTTGTTGGTTTGAGTAGTCCGGAGTATCTGCGCCCAGCCGAGTATCGCATTGAGCGGCGTTCTAAGCTCGTGCGAAACGATGGCGAGGAACTCGTCCTTGGCCCGGTTGGCAGCTTCGGCCTCGGCGCGAGCTGTTTTTTCATTAGCCAGCAAGGCCACGAGTCGATCCTCACGCTCGATGCGTTCGGTGACATCGTCGATGACGGTTATCGTCCCGATGACTTGTTCATCTTCGATGAGAGGGGCTATTCGCGCGCTCTGCTGCATGCGGGTGAAGGCGGAACCTTCGATGCCGGGCATGGACA
>Ga0066687_10000058_pt1 | contig 31125 bp, 29 predicted proteins | sample GraSoiAngelo_136_FD_65630 | JGI IMG/M metagenome (GOLD analysis project Ga0066687, IMG submission 65630) | Grasslands soil microbial communities from the Angelo Coastal Reserve, California, USA - 14_0929_09_20cm | ecosystem: Environmental > Terrestrial > Soil > Grasslands | place: USA... | reverse complement strand
TGACCTCTCCTTTTGGGTGATGATATTACTCTAATCTCTATCTGACTACTGTACAGTAGTCAGATTATTTCTCAAAAAAAGAGAAAGCACAAATACTTCACAAATTTGTCGCCCACCCAAGGTCAACATTCGAGGAGCCCAACTGAATATGGATCGGAGAATGAAACACCTCTGGAGAGAAATAAAACGAATCTTGCTCAAATTAAATCGGGCGCCATCCGGCAATGGCCCATCGCGTTCTGAGTCGGAGTAAGCGTCTTGAAGAGATCTTAGAATCTCGGGAGGATATTCAGCGATGCGCGCTTGTTTTCAATAAGGCTTATGCTAACGTACCTCTGTGCGTAACATCCGCACGCGGTCGTGACCCCGCATCACAAGCAAAATGGGCTTCAATCCGCTCTCCTATTCAGCGACAGATCATACGCGTTCTTCCTGGTGGCTCGTCTACGGTGAAACGAGCAGCGTGCCGCGGGCTGCGTGGCAAGAAGGACCGGTAGCTGCCGGAATTGCGAAGCCTGAGATAAACAGCGGACATAGATTCCTAGTAATTGGAGACGTGTGGCTCAGCAATCGCTCGGAACTGATGAAGAAGTTTGCGGACGCGCGTCACGAGTTGAGCGATTGCGCTTTAATCGCTCATATTTGGGAAGAGCTTGAATCGGCGACGCCCGGGCTTCTCGAAGGCATGTTCGCTTTTGCCGTGTGGGATCGAGAACGGCGCGTCCTCAGTCTGGTGAGAGACCCGGTTGGAGCCCGGACGTTGTACTACACGGTAGGCGGGCCGATTCGATGGATTGCGCCCAGTCTCGCGACCTTGATACCGAAGGTCTCGGCCGAGTTGGATTTGATTGCACTGAGAGACTATCTCAGTTGTGCCTTTGTTCCGGGCGATAGAACGATGTTGCGAAACGTGCGCGAGCTGCGGCCCGCCGCGATCCTGGAGCTTCCCGAAGAGCGCGTTCATACGTATTGGAACATTGAAGAAAGAATCACCGAAGCGGATCAACCTCTTGAAGCTTACGCGGGACGCCTTCGGAGCCTTCTTGAAGAGGTGCTCTCCGAGTACCTGCCTGCAAATGAACCGGTCGGCGCTTATCTCTCCGGAGGGCTCGATTCGAGTCTTGTCGTGGCGCTCGCGGCCAGGCTCCACTCAAAGCCGATTCACACCTATTCCATTCACTTCGGAGCCGATTGTCCCAACGAGCTTGAGTTCTCCGATCTGGTCGCGTCGCATTGCGGCGCAAATCATCGCATTATCGAGATAACTCCGAACGCAATGTGGGATCAGTTGCCCGAGACGATGTCTCTTCTGGACGATCCGATCGGAGATCCTTTGACCGTTCCGAATCTGATTCTCGGGCGAACCGCAAAGGAATCGGTGAATGTAATTCTCAACGGAGAAGGCGGCGACCCGTGCTTCGGCGGCCCAAAGAATCAACCGATGCTGCTCACGAATCTCTATCAATCCGCGATCAGCTATGAGAATCCGCAAGAGGATCCTTCTGATTCGGTTTCAATGTATCTTGCATCATTTCAGAAATGCTCGCAGGATTTGCGCCGACTGTTGCTTCCCGACGTCTTTGCGCGAACGGCCGCCGAACCGTCGATATTCGAATCTGATTTGAACAGTGAAGCCAGCTACGTCAACCGGCTTATGTTCATCAACACGCGCTTCAAGGGGGCCGACCACATTCTGACAAAAGTGAACAATTTGACGAGCGCGCTCGGCCTCGAAGGACGGTCGCCGCTGTTCGATCGGCGAATCGTGGATCTGAGTCTGACCGTGCCTCCGCAATATAAGCTGAGCGGCGCCGAAGAGAAGGCGGTGCTGAAAGCGGCGGTTCGCGACCTGTTGCCGGAAGCGATCCTGAAGCGTCCGAAGAGCGGAATGATGGTACCCGTCCAGTTGTGGTTTCGGCGGCAATGGCGCCGCCGTGCGCGAGCGCTGCTGTTGAGCAGGCGTGCTTGCATTCGCGACTATCTCAATCGCGAGGTGATTCGCGAATGGCTCGATTATCGCGGCGATACGTGGAGCCGCTACGGCGTCAAGCTCTGGCTGCTGGTGAGCCTCGAGCTATGGCTGCGATCCCATCAGCCGAAGCTGTCATAGGCAAATATATAAATATCGTCGCCGTACGACATAGTAGACAACGGCGCCAGCGCGTCCCCGGCGCCCGGAACTCTGCTTCGAGCTATGCCCTGAGTAACCACCCGCAGGAGTACGTGTGGACTGACCGATTCAAGCTCGACGTACTTGCCTTCGCGGAGCCACTGGCCTTCTTCCGGGCGCATACTCCGGCCCGCGGGAGTGGCGAGCGCGCCGGAAGCGGCATTCGCATACGCGGGAGACGTGCGAACGAATACAGACCTGTCGATTATCTGGCGGGGTAAGATTCCGAGATCGTGAATCCGCACGTTCGATCCGAGAAACCAGTCAGGATCAGAAACGAGTCTGTGCGTCAGTTGAATACCCGTCGGACTGGCGTCGTGTAATGCATAGACTTTTAACTCAGGGTTGCGCCTCAGCATCTCCATGATCGTGTCGAACAGATTGTGTGGATATTTATCTATGCTCAAGACGGCGCAGTTGTGCTCGAAGTGAAAGTTATTGGCTATCAGGAACTGTGCTACCGAGGCGTGTTCGCATACTACAAGCCGGTCAAAGCTGTACTGCGTTACGTCTGGGCTCACCTTAGCCGGCCCTCCTTTAATAGCCGGGTTCGGCAGCAGCTTTGTGAGAAAGCCGTTGTTATGCGCCCAGTCCTTGATCCATCTGTCTGTTTGCTCGTGGGCCGCGGCAATTTCCTTCGCTCGATTTCTTCGAAGCCGGTTTCTGACTTTCGGAATCATCAGCAGAGCGCCGGCCGCAAACACCATTAGACCCGGAGTAATTGCCGCCGCATTGCCCGACTGGATTCCAACGAAAAGAAATACGCCGCCCAATACCAGCGCCGCGCAGCCAACGCCGATCAGTGGGTTCTTTAGATTCTGCTTTCGGGCGTTGAAGAAATAAAAGAATTGCTTGGGTGTGAAAAAGAGCGTGTCGTTTACTGATATCCCTGAAATCGCGTTTGCGAAGAATCGATCAGTGAAGTCGATCCCTGGTGTTCGCTTCGGGTCGAATGTGATCGGATGCTTGCACGACTTACAACGCCCATCACTGGCGGTTCGGTCCTTGAGGTTGTTATCCGTTGCGCACCTGATGCATTTCACTTGAAAGGTTCTCCGATCCGATTAGCTGAACAATATGTTTGTGATTATTAAACCTGATGCTCGGTTAGAACGGTGTAGTCCTCGCGCCTCCGAATCAGCCGGTGAGTTCCGTTCTCGATGATTACCTCGGCTGGTCGCGGCCTGTGCAGGAAATGTGACGACATCGCGTAGCCATATGCGCCTACGTCGAGAATCGCGAGGGCATCGTCGATTTGCAGGCGAGGCAGCCGGCAGTTTCGGCCCAGATAATCCCGCGAGAAAGTCGTGTTGCCGCAGACATCGGTAATCAAGTCTTCGCCGACATCCGACGTCATCGATTGAATCCGCCTGTGACCTCCGTGAACGCTGAGCACGGCGATGTTCACGACTGAAGTATCCACGCCTACGATCTGCTTTTCACCTTGCCGCTTTACCGAGACGACCCGCGTCAGCAATGTGCCGCATCCAGCTATCGCGGAGCGGCCCGGCTCGATGATCAACTCGACGGGACGGCTGAGCGCGCGCATCCGCCGTTCCAATTCCGCTCCGAATGTCGACCAATCAAATGCTGATCGATTGGCGTTGTACGGATATCCGAACCCGCCGCCAAAATCCAGATACTCCCAATCCGGCAATAGGGCTCCAGCCTGGCATACCGTTGCTATCGAATCCGCAAAGGCTGAAGTTGAGTTGGTAGCGGTGCCGCGATAGAAATGAACTCCGCTCAGTTTTAGTCCCGCCGAATTTGCAATCTTCACTGCGTCAGCAAGCTCGTGCGCACCGACTCCGATGCGAGTTTCGCCCGTGATTTCCGGAAGATTCAACCTGAGGCCTACGCGCGAACGTGGGGATTTTGTTCGATGCCGCTGCAATTCGCGGAGCATTTCCAATTGCGCCAGGCTGTCCAGATTCAAAATGCCGATCTCGCGCTCGAGCATCAGCCTCATTTCGTCTCGATTGAGATTGCTTCCGCTATAGACGATCTCGGCCGGCGCGAAGCCGGCGTTCAAACCCAGATGAACATCGCCCGGCGTATTCGCGTGCAGCCCCCAGTTGTGCTCTCTGAAGATTCGCAGGAGAGACGTGTTGCCGTTTGTCACGCTGGCAAAACAGAACCGAGTCCGCGGGTAATTCACCGCCTCGGAGATTTGTTCAATCGTCGCTCGAAGGACCTGCGCATCGTAAACGTACAATGGAGACCCGTATTCCTCGAGTAACTCCCTCGCGAGCGAGCGAGTCAGTCGAGTTTCGGGTAATGCTGGTTTGTCGGGCGCTATTATCGAGCTCATTACACGCTCTCGTGATACCGCAATCTGAACTCCTTCCACAGGCTTGAAATCCCGAAGAGATCGAAGTCTACACTCGTGTCGAGATGGGCTTTTTTCCAGGCCTGCCACATCAGCAGCAGCCATAGATTCTCTCCTATGCGACGTCCCTGAACGTGTGCTCCAAAATCACCTTTTGCCAATCGCCAGGCTACGTCCGGTCGGAAGCATCCTTCTTTTTTCAAGGAGGCCGGCCGCAACCACGCCCGGAGGTTGCGCCACAGAGGCCCAAGAAGCCACGCCGTTAACGGTACGCCCATTCCGCGTTTTGCGCGCCAAACGATATCCGGCGGCAGCCACGCTTCGACGGCGCGCTTGAGCAGGTATTTTTCGCAGGCGCCGCGCAGCCATAAATCGCCCGAGATGTTAAAAGTCCAGTCTGCCAACTCCCGATCGCAAAATGGCGTGCGAACCATCAGGCCGTGAACGGATGCCAGATCGGTCGCTCTCGGCTGAATGTTCTGAGCTCCTTTAATCATTAGATTCGCGCGGCGCAGTCGATGCAGCATCGTATGCGTTCGGCTATCGTCAATCGCCTCGTCAATCCAATGGCCGGGAAGGAGTCCGGCGGTTGCCGCGAGAATGTTATCCGTATACACGGATCGCTCGTAGCCGTAAAGCCGATGAAACGTCCGAAGATACTCGCGTCGGAAGTCATCGCCGTCCGGATGGCAGCTTCCGTACACGCTCGATGCGATGAGCGGTTTGTTGGTCCAACCGCCGAAGAGCTGATCACCGCCTTCGCCGTTGAATACAATCGAAGTATCTTTTTTCGCCGCTTCGCCGAGCAGAAAGAGGGGCGCGGTTACTCCGTCGCCGTATGGAACGTCGAGTGCGGCGGCCGTCGCGCTTATCGCGCGTATGATATGCGGCGGGTCCGCGGGTACCTTCACTAGCGGGATTGAAAGATGATTCGCGACCGACTCCGCGCATCTCCATTCCGGGAATCCATAATTCCCAAAGTCGAGCGTGTAAGCTCTGACCTTTATCCCTGCCCTGACCAGCAGCGCCGCTGTGATCGAAGAATCCAGGCCGCCCGACAGAAATACGCCCACGGGCTCCGAAGGCAAGGGATCAAGCTGTCTATGAATCGCATCTTCGAGCAAATTGCTAAGCGACGCGGTTGCTTGGCGTTCATCGCTGATTTGATCTTCAGGCTCAATCCATTCGTTCAGGCGGCTGAAGGTCGGACAAAGAGTCGAGCCGCTTTCATCTTTTTCGACGCTCCATGTTCTTTCGCAGCCCGCATCGACCGAGAATACATCTTCGATCGGAGACAGAGGCGCCGGAATAAACGAAAAGCAGCCGTAGCCGTACAGGGCCTCGGCTGAGATGTCTTCGAGTTTCAGGATCGAGATCAATAGTTCCAGATGAGAAGCGAACCAGATCGTCTCTTCACGGCGCGTCCAGTACAACGCGGCCCGCCCAAATGCATCGCGGCTCAGCTTGAGCTGCGATCTGTCCAATTCGATTCGAATGTCCGAATGCCCGTGGACGCCTGACGTCGAGAGCGAAATTACGGCAGGCCGGCCATCTTCAATACTTGCGTTATTGCCCCAGCAGGCGACCGCCCCCAGTGCTGCGCCTTTATGGCTCGGACGAAGGGGCATCGCGGATAAGAGTCTCCCGTCGCCGCGCGCTTCGCCATGGCTCAGGCTTAGGACCCTGACGCGGAAATCGGTATGACTGAATAGAGGTTCGAGGCCCCAATATCCCAAGACTCTGCCCATAGCTGTTACTCGACCTGAAACGTGGTTGTGCTCAGAATGCGTCCGTCGAATGAGAGCTCGACCGTCCATTGTCCTGACGGCGCGGCGGAACCCAGCCGGCATCGGGCAAAGGTCGGCCACGTAGATTTATCCGTGGTCTTGGTCTGCCAGTGGTTCTCGTGAAAGATTTTCCCCGCGGGATCGAGCCAGCGACAGGAGAGCGAGAGCGTTTCATTCAGCGGAACGTCTCGCAACACGACGTGATAAACAACATCCTGTCCATCGCGCATCACCTTGCCCATATCTCCTCCATCATCCGCCGCTCGAGTGATGCGGCCCTGGTCGGCGGAGACATGTGAGTAGATTGCGCTTCGATGAGCGGAGAACAGAAAAATCGAGGCGATGATTACGATGACGAGGCCAATCGCCGAAATGGACAACAGGATACGCTTTCGACGTTGCCTGGCAATCTCCTCACGCTTCCGCAACTGTTCCATTGCCGTATCAAGCAGGTCGATTGGGAGATCAAGCTCCTTCAGGACCTGATTGACCTGGTCGCGGTCGAGTCCGCGCGCCTGCTGATCCTGGCGCTCTTGCGCGAGACGAGAGAGTTCGGCTACTACCTGTCCGAGTTGAACCTCATTGAGCCTGGTTTCTGACGAAGCGCCTTCCCGCATAAGGACGGATTATCGGCGGAGGTATACGCAGGCGCAAGGCTCTGCGAAGGGCGCGGGTCAAGTTTTGGCGTGATTGGAATTGCGGAAATCAGAGCCATTCTTGTGTAGGCCAGTACTAATCGATGCTGGGAGGCGCATAGCGTGTCTAGCCTTGTTTGCCTCTTGACTGTCGAGAATGTGGCGGAGCTACGGTTCGTCCTCCGATGGCCTAAACCCATGAAAGGGGTAAACAGCAGCGCCCACCAATTGATCTTTCGCTTATCTTATAGCTGTTTAGCGTTTTGTGGCTCTCGATGCTAAAAACCCGCAACGGATCGGCGTGTTTAGACTCCTGCTCGGCCTGATATATCTACCGTCCAGGCTCAAATCGTTGTAGCGCAATAGCCCGCCCAATAGACTACGAACCATAGTAGAGGAGCAAATAACTTTTCGCGGGCACTTGTTGCCAGGAGGGTAATGGTATGTCAGCCGAGTCGAATCGAATAATGAGAACAACGACGATTCGCTGGTACGTCTGGTCTATAGTCCTCGCCACCCTGCTCGCTCCGGTGTTTGCTTTCACGTTGGTTCATGCAGGGGCTGTCGCCGGCCTGCAAGCGCGGCGCATAGATGTCGCCGGTAGTGTTTTGGATCAACACGGCGATGCGATCGCCGGCGCAAAGGTATTGCTGGGGCTAGGCCAAACCCTAGTCGGCGGGGTTACCACCGATGACCGCGGGCGATTTCACTTCAACGGTCTCGGAGACGGCGGCTACACCTTGACGATTTCGGCTGACGGATTCGCAAGCCAGGAACAGGCGTTGGCGGTGGGTTCCGGCGCCGCGTCTCCTCGAGTTTCAGTAGTGCTCACGCCTAAGATCAAGGACGAAGTCGTTCTGATCGAGGCAGGCCGGGGAGTCTCGCTCGACCCGCAGAGCGCCGCCGGCTCTCAGGTGCTCAAAGAAAAAGACCTGAAGGCCCTGCCCGACGACCCGGACCAACTGAGCGAACGATTGCAGCAGTTGGCGACTTCCTCCGGAAGCGCGCCCGGCTCGGCTGTGGTTACGGTAGATGGGTTTCTAAACGAAGGCCGGCTCCCGCCAAAATCATCGATTCGCGAAGTGCGCATCAATCCAGACCTGTTTTCATCGGAGTATGACAAGGCCCCGTACCAGGGCGGCCGAATCGAGATTTATACCAAGCCCGGCGCCACATCATTCCAGGGCTCGGCTTTTTACAACACCAACAACGCAGTGTTCAACGCCCGGAATGCCTTCGCGCCCAGCAGGCCCGATTCGTCAACGCGACGCTATGGCTTCCAGCTCGGCGGCCCCATAGTGCCGAAGCGCGTCGGGTTTCTTATTGATATCGAGGGCAGGAATATCAATGAATCGGCGCCGGTCAACGCGATCGTACTCGACAGCCGGAACAGGCCGACGCCGCTGGCCGCCAATGTCGCGGTTCCGCAGAGGCTTTACCTGGGATCGATCCGCGCCGACTGGCAGATCAACAACTCGAACACGCTGATCGCGCGCTTCGAAACTAATTCGAATAAGCTGGGCAACCAGGGCGTAGGCGCATTCAACCTGCCCGAGCGCGGTGTCGACATCAGCCTTACCTCGAATGGCTTGCGTTTCACCGAAACAGCCATTCTTAGCAAGTCGATTTTTAATGAGGCGAGACTCGGCTTGACCTTGAGACGCCTCACCCAGAGCGCGGTGTCCGATTCGCCGGCCATATCGGTATTGGGATCGTTCACCTCGGGCGGCGCGCCCAACCACTCTTTGAATCATGATGAAGGCCGGATCGAAGCCGCCGACAGTCTTTCCATAGTCGCCGGCAAACACAACCTGAAATTAGGCGCGCAGATATTCTTCAAGTACACAAAGGAGTCGCGCAGCGACAACGGGATGTTTCTTTTTGGCGGCACGGTCGCTCCCGAGTTGGATTCCCAGGATGGGATCGTGTCGGGACCGGCCGGGCCTGTACTGGTCAACATAACCGGATTGGAGCAATACCGAAGGACCCTTCTTGGGCTTCCTGGAGGAGTGCCGACGAGGTTCTCGACAACCGTTGGCAACGCAACCAATTCGGTTACGCAATGGACAATGGCCGGTTTCGCCCAGGATGAGTGGAGATTGCTCCCGAACCTGGCGCTGAGCTTCGGCCTGCGCTACGAAGGACAGACTAGTCCGTCGGACACGTTCCGCCTGGCTCCGCGCATCGGCGTGGCTTATTCACCTGACAAGAACCGGCGATGGGTGCTGCGGGCGAGGGCTGGAATATTTTATGACCGTCTGCCGGACTCTCTCACTCTCGAATCGCTTCGCCTGAATGGCGCCCAGCAGCAGCAGTTCATAATAGATTCGCCGGGATTCCCGAATCCGTTTGTCAGCGGTGCGCCCGTTACACTGATTCCGACCTTGCGCAGATTGGATGCCGCATTGCGCCCTCCGGCGACGCTTCAGATCCAGTTTGGATTCGAGCGGCAGTTGCGAGGGGGATGGAAGATCGAGTTTAGCCAGTACTGGACGCGTAACTGGTCGGTGCTCCGGTCGCGCAACATCAATGCGCCACTGTTGGGAACCAACCTGCGGCCGCTTGGAGTCGAAGAGAACATTCTGCGATTCGAGTCCAGCGGAAAAGTGCGTGGGCAGGTGATCTTCGTGGGCGTCAATCAGTCCGGCAACAGATTCTTCAACCTTTATTCCGGGTACCTGTTCTTTAATTTCAAATCGGATACAGACAGCGCTCTGATGCTTCCGCAATCCAGCAACAACATAAGCGGCGAGTGGGCGCGGCCAACGTGGCAGGCCAGCCACCGGGGCTTCCTCGGCGGGACTTTGAATCTTCCGCTGAAGGTTCGGGCGTCGACGGCGCTGAGTCTTGCTTCCGGCACGCCGTTCAACATAACGACCGGCCGCGATAACAACGGCGACGGCAATTTCAACGACCGGCCCGGCATTACCGGTCTCGACAACCCAAACGCCATAGTGACGTCGTACGGCGCGTTCGATCCCGGCGTGGTGGGGGGGAATCTGGGTCGAAACACGGGGACGAATCCCTTCACGATGACACTGGATGTGGACGTGAGCCGCGCCTTCGCTTTAGGCAAGGCGAGCGGCGCCGGCGACCATCGTTACCTGCTGACTGTCAACGCGCGCGCGAGCAACGTCCTCAATCACACGAATGTCGTTGGATTCAACGGCGTGCTGGCGTCTCCTTTTTTTGGCAGGGCGAACGGGGCGCTTGGTCCACGCCAGATCGAGATGGGTATACGGTTTAGTTTTTGAACGTACGCTGTTGTCCGAAAGGGAGCCGTGTCTTGAATTGTTTTTGGAGTGCGGCGACTTGTGATCCGGCTACAGTCCTGTGTCCCTTCGGGTCAATTCTCTGAATTAGCCAGCAGTATCACAAGTCGCCGCACTCCAAAACCGTGCTAACCAAATCAAGACACCGCTCGAAGGGGAGCAGGATTCCCGAGAGAACATGAGGCACATTCACATGAGAACAATGAGACTACTGAGAATCGCGGTTGCGCCGTTGGTTTTTGCGGCAATGATCGGTTCCTTGGCCAACATCGGGGCCCGAGCGTCGGGCGCCGAAGGCAATCGAGGTCCGGTTCCGATTATTCCTGTCATCGTCGAGTATGAGTACGCCGCCCAGTACTTCATGCAGTGGATCAGCGACAATCCGAAATATTCGATGATCGAGGCGATAATCGGCGCGGGACAGCCTCGTGTAATTCAGATGATATTGACGGAGACCAAATCCGAGCGCCGGGTGATCTACACCGACTCGGAGTCAAAGGTTAAGGCTCTAACCGGCGCCGGCGAAGAGGCGCGGGCGGCAAAGATAGACTTCAAAGTCGCGAATAACGTCGGTCACCAACCGACGTTCGGGTTCGCGTTTGCCGACGAGCGCGGCAAAGCAATACGCTGGCGCTTCATTCCCGCCGCGGCGGCATCCGCGTTGGGCAAGGGCCTGTCGCCTCAGTCGGACGCGGCTGGACTCCGATTCCGATACCGGGAGCGCGCAACTACAGCCGGAGCAGGAACGGCCGTGCAAATTGACGATAAGGTCAGTGAAGCCGAGCCGTGGCCGGAGGTCAGTTCTCCGCCGTATTTCGTCGCGTATCGCGGCTCTTATGTCGAGGGTATTCATCTGGGAGCGTTACTGGTCGGGAACCGGAATTGGCGCGTGACATCGGCGCCCGCTGAATTGATAAAGGGCAGCACATGGACGCTTACCAGCGACGGCAATCAGACGCGACAGATGGGGATAACCTCGCGGAAAGCCGATGAACTCACCATCAACGAAACGACCGAGTGGGGATCGCTAGACCTGACAGTCCGCACTACAGTTCAGGGTTTGGCTGTGCGCTCGATAGTCATCACGAGCGCCGGCCACAAGATGCGATTCACATTCAAACCCGACTTGGAGCTTGAATCCGAAGGTGTCGGCGCGGCGAAGGCCGAGGTTGCGTTTCAGATCGATGAAGACGATCATGAAAAAGTCTCGCAGGGTACGGTTACAGTCGACAGAGCAAAGGACACCGTGCTTATGCGATGGCAGCCAAAGACTCCGGATTGGGCAAAGTCTCGTTCGCTCACCTCGACGATCACGTTAGACTCACTAGGTTATGCAATTGAGGTCCGGTGAGGGCAGCTTCGCCGCGAGGGTGAATCAGACTGGGACGATGCGGAAACGCCGGGTTATGCCGGTAAGGTAGCTTTTCGATACGCCGCGGGAGGAGTCTATGGCGGATGCATATGCGGTTGGACGGCGCTACTTCCAGCCTATGACGAAAGGGCAGCAATCATCGGGACGCCGAAGATTGATCAAGCTGGTGCTGATCGTTCTGCTTTGCGGGTTCGTCGCCGGGCCGATCATCTTCTCCATATTCAGCGTTATTGGCAGCGGACACTTTCCGGAAATAAGGAGCGCGGCGGGGCTGGGCCGGATGTTGACTATCTCCGGCGGCTTTGGAGCGCTGATGAGCATCTCCTTTTTCGTTACCTGCGGCCTGCCGGCGATTTTCCTGTATCCGGCGCTGCGCCGCTATCCGAGGACAATCTATCTCACAATTTTGACCCTCATCGCCTTTTCCGGCGGTTTGTTGGGATTCCTGCTGCCTTCATACCTGATGTTCTGGCTCTTCGGTCTTAGATTCATGAGCGAAGAGAGCCTGAGGCTGGCGCTCGTGGTCGATGGATCGCTGGCGGTGTCGATCGCACTCGTGCTGGCGGCATTCGAGAAACTGAGAGCCGAGGTTGGGCGAACCGAAAGACTGCTGTACGAGAGCAAGCTGAACGAGCAAACGCTTGCCGAGCGTCATGCGAATGCCCAACTCAAGGCGCTGCAGGCGCAGATCAATCCACACTTCTTGTTCAACACTTTGAGTTCGATCGCCACGCTCTCCAGCATCGACGCTGGTAGGACCAAGGAGATGATCATAAGTCTGGCGGAGGTCTACCGGCACATTCTTCGCAGCTCGAACAGAAATCTCCTTCCGATCGAGGAAGAGATAGAGATGGTTCGCCGTTATTTGAGCATCGAGGAGGTTCGCTTCCGAGACCGCTTGAGAGTCGAAATCGACGCGGCCCCGCTCGGTAACGTCATGCTCCCAGGCCTTGTTCTCCAGCCTATAGTCGAGAATGCCATAAGGCATGGCATCGCCCGGAATCTGAGCGGCGGCTCGGTCAGCATCCGGTTCGAACGCGGCGAACGCGATCTTACTATCACAGTCCGCAATTCGTCCGAGACGCTTTGCGATCTGAGCCGGGAGAGAGTCTTCGTCGAAGGCCATGCCCTCAAGAATGTGAACGACCGGCTCACGACAATATACGGTGACGCCTATGCCTTCACGATAGCCAATGAAGCGTGCAATGTTTGCGCGACGCTAAAGGTCCCTCTCGCGGTGAAGGCGGTCACATGATTGAAACGCTGCTGATCGACGACGAGGAGTTGCCGCGGCGAGAGCTCCGCCAGATACTTTCGGGCGAAGCCGACATCAATATTGTCGGCGAAGCGAGCAACGGATTGCAGGCGGTCGAGCGCATAACCGAGATCAGGCCCAAACTCGTCTTCCTCGACATCGAGATGCCTGGCCTCAACGGCTTCGAGGTGGTCAATAGTCTCGGCTACCTCCCCTTCGTTGTCTTCGTCACGGCATACGATCAATACGCCATCCAGGCTTTCGAAATGAACGCAGTTGATTACCTGCTCAAGCCGGTGACACCTGAGCGCGTTCAAAAAACGCTGGCCAGGGTGCGGCAATCGCTGGAAGCGGCTGACGCCTCTCACGCGACGGCGCTGCATCAGCTTGTGGCGGCCGTCCGGCGCGGCAGCACCGGTTACATCTCGCGCATAGCCGTCCACAAAGGGCAACGCACGGTTCTGGTGAGCCTGCGCGACATCGTTTACATCGGCATGGAGGACAAGCTGGTCTTCGTGTACACCAGCAGCGACCGATACCTGATCAACCGGACGATTTCGGAACTGGAGCAGAGTTTGGAAGGCGAAGGGTTCTTTCGAATAAATCGAAGCTCGCTCGTGAATCTCGAGTATCTTGCGGAGATCATTCCGTGGTTCTCCGGAACGTGTAAGCTGAAACTTGCTGATGGCAGAGAGCTGCCGCTCAGCCGCGAGCGCGTCCCGCGCTTGAAAGAGCTGGTGGGTATATTGAAGCACGGTTCGGGAGCCTGACCGGCCGCTTTCGCGGCCGTCTACCCCCCAGGAAACGTGAGGCTTGAGTGAGTGGGAAAAGCGACAGTGGAACCGCACCTGTCAAGGCTCTTGAAAATGGCCCGTCATCGCATTCCGAGGTTCGTCTCATCGAGATGGAGACGACCTTAGCTTCGCTGCGGTCAGCCCTGGAGATCGTCAGGCTGGGCGACCGGCAAGCGCGCGAGGTGAATCTCCATCTTCAGGAACTGGCCAGCCAGTTGAAAGCGCTCTCGCACTCGCACCAGGACGCCAGCCAGTCCGCCTTTGGAGAGACGGCCGCGCGCATCAGGCCGCCTCCGGGCGTCACCACCCAAAAGAATCAGCTTGTCTATTGCAGCGCCGCTATGCGTGAGGTAGTGGCGATGGCAAGCCGCGCCGCCGCCAGCGGAGTTATCACCCTGATAACCGGTGAAACAGGAGTCGGAAAGGAGCTGATCGCCAGGCTGATTCATCTTCGAGGCGCTCGAAGCGGAGCGTTGCTGGTTCCGTTCAACTGCGCGGCTTTGCCAAAGGATCTATTCGAAAGCTTCTTCTTCGGCCACAAGCGCGGCTCATTCACCGGGGCCACCCGGGATCAAGGCGGAGTGATCCGCGCGGCGGCGGGCGGCACCCTATTCCTGGACGAAATAGGCGAACTGCCGCTCGATGTCCAACCCAAGTTGCTGCGGTTTCTGCAAGAAGGTGAAATTCATCCTGTAGGACAGGCGTGCCCAATTCGAATTGATACGCGAGTGATCGCTTCGACCAACCGCCGGCTCCAGTCCGATGTGCTCGCGGGACGGTTCCGGGCCGATCTGTTTTACCGTCTCAACGTTCTCGTCATCAACCTCCCGCCGCTGAGGGAGCGCCGCGACGACATCCTTGTTCTATGCGATCACTTCATCGAGAAGTACGCCTTCGGACGCGCCATTCAGCTCTCGCCCGGGGCGAAGGCTTGCCTGATGGAATACGACTGGCCCGGCAACGTTCGCGAGTTGAGCAACATCGTGCAGCGGCTGTGCGCGATGGCCGACGATGGACAGGCGCCATCAGGAGCCGATGTGCGCCGCGAGCTGTCCTCTCCCGTGGAGGTCTCGCAGCTCCTCCCGCGGGCCGGCGATCAAATACTCAGGCCCGGGGTTTCTATACCGCCCGGCCTTACTCTTTCCGAAGCCGTCGGAATGCTCGAGCGCCAACACGTTCTGGATACGCTCACCAGGCACGGCGGTAATTTCGCCCGAGCGGCTCGAGACCTGGGCCTTTCCACCTTCGGGCTTCGCAAGAAACACCTGCGACTCTTTGCAACTGGAGCCAAGCAGGCAACTCCTCGCAACATTCACCAACCAGAATAGCAACCGCGGTTGCCGCGGCCTCGATTGGATCAAGCGGCGACGGCGGCGTGTGCGTACGTCAGTATGTTTGATAGTGCGCTTAGAGAGGTATCTCCTCCTCACAAGCACTCTTCATAGCGGCTGGCCTGTGTCTTGCGTAATACAGCGTTAACCTCGGTTCAAGCGGAACAGGTTCAACAATCGTCCAACAGCATGGCTGGTCTTCAGCGGTCTAATCGCGACTTGACGGCTGGTTGGATGATCGTTTGCCCGCGCCGCCGGAACCGACGAAGGCAAATTTCACATCGGAGAAGGAGTTACGCAATGAAGAATGACTTAGTGTGCATGGAGCTCGACATCGAAGTTTTGGAACGCCGAGTTGAATTGATGGCAGCGGCCGGCGGTTGTACGTCGACCAGCACAAGCTGCAGCAACATCGTCGTTACCGACGTTGTCGAAGCCCTGGTTCCTTAAGCAATCACATTCGGTGTTCGGTCCCGCCGAACGCCACAACCCACGATTTGAGCAACGGAGAAGGAGAAACACAAATGAGCAACGAACTAGTAACTATGGATCTCGACATCGAAGTTTTGGAGCATCGCGTTGAAATGCTGGCGGCTGCCGGCGGATGTAGCTCAAGCAGCACGAGCTGCAGCAACATCTCTATTATCGAGATTGCAATCGACATCCTGATTGTGTGATATAGGCGGGCTGTTCGCCTATCGCCAGTGCGATAGCCGATTCGGCGTAATCTCAACCAATGCCGATCGGGGCATTATTCTATACCGCCGCGCGGTGTCGTCTCGTGGCATCGCCGCGGCGGAATTGTTTCTTCACCGCTGCTTTGCTGTTCCGGCTCGGACCAACCGGTGAAGTCAGCTTTAAACGAAACGCAGATCCGCTGTGCCGCAACGGCGAGCAACTCCTCTTTAGGTCCAGCAACGCGATTGGCAACGGCGGTTGCCTGTGGGCGCGGGATCTCGTGGCGAGATTCGGTTTGCCGGCGGCGCCGGCGCCTTTGAATTGCGCGACTTGAGAGCGGGCGGCCTGCTCGTTGAATCTTCGCCTACTCCTGGCCTCTATCTTGCCTTTCCAATATTGACCTCGGTTCAGGCGGAACAGGTTTACTCCTCGTCCAACAAGCCGCGGCGGTATTAATCAGTTTGATCGTGGTTTGCCAATCTCCGGGATAGTCGTGTGCGTGTGTTCCGCCGGATTCTCCGAACGCCCAAATCACAACTGAGAAGGAGAAACACAAATGAACAACGAACACGTGAGCATGGATCTCAACATTGAAGTGTTGGAGCATCGTGTTGAATTGATGGCGGCAGCCGGTAGCTGTACTTCGACAAGCACGAGCTGCAGCAACATCATCGTCACCGATGTTGTTGAAGCGCTGATTCCTTAAGTAGTCAGTTTGGGTCTTCGGCCGTGCCGAGCCTCAAAAAACCACAATTGAGCAATGATAAGGAGAAACGAAATGAGCAACGACCTAGTGACCATGGATCTCAACATTGAAGTGTTGGAGCATCGCGTTGAAATGCTGGCGGCGGCCGGCGGCTGCAGTTCCAGCAGCACCAGTTGCAGCAATATCTCGATTATCGAGATAGTCTGGGACATCATTACCTGTTGCGAGTAGTAGTCGCGGCGCCCGTTGTCGAGGCGAGCCTCGACAACGTCAAAATCTAGTTCTCGCCCTCCGTAAGGGGGGCGGCTGGGTTTGACCATTTATGGATCCTCCGCCGAAAAGCCCGATTCATCGGGCTTACCAGCAGGGTTTGTAGGCCAGTCCTTCAGGGCTGGTCGGCGGTGGCAACCGCTGCTGGCAGCCAGCTTCAAGCGCCTCTTGTCGCGCCCCCCAGCCTCGACCTCACTGGCGGCTAAAGCCATTTAGGAAAGCACGCTCAAGCGTGCCATCGGAAGTCCATCTGTCTGCAAACCAGCCGTAGAACGGCTGGCCTTCCGAAGCTGATCGATACCTTCCAAGCTCATCGATGACCTTCCGAGGTTCAGGTCCGAAGCTTCGAGTTTTCGAGTTTGAATACCAACCTTGGCCTGAGAACGATGCCAGTCAACATCTACTGGTTACGGCTCGGCACACAAATCCAACGGCTCAGCCGCAATTCGTTGTCCCAACCAGTCTCCGGGCAGATACTCGCACCAGCCGAGCAAGACGCGTTCAAACTCGACGCAAGACGCGGCGGCGGAGAAAAAGACTATGCTGAGACCAAGAATTAAAGAGTGCTACGATGTTATACCAGAGGCCGTTGACCGTTATCAGATTCGCAGCTCCGAAGAGACGACGGTGATGAAGGGTGCGACTGTCCAGCAAGTGTTCAGTCATCTATTGCCGCTGCTGGATGGACGAAATACCGAGGACACAATAACCGAGAAGTTGGCCTCAGTCGCCAGTGCGGCGCTTGTGCACGCCGTAATCGAGAAGCTGCGGGCCGCGGGAGTCGTCGAGGAGGCCGCGACCGACCCCGCCAATGGCGATTCCCAGGGACTGTCCGCGGAAGAACTCGCGGCCTATCGACATCAACTGGTCTTTCTCGACCTCACACTCGAGAGAGGATCGGCCGTTCAGGCTCAACTCCTACTCAAGAAAGCCCGGCTATCGATCGTCGGGAGCGGAGAACTCGCCGCGGCGCTGGCTCGCGAAGCCATACGCGCGGGAGTTGGCAGAATTCTCGGGGCCAACCTGCAGCCCGGCAATTCGATCAGTCAGATTGGCCCGCTTGTCAGCTCCCTTGTCAGTTTTGAGGCGATCGGTGTTGAGACCGGCGATCAGCAAGACCTCGAAAACCTTCTCGACGCCGAATCCCCGACTCTCCTGGCGATCGCCATAGATCGCGGCGAGCCGGTCCTGCTTGAAGCAATCAACAAGTTTTCGCAAAGCCGTAATGTCGCTCTCTTGCACTGCGTGGCTAACGGAACGCAGGCGATTGTCGGGCCGCTGGTCGTACCCGGCCAGACTGCCTGTCTTACCTGTTACCGCTTGCGCGTGAACAGTCATGTCGAGTTCTACGAAGAGCAGCGCGCTTTTGAGGCGTGGGTAAAGTCGAACGGACATCGGCGCGCCACGCCGGGCACACCGCCGGCGCTCGCGAATATGGCGGCAGCGATGGCGGCGCTCGAGATCATTAAACACGTCACCGAGGTCTACGAGCCGGAGATCTACGATAGGTTCATCTCCATCGACGCGCTCACCCTTGAGGTCATATCGCATCAGTTGTTGAAGCTTCCACGCTGTCCGGATTGCGGCGGCGGACGTTCCAGCATCCGTTATTCTAGCTGGCAGGAGCCGCGATGAGAGATATTCGGCTTCAGGACGTCGTGCGATCGGGGCTCCCAGCCGCGTTGGAAAAGGGCGCGCGCCTGCTTGATCCTGCTTGCGGCGTGATCAAAGCCATCATCCCTAATACGCTTGAACCGGGCGACCCGCTCATCCACGCGTTCGGCGCACTGACTTGCCGTACCGAGCGTCTCAACTTCAATCCGATGGCGCATAGAATGGGCGGCGCCTCGGTTAATTCGGACGCCGCGTTGGCGGCCACCATCGGAGAAGCAGTCGAGCGATACTGCGCCGCTTATTACGAACCCGAGGAACTGGTCTTCGCCGCCTACAAGGAAGTCGAATCGGACGCTGTGCATCCGTCCCGGTTTGGACTCTTCTCCGAGCGCCAATACGCGAAACCGGGTTGCCTCTACAAGCCGTTCACCACCGACTCGCCCATCACCTGGACTTGGGGTTATTCGCTTCAACGCCAAAAGCCGACCCTCGTGCCGGCCTCGCTCACTTATCTTCCGTTCCGCATCAACCATGCTCACCGCGAGACCCACCTCACCTACACAACATCGACCGGACTCGCCTGTGGCGGCACGTTGGAGGAGGCGATCCTGTCCGGGATCAGCGAAGCAGTAGAGCGCGACGGAGTCACCAGCATGTGGCTCACCCGGATGCGCGCTCCTCACGTCGACATCGACGAAGCCAGCTCGTTGTACGAGACCTACAAGAAAGCGTTCGCGCTGACCGGTCTTCGTTATTATATCCGCGACGCCACTACGGACCTGGGCCTGCCGGTCTTCTTCGCGCTGCTTGTTGGCAACTCCAACTTCGGGCGAATGGTCAATGCAGGCTGTCAGGCCGCGTTATCGCCAAGCGCCGCCATACTGAAGAGCCTAGTCGAAGCCTCGCAAGGCCGGCCGTACCTCAGGTATGCGTTCCAACAGAATCCCAAGTGGGAGTGCGCGCCGGATTTTTCGAACATTCGCGATTTCGACGATCACGCCCGCGTCTATACGAAGGCTCCCCAGATATATGGGGAGCTCGAGTTCGTCACCGGCCCGCGCCCTTCGAAGCCGTTGAGCGCGATCCCCGATCTTTCGACCGGTTCGGTTCGCGGCGATATCGAAGTCTACCTGTCGCGACTCGCCCAACGCGACATCGACGTGATCGTCGTCGATCTGACAACGCCTGACATTGAATCAATCGGGTTCAAGGTTGTGCGGGTCATCACTCCGGGATTGCAGCTTCTGCACGGCGACCACCTGCAGCCATTTCTCGGGTGTGACCGGCTGTATGGTTTGCCCAAAGCGATGGGCCATCGCAAGGACCTCATCAAGGAAGAAGAGCTGAACCCATTTCCGCACCCATTGCCGTAATGCGGCCGCGACAGAGGCGCCAGTTGTGGACATATTAAAGAAGACAAATCGCAAGGACCCGATGCGGCTGATCTACGAAGAGTCGCTCTATTCGCCGTCTGAGATCTACCAGGAAGTGTCGAAGCTCAACGCGAGCAACATCCGGCGCTTTCGGCGGCGGATCGAACGCGTCCTCGGCCAGGAGTTTTTTCTAAGGCGAATCTCGCAGGCATACAAGATGTATCCGACGTGCCCGCGAGTCGTGCTGCCTTCGGGAGCGGAGCTGGTGGAGCCGCCACTCGCGAAATCGCTGAGGGAGACCATCGTAAAGCGAAGATCCGCTCGCGCGTACTCCGGGCAGCCACTCTCGATCAATGACCTCAGCATCGTTCTCAGAAACAGCTATGGCATAACCGGCCGCGCAACATTGCTGCACAACGTGGAGCAAAAGCTCAGAGCGGTGCCGTCCGGCGGCGCGCTGTTCCCGCTGGAACTGTATGTTGCCTGTTTTCGAGTCGATGGAATCGAGCCTGGAATCTATCACTACAACGTGCAGGACGAATCGCTCGAATGCGTCCGTCAGGGCCAACTCGACGGTGAGTTCGGACGAATATGCTTTACGGAAGAGATGTTCAGCAAACTGCCGGCGCTCGTCATGATCTCGGGGCTGCTGAAGAGGTCATCCCTGAAGTATAGCGAGCGCGCATACCGCTTTATGGTGCTGGAAGCCGGGCACGTCGCGCAGAACCTGTGCCTGTCGACGAGCGCCCTCGGGTTGGGCAGCTTGATGATTGGCGGATACCTCGACGAGGAGATCGATCAGCTTCTCGGCGTCGATGGCGTACAAGAGACCGTGATCTATATGGCCGCGGTAGGAGGCGTTTGATGATTACCACATCGGTTCGAGCAATAGTGAAACTGGCTGCTTTTGTGTTTGCAATCGCCGTCGGAGCGGCCTCGGCCAATGGCCAGGATATTCCGACTGGCGGCGCTCCGGTTAGGGGCCAGATCACCGCCGTCGGCGGCGCAACACTCAATTTCTTTCAGCAGTACAAGCGCGTGATGCACCTCATGGATCTCAAGGAAATCTCGCGCGAGGCGCTCGCCGAATATGATAAGGCGGTTGACCTCTTGACCGCGGGCGACAGCGATGGAGCGCTCGACGCGTTGGAGTCGGCCCAGGTGATCGACGTGTTGAAAGAGGAATCCCGCGTGCTGTGGGCGCCTTATTCCACGCTGATCGGCGACCGTGGGCTGTACCCGCGCGGCATCGCGTTTCTGCAAAGGTTGACGCTCGAACACCCGAAGCTCCCGCATCTTCACACGGATCTGGCGGCGACATATGGAATGTACGCGGGCTGGTTGAAAATGCATGATCCACGACACATGCTTGGGGTTTCCCAGTTGTCACTTTCCGAGTATGAAGTTGCGTTGGCGCTGGGACCCGATGCGTTTCAAGCGAACTACGGACACGCGACCTATCTTTCTTATATGCCGGGCAGGGAAGCGGATTGGGAGAAGGAGTTCAGGAAGCTGATCGCGATGCGCCCCGCCGACATGCACGGCTATCCATTCCCGGCGGTATATCAGTCGTTCATCGATGGATTAATAAGGAGCGGCCAGGAGCAGAAAGCACGCCTGGTCTTGAAGGAAGCGCTCGCGCTCTATCCCAAGTCGCCGGGACTTCAATCGCTCGCAAGGAAATTACCGGAGCAGCAGTGAACGCTAAAGGAGTGAATTGACATGGTCAGGAGATTTGCATTTCTCGCCGTAATCATAGCGCTGATGGTGTCGGTTATGAGCGCTCAATCGAACATGAAGATCATCGACTTTGAAACCGGGATGACGAGCCAGGGTTTGAAGATTGGAACGTACAGCGACAAGTCGATGAACGGAACTTCGATAATCAAGGTCAAGTCAACCGAAGGCCCGGCCGGCCGAGGCAAGGCGGTGGATCTCTTCGGCACTATCACCACCGACTATCCGTACGGATTCGCCGGGCTTCACGTCCCGCTGACCACGAACGAGGCGGACTCGATGGATGTCAGCCGCTTCAAGGGACTGCGATTCGCCTCCCGAGGCGATGGGCAGAGCTACATGGTCGTGATGATTACCCAGGGTGTTAAGGACTTCGACGATTTCAGCTACCTGTTCAAATCAACCGCCGGCTGGACGACCGTCGATGTTCCATTCACGAAGTTCAAGCAGATGGGATTCGGCGCGCCGATGAAGTGGTCCGGAAAAGACCTGAAGGCCATCCGATTTCAGATTCAGACCTTTGGTCCGCCGATCTCTCATTACGAGTTCGCAGTGGATGACGTCGAGTTCTTCTAAACACGCAGGGTCGAATCACTCGATCCGAACGGAGGGGATATGACCAAGAGCTTCAAATCGGCTATCGCAAGCTTCGCCCTGATCGCCGGAATCCTATCGGCCGTCCACGCGAGCGTCCGGCCCGGTCCCGCGCAAGCAGGCAAGAGCCTCCAGGACCCAAAGGCAGCGAGGATTCTGAGGAACTTTCAAGCGGGCCGTAAGGTGCTCATTCAAACCAGCGCTTCCCAACCGGTGATGCAGGACTTCGATGAGGCCGAGCAACTGTTCGCCTCCGGCGATTTGGATGGAGCGCTTACAAGGTTGGAAGCGGCGTTAAAGCGCGAAGCGCGGCGCTCCACCTTCCGAGTCATCTGGTCCGCGTACGATCGAATCGCGGAAGACTATGACAAGTTCGACCGATACGTGTCGTTCATGCAGAACCTGGTAAATGCATACCCGAACGTGCCCGATGTAAGGGCGGCGCTTGCTTCAGCGTACGGCGTGAAGGCGGCGAATCTTCAAAAGACCAATCCCGCGGCGATGAAAGATGTGATTCGATACGGGAACCTCTCGGTCGATCAACTGGATGTCGCGCTGGCTATCGACCCGGAGAATTTCATGGCGCGGTTGGGCCGGGCCATTACCAACTCATACTCGCCGACCGGCCTGGCGGCCGCCGAGGAGGATTTCGACAAGCTCCTCTCGATTCAAGTGCTCCGCAAGAACCCATGGTACCCCTACTACATGGTTTACTACTACTACGGCGATGCGCTGAAGCGGGGCGACAGCCTGACGCGAGCGCGCGAAGTAGTGACGCTAGGGCTTCACTACTATCCAGTTAACGAAGATCTAAAGCGGCTGCTCGACGAGGTCAATAAACTGATCGCCAGCCGCTAGAACATTGCTTCACCGGCTTTGGACCCGGCAGTGGCCCCACGGCCCTGGGACTCGAAATGAAAGTTGCCGCAATCATCATCCTGACGATCTCGACTGTGCTCAGCATGTCATCTCGCGTGAGTCCGATCGCAGCCGGCGATCCCTCCAGCGTGTTGATAATCCGCGGCGCACGCCTGATCGATGGCGAGGGCGGTCCACCTCTCGAGGGGGCCGTGGTGGTCTCGCGAGACGGCGTGATCGTCAACGTGTTCAAGGAAGGCGCGGCGCGGATTCCTGAGGGCCGCATCATCGACGCGCGGGGAGCAACGATTCTTCCCGGGCTCATCGACGGACACGTGCATCTGGGCGGAAGCTCCGGCCCGCGAATCTCCGCCGCGGAACTAGCGGGCGGCCGAATCGACCACGATCTGGCCGCGTACCTGTTCTTCGGCGTAACTACGATAAGAAGTCTGGGGGATGCGCCGAGGTTAGCGTTCGGGTTGAAGAAACTCGATGCCGCCGGCGACGGCCGCGCACCGCATATCCTGGCTTCCGGGCCGATGTTGACCGCTTTGGGTGGCTCTCCTCTCGCCGTCGGAGCGAAGACCGCGGCTTCTTCATCTCTCGTGGCCGTCGAGCTTAGCAACGAAGCCGAAGCGCGGTTGAAGGTCCGGGAATTGATCGCGGCCGGCGCTGACGCAATCAAGGTGATCTACGAAGAAGGTCCGCCTTCCCGGCGCGTGCCGATTATTTCCGAAGCGATATTTCGCGCGATTGTCGCCGAAGCTCACTTAGGGCGCGTGCCGGTGTGCGTTCACACCGCGACGTGCCGGGGAGTTCAAGGAGCGATACACGCTGGCGCCGATGGAGTCGAGCACGGAGTTGTTCGCGAGCCGATCGACAAGGACACAATTCAATTGCTGGTCGAGCATAAGATTTTTTACTGCCCGACGCTGTGCGTGATTGAAGCGCCAATAAGAATCGCCGGCGGGTTCAAGCCTGCAACCGATGCGCTGCTAAGCCTGACGGTGTTGCCGGCCGTGTGGGCCAGCATTAACAACCCCGCCAGCGTTAGTTCACAGGCGCGGGAGCACCCGCGGACATTGGAGGCTCGCCAGCGGATGTTGCGGCAGGCGGCAGAGAACCTTCAACAGGTTTACAGCGCAGGCGTTCCAATCAGCCTCGGCACTGATTCGGGTAACGAAGCCACGTTCGCCGGTTATTCAGTGCACCGCGAGATGGAGTTGCTCGTGCAAGCCGGGATTCCGCCGATGCGCGTTATTCAGGCAGCGACGATGACGGCTGCCAGGTATTGCCGGATCGACTCGCGCGCGGGCTCGATCCGAGTGGGCAAACAAGCTGATCTGCTCATCGTCGACGGGAATCCGCTCGAGTCGATCTCGGCATTGCGCCGGATCAAACTCGTCGTAATCGCAGGCAAGGTCGTCGATCGCGAGCACTTGTTCGACGACGAACGTTGAGCGCCGTTGTAAGCATATGCGCCAAACATCAAGAAATCACAGGTCGGGAAGAGGCATTTATGCCCGCTCTGAGGTCTATTTTGAACATACGCCAACGAAGAAGAGCGGGGACGAGTCCCTCTTCCAGACCTGAGAATTATCTATGATTGAACCTGGTGAGCGAGCCTTGGCTTTACTCAAGAAAAGAAAAAGAATGCTCAAGCTGATTACGATCTGCGCGGTCGTCGCCGGGCTGATGCTGGTAGGCTATCGCGCCGCCGACGAGAAATGGTCGGGCGGCATCGACGCGTCCCGGCTTCTGGTTATTCGCGGAGGCCGCCTCATCGACGGCTCCGGCTCGCCACCACTCGACAATGCGGTAGTCGTCATCGTCGACGGCAAGATCCAGAGCGTTTTTCCCGAAGGGAAAGGCCGCGTGCCTCGGGGTGCCAAAGTCATCGACGCCGCTGGCCGCACGTTGATGCCCGGGTTGATCGACACACACGTTCATCTGGTGATCGGCAGCGCCGGGCCGACGTTGTCAGGCCAGGAATACATGCTTGACCGCGTGCTTCACGATCTTCGCGCGTATCTCTATTGGGGTGTCACTACAATACGAAGCGCGGGCGACATGACGGATATGATCCTGCGGCTCCGCGACAACGAGCGAGGCGGGACGATCGTCGGTCCGCACTTGTTGGCCGTGGGACCGACGATCACTTGTGAAGGCGGCCACCCCGCGCGGTTCTTGCCCCGCCCAATCGCCGCCGAAGCAACAAGGGAGTTAAAGAGCCGCGAGGAAGTAAAGCCGGTCGTCGACGCATTGGCCGCCCAGAAGGTCGATATGATCAAGGTCGTGTACGACGGCGGCAGCCAGTGGGCGCGATTTCCAAAGCTCCGGTTGGATCTATTGAAGGCTGTTATCGAGGAGGCTCACCTGAACGGGTTGCGCGTCTCGGTACATACATGGATCCTCAGCGACTTGAAGGACGCCGTTCGCTCAGGCGCCGATGGTGTCGAACACGGAGCAACCGATGCGCTGGATATGGAAGCGATTCAGTTGCTGCGCGACCGCGGCGTGTTTTATTGCCCAACCTTGACGGTGATCGAAAGCAACGCAAGACCACTCAAGGACGTCGACGCCGTCTTGGCTCGCGAGGACGTTCGAAGCACAGTCAGCCTGGTCATTCGCGACGGACTAGCAAAGCACCAGGGATACGCTTTCGACATGAAAAGAGACCGCGATTTGATGAATTACTTTTCAGCGGCCTTCAAAACTTGTCAGCAAAACGTCCGGCTTGCCTTCGAGAACGGCGTGAAGATTGTACTGGGCACCGACGCAGGCGAACCGATGGTCTTCCATGGGCTGGCGTCGCACGACGAATTGCGGCTGCTGGTCGCGTCCGGCCTGTCGCCCATGGATGCGATAGTCGCGGGAACCCGGACCGCCGCGGAGTATCTTGGCGGGGCGAAGGAATTCGGCACGATCGAAGCCGGCAAACGCGCCGACATCCTGATAGTCGATGGCAATCCGCTGGATGACATCGGCTCGACGAAAAACATCTGGCAGGTGATCAAGGACGGCGGCGTGGTCGACCGCGCGCGGCTGTTTAACCGGAACGAATGACGGGAGGGCAATGTGGCTCGCTTCAAGCTAAGGCCGGATATCACTTTCACACCCGACGGGGTGTGCTACCTCGTGTGTGATGAAACCACGCACAGCACGTTTCGCGTCGGCGAGCTTGAATACCAGATCCTCATGCAGTTCGAAGAGAAGTCTAACCTCGACGAGGTGCGCTATCTCTTCCGCGCGCAGCACGGCCGCGAGGTTCCATTCGATATTTTGAAGAAGTTCATCCAAAAGGCGATCAGTCTCAACCTGGTCGAGACCGAAAGCGATTCGCTGTGGAGCCGCTTCGGCCCATCCACCGCCTTTACGCTAAAGATAAAGCTGTTCGATCCCAACCGCATCCTGGACTTTCTCGCGCGCAAGCTCGCACCGTTATTCAACGTCTACGGTGTCGTGGCGGCCGGCGCGTTGCTACTGGCAGCCGCGTTCGTCCTCGCCTTCAACCTTGGCGAGATTCTCAGCTTTGCGCGCTTCGCGTCGTTTGGCCATGTAGTCCTGTCCATAGGGTTCGTAGTCGCGTTTGCCATCGGCCATGAGATGGCGCACGGCCTGATCGGAAAGCGCTGCGGGTTCGATGTGTCCCTCGTGGGGTTTCATCTCCACTACTTCATGCCGTCGTTCTTTTGTCGTATCTTCAGGCGCGGCGACGCAAGCCCGCGTTCGTTGATAAAGGTATTGGTCGCGGGATCCGCCTTGGACTTGATCCTGATAAGTTTTCTCATCCTGTTGTGGCGCGCGCTGCCGGCGGATGCGGCGCCGCGGGTATGGATCGGCGTCATCGTTACCGCGATTCTCACCAAGGTTTTTCTCATCCAGTTGAATCCGCTGTGGCCCTTTTCCGATGGGTATCACATCTTCAAACTGTCGATTCCGCGTTTCGTCCGTAAAGGGAAAGGCAAAAAAGCATGAGTGACCAACTCGCGGTTCTGGTGGAAGACCTGACGAAGAGGTACGGGCGCCTGGTGGCAGTCAACCAGTTGAGCCTCGATGTAACCAGAGGCGAGATCTTCGGCGTGCTCGGCCCCAATGGCGCCGGCAAGACGACGTTGATCGAAGTCCTCGAAGGCCTGCGAATGCCAGACAGCGGGGCAGTGAGAGTTCTGGGGTTCGACCCCCGGCGCGAACTGGACATGATCAAGGAACGCATAGGCGTTCAGCTTCAGTCCTCCTCTTTCTTCCGCAAGCTGCGAGTGGTCGAGGTGCTCAAGCAGTTTCGCTCCTACTACCGTAAACGCGCCGATATAGATGATCTACTCGAGATGGTGGCTCTCAATGAAAAGCGAAATAGCTTTATCACCGATCTCTCGGGCGGCCAGAGACAGAGGCTGGCCCTCGCGCTGGCGCTGGTAAACGAACCCGACATCATCTTTCTGGATGAGCCGACGGCGGGACTCGACGCGCAGGTGCGCCGGCAACTCTGGCACACGATAGAGCAGATGAAGTCCGCGGGAAAAACCGTGTTGCTCACCACGCATTACATCGAAGAGGCAGAGCGGCTGTGCGACCGTGTGTTGATCCTGGATGGAGGGCAGCGAATAGCGCTGGACTCGCCCGCAAACCTGATAGCCCATGCTCGGGGTCGCTCCGCGCGGCTGCGGTTCGCGACCGCCAGGCCGTTCTCGCCGGAGCCTGAGGCGACGTTCAAGGTGATTGAGTCCTCCAAGAATGGGAGCTATACCTACACGGCGCAGGTCGGCGATACCGGCCGTTCGATAGTCGAGTTGGTTTCGGCCATAGAACACCAGAAGAACGAGTTGGTCGAGCTTCAGATCAGCCGCGCGACTCTCGAAGACGTCTTCGTCGAGCTGACCGGCAAGGAGATAAGAGAATGAACATAGTATGGCAAGAGACCACCATTCATACAAAAATCTATTTCCGGGAACGCCAGGCCGTGTTCTGGGGCTTCGTCTTTCCACTGTTGCTTCTATTCCTGTTCTGCTCGATCTTCGGCGGCACTCCCGAGCGCTCCTCGTCGCTGGTGGCGGGATTGATCTGCATCAACGTGATGGCGGGCGCGTTGTTCGGAACCGGAGTCATCACGGTGGGAGCGCGCGAACAGGGTATCCTGCGCCGTTACAAGATGGCGCCGGTCTCTCCGTGGAAGATAGTCACCGGCATGGTCGTGTCTCGATACGTTTCTATCACGCTGGCGACTTTGCTGATGCTGGTGCTAGCGCGTCTCGTCTACCACATCACGCTGCCGTCGAACATTCCCGCGGCTCTGCTGGTTTACAGCACCGGCGCCGTGATGTTCTCGGCGCTGGCTTTTGTGGTCGCAAGCCTCGCCCGTTCGCTGGCTGAAGCCAACGGGGTTTCACAGGCGCTGTTCATGCCCATGATGTTTTTGAGCGGCGCGACTTTTCCTTTCGAATTCATGCCGGCGTGGTTGCAAAAAATAGCGCACGTCATGCCGTCGACTTACTATGTCTCGGCGCTGAAGACGGTGATGGCGGCCGGAGGCGGAATAAAGGAGTGTTCTCTTGATCTGACGGTGATGGCCGTGGTCACTCTGCTGGCGGTCATGGTCTCGGCGCGATTCTTCAAGTGGGAGTGATAAGTTGATGCGAATCGGCCTGCTGGTTTTTCTTCTAGCCTGGCTTAATCTTCCGGCGCGGCAGGCCGCCACGCATGACAAAGTGCTGGCCGGACACAGCGGATACGTTCGCTCGCTTGCGTTCAGCCCTGATTCGAAAACACTGTTGTCGGCGGGATGGGACAAGACGCTGAGGGCATGGGACGTCACCACCGGAACGGAATCGCGAAAGCTCGAAAGCCAACACGGCTACATCACCGCGGTGGCTGTCTCTCCGGACGGTTCGCTCGTCGCCTGGGCGGGTGAAGACGGCGTAGTGAGATTAAGGCCGTTCGGCCTTGGCGATCCGATCACCGAGCTTCGTGGACATAGGATGTTCGTCTCGGCTCTCGCTTTTTCGCCTTCAGGAAGACTGCTCGCTTCAGCGGGCGCCGATGCGATCGTAAGAATTTGGGACATAGCCTCCAGCCGGCTGCTGAGGTCGTTGACGGGACATATCAGCTTCGTCGGCGCCCTCGCCTTTTCTCGCGACGAACAGTATCTCGCGTCCGGCGGAGACGATCATGAGGTTAGAATATGGCGCGTCGCCGACGGATCACTCGTTCGAGTGCTGACGGGCCACTCGAGATATGTTTCGGCGGTTTGCTTTCTGGACGACCCCTCACTCCTGGCGTCAGCCAGCGACGATAGGACCATTCGGATTTGGAGATGGGAAGCAGGGAAAACGGTTCAAGTACTGACCGGTCACTCTTCGGGTATGTCGAGTCTCGCCTGTTGCGCGGGCAGCGCCGTTCTCGTGTCCGCTGGTTGGGATGGGAGAATTCTATTGTGGGACTACGCGAATTCCAAACAGATTCAAGTAATCGATCTGGCACCCCAGCCGATCCTCGCCGTGTGCTTATCGCCTGATGGAAAAGCATTGGCCGCCGCCGAAGCGGGAGGACGCATTCAAACGTGGACCTTGTCTCAACCGCATTCTGGGCGGTGAATCGTTGTCACACCTCTTTTGACAAGATTCTCTTTGCGAACTTCGCGCCTTTGCGAGAAATACTTTCCTGGTAAACACGGGCAACCCAACCAGGCGATTGGAACTTGGCTCAATTGTGAACTTCCTGGCGGCCGAGTGCGCCTAGTATTTCAGCAGTAAGCCACGAAGTGGTTGTGGCTTCCAGCCCTTATAAGTATTAGAGCCTATCCAGAATAAGCAGCGTTTTGCGCGGTCCAAACTTGAGAAGGGTTGCGGCCTTCTTGAAGTCAGATTAGATCCGCCTTCGATTTTCGCGATAACCGTCGCGGCCACAACACCGTTGGTGTTGACGCGCTCGCCGTTACAAATCCCAGGGTAGGCTTCGCCAGCCCTGGGCTTCGCGACGCAATCCCCCTTTGGGTTGTCGTGAAATGCTCAGACGGTCGAGCTCAATTTCAACCCTCTGGAGTTGAATATTTCGGATGGTTCCCTGAAGGGGAATGACCGGCTTCGCTGTCGCTCTACAACCTGCTACGGTTCCTCCGGAGTTGATCGGGGTGGTCGGACCCTAATTCACACCTATTGTTTCTTGAATGCGCTTAACTTGATGCTGAATCGCGCGATGTTAGAATGATCGCCTCAATAGAGCGCTCGCCGCGACGTCAGCGAAATTCTATGGCCGAGTCATCACAATGAGGCCCAACGTGAGTTTGCTAGATTCACCGGAAGTTATCATCTTCGGCGCGACTCACAGAGGTATGAGACTCGCCAACAGGCTTGTGGCGCGGTTTAACGTGTTAGTGATCGACCGCGCACCGGCCCCGCCCGAGGCTTCTTCAGGTTGGAATTATGTTCAAGCTGATTTCACCGCTCCTCCGAACGTCGAAGGGGCTCGGGTTGTTTTCGCGGTCACGGATGAAGACAAGCTCAATATTCGGATCGCGCTGGCAGTGCGGCGCCTTTCGAAAACGATTCCCATAGTGATTACTTTGGTGCAGAGCCGATTGGGCTGGAAGTTGATTCGTCACCTGGATCGATTTTCGTTCATAAGTCCTCCCGAGCTGGCCGCAAAAAAGATCGTCGAGGCTATATATGCACCGAAGCCGCCGCTCGCGAGTAGGACGCCTCCGGTAATCGCCGAACCGGCGCCCGAGATCCGTCCTCCCAGGAGAGTCGACCGCCTGATTGTGCGCGCTCTCTCCATCATCGCCTCGCTGGCGGTTCTGTCGACTATTTACTTTCATTTTGCTGAAAATCTGAGCTGGATCGATTCGGTCTACTTCGTGGTTACGATGATGGCCACGGTTGGATTTGGAGACATAAGCCTGCGTACTTCATCGACTCTTTCAAAGATAGTCGGGATCCTGCTGATGATCGCGAGCGTTACCAACACTGCCGTCATATTCGCCCTCGTGAGTGATTCACTGCTCAAGCGGAGGCTGGCTCTGACGTTCGGTAGACGCCGAGTAAAGCAATCAGGCCACGTGCTGGTCGTCGGCATCGGTTCGGTCGGCCTGGAGGTGATAGAAGAGCTCATCAAACGCGGCGAACGCGTCGTGGGCGTCGATGTAAAGGCCGATGGTAAATATCTGCCTCAGGTTCATGCGATGGGCGTGCCCGCCGTCATAGGCGACGCGAAATTCGAGCGAGCTCTTCGCGATGCGGGGATGCCCGATGCCAAAGCAATAATAAGCGTTACAAGCGACGACCTGACTAATCTCGAGATCGGCCTGAATGCCAAACTCTTGAATCCCGATGTCCGCGTAGTCCTGAGAATCTAC
>Ga0066687_10000055_pt1 | contig 33203 bp, 37 predicted proteins | sample GraSoiAngelo_136_FD_65630 | JGI IMG/M metagenome (GOLD analysis project Ga0066687, IMG submission 65630) | Grasslands soil microbial communities from the Angelo Coastal Reserve, California, USA - 14_0929_09_20cm | ecosystem: Environmental > Terrestrial > Soil > Grasslands | place: USA... | reverse complement strand
CAGTCCGGCAGGCGCGCGGACTGGAAAAAGGCATATGTCACTCTTAAGAGCGGACAGCCTTCCGTGTTGTATGAAGATGCTATTTGAGGGTTTGAACTCCGGTGGTTGCTTGAGACGGAGCGCAACAGAGTCTGTATAAACTTTTAATAGCCGCTAATTGGGATTTGCGAAGAGGCATAGATGGGTATCAAGAAGCTTTCACCGACATCAGCAGGGCGCAGGTATCAGACATTTCTTACCCGCGACGAGATTACAAGCGAGCGCCCTCACAAGCCGCTTCTGTCGCCGAAGACGAGAATATCGGGCCGCAATAATGACGGTCACATCACGATGCGACGGCGGGGGGGCGGAGCCAAGCGCCAGTATCGCGCGGTCGACTTTAAGCGAGACAAGGCCGGCATACCCGCGAAGGTCGCGACTATCGAATACGATCCGAACAGATCCGCTCATATCGCGCTGCTTTATTATGTCGATGGTGAGAAGCGTTATATTCTCGCGCCGGTCGGCTTGAAAGTTGGACAGAGCGTTGTGTCGGGGCCGCAGGCGGACATAATTTCGGGCAATGCGCTTCCGCTCAGGAACATCCCGCTTGGAACTACGGTGCATAACGTCGAGCTGCGGCCGGGGAAAGGCGCTCAGATGGTTCGGGCGGCCGGCGGCGCGGCGCAGTTGATCGCAAAAGAAGGCGATCTGGCGTCTCTCAGATTGCCTTCCGGCGAGATCCGGCAGGTACTGATGGATTGCTATGCCACTATAGGGCAGGTTGGCAACATCGAGCAGAGCAACATCTCGCTTGGTAAGGCGGGACGAAAGCGATGGCTCGGGCGCCGGCCGAAAGTGCGCGGAGTTGCAATGAACCCGGTCGACCATCCTCATGGTGGAGGCGAGGGCAAAACTTCAGGCGGGCGCAATCCGGTTACGCCCTGGGGCCAGCCTACGCGAGGATATAAGACGAGGAATAACAAGCGAACCGATCGATTCATCGTCAGAAGACGAAAGAAATAAAGGGATCGGTTCGAGCGTTCAGTTTAGAAATCGATTGACCGAAGTAAGAATGAGATCGAGAGCTTAGACCGAAAATTGGAAAACTGTTTATGGCTAGATCTGTAAAAAAAGGGCCCTTCATAGACGATCACATCTTGAAGGCGATCTCGCGAATGAACCAGGCTAACGAGAAGCGAGTCCACAAAACCTGGTCAAGGCGCTCAACCATATCTCCTGAAATGGTTGGTCACACGATAGCGGTTCACAACGGAAAGAAATTCATACCGGTCTACATTCAGGAGAACATGGTCGGCCACAAGCTCGGCGAGTTCTCTCCGACCCGCCAGTTCAAGGGTCATCCTGAAAAGAGCGACAAGACCGTCAAGAAATCGGCGCCGGGAGGCAAGTAGGCCAGGAGGCATCTAGTATGAAAGCGCGAGCAGTAGCGAAGTACATTAAGGGATCGCCGCAAAAAGCCAGGCTTGTGATCGACCTCATTCGGGGCCGAGCCGTTAATGAAGCGTTGGGTATGTTGTCTTCTTCGAAGAAGCGCGCCGCAAAGCCGATAGAGACGACTTTGCGCTCGGCTATCGCTAACGCAACGCAAAAAGCCGATCAGCTCAATATCTCTCTCGATGTCGACCGGCTTGTGGTATCGACGGCGACCGTCGACCTTGGGCCTACGAGGTTCAGGCGAAGGGTGCGGCCCGCTCCGATGGGACGCGCTTTTCGTGAGCGGCGCTGGCAAAGTCACATTACGATTGAAGTCGAGACCGCAAAGGTCGAGTAGGGCGAGGACGGCCTCGATTCGACGACTCCTGTTGTGGAGAGGCCGAGAGGCTCGAAAAAGGTAATTGATCGCAGCGAAGTTTGGAGGTGTTTGTGGGGCAGAAAGTTCATCCATATGGTTTCAGGCTGGGTTACAACCGAGGGTGGCATTCCAACTGGATCGCAAAGCGCGACTACGCGGATTTGCTTCACGAGGATCTCAAGCTAAAGAAAGAACTGAAGCAGCGCTTCACGGGCGCCGGCGTGTCCAATATCGATATTGAGCGCGCGGCCAATAAGCTGAAGATCATCATTCATACTTCGCGTCCGGGAATAATAATCGGAAGAAAAGGCGCGGAGATCGACAAGCTCAAACAAGAGATCAAGGATCGTACGGGCCGCGAGGTCTATGTCAATATTCAAGAAATTCACAAGCCCGAGCTCAACGCTCAGCTTCAGGCCGAGCAGATCTCACAGCAGCTCGAAAAGAGAATAGCGTTTCGGCGCGCGATGAGGCGGGCGGTCGAGAGCGCCCAGCGTTTTGGTGCGCAGGGGATCAAGGTGCGTGTTTCGGGCAGGTTGAACGGGGCTGAAATAGCGCGCTCCGAGTGGTACCTGCAGGGCCGACTCCCTCTTCACACGTTGAGGGCCGATATCGATTATGGATTCGCGGAGGCGAATACGACCTTCGGAGTCATTGGAGTCAAGGTTTGGATTTATCGCGGCGATCAGATGACGGTTCGACGCGGGCCGCAGCCTCGAAGGTAGCGAGTCGTTTGTCAGGTTTGGTTTCGCGTCTTGATTGAGCGATCGCATTGAAGCGTTGCGGAAGAGCGGAACTGAAGAACTGCCGAAGCGGACTGAAAAGCTAAGGACTGAAAGCTAACCATGGCAGAGTATAAGATTCCAAAAAAAGTGAAGTTTCGAAAGCAACAGCGAGGACGCCGTCGCGGGCTGGCAACCCGAGGCGCGGAAATCTCCTTCGGTGAATATGGGCTCAAGGCATTGGAACCGGCCTGGATCACCAGTAAGCAGATAGAGGCGTCTCGTGTTGCGATGACGAGATTCATCAAGCGCGGCGGAAAGATCTGGATTCGTCTGTTTCCGGACAAGCCCATCACCAAGAAGCCCGCTGAAACTCGCATGGGCAAAGGCAAGGGCGCTCCCGAAGGATGGGTTGCCGTTGTGAAGCCCGGGCGAGTGCTCTTTGAAATGGAAGGTGTGGACGAAAAGACGGCTCGCGAAGCGATCAGGCTCGCGGCCCAGAAGCTGCCGATCAAAACGAAGTTCATATCCCGTAAGGAGCAGGAGCAAGGGGGACTCGTATGAAAGCCGAAGAGCTGCTGGATATGAGCGATGACCAGCTTCGCGCGAAGATCGAAGAGCTTAAAGAATCGCTCTTCAGAATGCGGTTCAAGTTGTCGCTCGGTAACACCGACGTGGTGAAAGAAGTGCGCATTCAACGCAAAGATCTCGCGCGTGTAAAGACGGCCCTGCGGCAAAGAGAGATTGCCGCCAGCCGAGCATAGCCGGATTGGGCTGAGGAATAAATATGGAAGAGACACAAGAGACGAACGAGACGGAAATCGCGGCTGCCCCTCAAGAGGAAGCGGCGACTGTGACGCCTCGTGAAGCCAGACACCGGCGGCAGGAGAAAACCGGGTTGGTCACCAGCGACAAAATGCAGAAGACGGTCGTCGTTCGCGTGGAACGCCAGGTCCAGCATCCTAAATACAGACGGTATATCAGGCGCCGTAAGAAGTTTCTTGCGCATGATGAAATTGGCGCCAAGACCGGCGATATCGTGCGGATTCTTGAAACAAGGCCGATGTCGGCTCGCAAGCGATGGCGAGTAGTAGAAATAATTCAGAAGGCTAGATAGGGGCGGGGCAGGCTGCGATTGATGCACGCTTGCGCTGTAACGCGGGGGGCTTATGCTACAGATGAGATCGATACTCGAGGTCGCTGATAATTCCGGCGCCAAGCGCATCTCGATGATTCTTCCGCTTGGCGGAGACACGGGCTCCCGCGCCGGGCTCGGGGACGTGATTACCGCATCGGTCAAAGAGGCGGCGCCGGACGGCGCGGTTAAAAAGGGGCAGGTCGTTCGGGCCGTGATTGTGAGGACTCGAAAGGAAACCAGGAGACGCGACGGAACATATATAAGGTTTGATCAAAACGCCGCGGTCTTGATCAAGCCCGACAATGAACCTGTAGGAACGCGCGTATTCGGTCCGGTCGCACGCGAGCTCCGAGACAAGCGATTCATGAAGATCGTGAGCCTTGCACCCGAGGTAATTTGAATTATGAACGTAGAGATCAACATACGAAGAAATGATCGGGTAGTGGTAATTTCCGGCAAGGATCGCGGAAAGACCGGCCGCGTCATCGAGGTGCATCCCCGCAAGCGCCGAATTCTGGTCGAGGGCGTCAACGTCGTCAAACGACATTTGAAGGCGAATTCGAGGCGCGGAGTTCAGGGCGGCATTCTCGAGAAAGAGTCGCCGATTGACGTGTCCAACGTCATGGTGATTTGTCCGCATTGCGGAGTTGCATCGCGCGTGGGGCATCAGTTGCTCGCCGACGGCCGGCGAGGCCGTGCATGTAAGAAATGCGGAGCAACGATCGAAGGTAAGTAGAAAGAAGGGTCTTGCTGAAGGCAGGCGACAAGGTCGCAACCCGAGCCGCCGCATCAGCGAAAGAGGACTGAATCAAAATGGCACCGAGAATGAAAGAGCGTTATAACGCTGAAATACTCGAAGCGCTGACCAAGCAATTCGACTATAAGAACCCGATGGCCGTGCCGCGGCTCGAGAAGATCGTTTTGAACATCGGCGTAGGCCGCGAAGCTCAGACTAACTCTAAGGTATTCGATCAGGCTGCGATGGAACTGGCGTTAGTGAGCGGTCAGAAATCGGTTATAACGAAGGCCCGGAAATCCATAGCCGCGTTCAAGCTGCGCGAAGGCATGCCGGTCGGCGTATCTGTTACGCTCAGGGGCGAGCGAATGTACGAGTTTCTGGATCGGCTGGTCAACGCGGTTCTGCCCCGCGTCAGAGACTTTCGGGGAGTGAGCCAGAAGGCGTTCGATGGGCGCGGGAATTACACTCTGGGCATAAAAGAACAGTTGATCTTTCCTGAAATCGACTTCAATAAGGTCGACAAGATTCGCGGAATGAACATATCTATCGTGACAACCGCGAAGACCGATGAAGAAGGGAAAGCGCTGTTGCAACATTTTGGTATGCCCTTCACCAAGAATTAGGGCTAGAACCGGCGAGGTGAGATGGCTAGAACATCATCTATATACAAAGCAAATGAGTTGAAGCGTGCAAAGGCTAATGCCGAATCGCGGCTCAAAGAGAAGTTCGGGATTGGAGGCAAGAAGGGCCGCAAGCTCGCCCGCAGAGACGGTATGAAGTTGAACGTCTTTGTAGCGAGGGTGCATAGCCGGTGTCGCCGTTGCGGACGCAAGCGCGGATTTCTTCGAAAGTTCGACCTCTGCCGAATTTGTTTCCGCAGTCTCGCCCTCGAAGGCCACATACCTGGAGTGACTAAGTCGAGCTGGTGAGAACAGGTTATAGGGAGCGGTTACCGGGACAGAGTTTGGGGAGCGCATAGGAAACAGAGAAAGCAGTAACCGATCTAAAGGAGCAGTGATGACGGATCCTATTGCAGATATGCTGACGCGCGTAAGGAACGCACAAGCCGCCAAGCATCAGAAGGTGGACGTTCCCGTGTCGAAGTTGAAGCTGGAGATCGCTCGAATCCTTAAAGAAGAAGGGTTCATCAGTAACTATAAAGTAATCGGGGAAGATACGCGGCGCAGCATCCGGATCTATCTGCGGTATGGACCCAAGGGAGAACGTCTGATATCGACCCTTCAACGCGTGTCCAAGCCCGGGTGCCGCGTGTATTCCGGCGCCGGAAGCATCCCCAGCGTCATTGGGGGCCTCGGCATCAACATCATATCGACGTCAAAAGGATTGATGACCGACAGGAACGCGCGAAAGAGACGGATCGGCGGCGAGATACTCTGCAGAGTTTATTGATTCTCGTCGCGTATCTTTGAGGAATTTACGATGTCTAGAATCGGAAAGAAGCCAATCGCCCTGCCAAAAGGGGTCAAAGTAAACATTGCCGACGGAGCCGTGCTGGTCTCCGGTCCAAAGGGCTCGTTGTCGACCACTGTGCCGGAGGGAATTACCTTCAAAGTGGAAGGCGAGGAGTTGCTCGCGCTTCGCGACAGCGACGAACGAGCGGCTCTGCACGGACTCGCGCGGGCTTTGGTTCAGAATGCCGTGACCGGGGTGACCGAAGGTTTTACTCGCCAACTCGACATAATCGGGGTCGGATACAAGGCGGAAGTGCAGAAGGGGCGAATAATGTTCAACCTCGGATATTCGCATCAGATCGAGTTCCCGATTCCGGCTGGAATCGAAGTCAAGATCGAGCGTTCGGCGAAACCAATACAGCAGTATCAAACTACAATTACGATCAGCGGTATCGACCGCCATCAGGTGGGCCAGATGGCCGCCGATATGAGAAGCCTGCGAAGGCCCGATCCCTATAAAGGCAAAGGCGTTCGATATACAGGCGAGCAATTGAAACTGAAGCCCGGCAAGACCGGCAAATAATGCGGGCAATCTGATTGAGCGGTCGCGCGCGATCCGCGGATTCGGGGAAGCAAGAATGGCAACGAAAACCAGAAGCGAAGTACGTAATGCGGTGCATTCGCGGATACGGGCGAAGATAAAAGGCTCGCCGGAGCGTCCGCGCCTGGCTGTGTTTCGAAGCGTGAAACATATTTATGTCCAGGTCATCGATGATTCGAGAGGGGTCACGTTGATTTCGGCCTCCACGACGGAGCCGACCTTTAAGGGTCGCGATGGCGGAAACGCCGCAACGGCCAAAGAGATCGGAAAACTGATCGCTGAGCGCGCGAAAGAGAAGGGCATCACTCAAGTTGTTTTCGACCGCGGCGGGTACATCTATCACGGCCGGATTCGCAATCTCGCCGAAGCAGCCCGCGAAGCCGGATTGAGTTTCTAAGCTGCCGCCGCGAGCGCCGGTTAAAGGGTCGACGCACCTCGGCGGCGCATGGTCCGGGAACGACAACCTGGGCGCGGCATTTCAAGAGTGTTTTGGGGGTTTATGGAACGAATTGATTCATCGGGTCTCGATCTGAAAGATCAAGTCATCTCGATCAACCGCGTGACCAAGGTCGTGAAGGGCGGTAAGAACCTCTCGTTTTCGGCGCTCGTTGTCGTCGGAAATGAAAACGGCGTGGTCGGATTTGGATCTGGTAAGGCCCGAGAGGTTCCGCTCGCGATAAAGAAGGGCATCGAAGCCGCAAAGAAAAATCTGATTCGAGTGCCGTTAAAGGGCTCGACTATTCCATATCAGGTCACCGGCGTTTTTGGCTCCGGCCGCGTTTTGCTCAAGCCCGCGCGAGAAGGAACGGGGGTCATCGCCGGCGGACCGGTCCGCGCGATTCTTCAGTCGGTGGGGATCAGGGACGTTGTCACGAAGTCAATCGGTTCTTCCAACCCGCACAACGTCGTAAGAGCTACGTTCGAGGGGCTGCGAACGATCAAAGACCCCGCGACCGTTATGCGAATCCGAAGACAGTTCTCGGAAGAAGAATAGCGCCCGGCGATAGAAGGGAAGTAGAAGATGGCGACAGATAAGAACACCGCTCAGGCGAACGGCTCCAAGATCAGGATTCAGTGGTACAGGTCGACGATCGGGGCCAGCTCGCGGCAAAAAGTACTCGTGCGGAGCCTGGGATTCACCAAACTCAATCAGATACTTGAAAGGCCCGATAACGACTCGATGAGAGGCGCGGTAAGAAAAGCGCCTCACCTGCTTAGAATCATTGAGTAATCGACGGAGATAACATGGCATTAGGGCTTCACAACATAGGAACGCCGAAGGGCGCCAACAAAGGGAAGAAGCGAGTCGGTCGAGGACCCGGATCGGGACTTGGCAAAACAAGCGGCCGCGGTAATAAAGGTCAGAAGTCGCGTTCCGGTTATTCGGGAAGGCCTGGATTCGAAGGCGGACAGATGCCTCTTCAGCGCCGCCTGCCGAAAAGGGGCTTCACAAACATCTTTAAGAAGGCCTGGATCGAAGTGAATCTTTCGCAGCTCGAAATCAAGTTCTCGGCGGAGGACGACGTGACCCCTTCGTCGATGATTGAGCAGGGGCTCGTGCGAAAGAGCTACCGCATGCGGGGCGAGGGCGTGGTCATTCTCGGAAAGGGCGAGCTCACCAAAGCGCTGTCGGTTTCGGCCCATCGCTTTACAAAGGGTGCTCGTGAGAGAATTGAGGCCGCCGGCGGCAAAGTAACTGTCTTGGAGGCAGGGAGTTAGTTTAATGTTTCTATCGGCATCGCCAGGGAGGTCGGGGCAATGATCGAAAACTTCATCAACAGCGTGCGCAACATCTTCTCGGTTCCGGATCTGCGGAAACGTGTGTTGTTCACCCTTGCGATGCTGGCGGTCTACCGGCTGGGCTCCCATGTCCGCACGCCCGGTATCGACTCGGAGGCGTTGAAGACCCTATGGAACAGCGGTGATTTGCAGCGAAGCCTGGCCGGGGTGATGGATCTGTTTTCGGGCGGAAATTTCAAAGTAGTCTCAATCTTCGCGCTTGGCATCACGCCCTACATCACTGCGTCGATCATACTTCAGTTGATGACTGTTGTGAGCGCTCGTCTGAAAGCCCTTCAAGAGGAAGGCGAGCTGGGAAGACGCAAAATCACGCAGTATACGCGCTATCTCACCGTTGTCCTGTGCGCGGTTCAGTCGTTCGGAATTGCATACTGGCTGCAGAATCAACAGACAGGAGCTGGAGCCCTGGTTGAGCACCCCGGCATAGCTTTTCTGGCGATGACGATGTTGACGCTTGCCACCGGCACCACTTTCATAATGTGGCTCGGCGAGCAGATAACCGAGCGAGGAATCGGCAACGGCATAAGCTTGATTATCTTCGCGGGCATCGTGCTTCGGCTTCCATCGGCCGTCAAGGACGTATATACAAAGCTGCAAGGCGGGAGCACGGCGGAGGCCCTCGGCGTGATCGTTCTCGTTCTTGCGATGATCGCCGTCATAGCCGCGATTGTGTTTGTCGAGCGGGGCTTTAGAAAGGTTCCCATCAATCACGCAAGGCGGCTTGTTGGACGCCAGTCGGTTCCTCAGCAGCAGACCCATATGCCGCTCAAGGTTAATATGGGCGGGGTCATACCGGTGATCTTCGCGGCTTCAATGCTCGCGTTTCCACAGACGATTGCCGGTTTCGTGGGCGGGGTTAATCCTGGCGCCGACGACTGGCGAGGAAAACTCGCTACCTTCTTGGCGGAATTCGGGCAGACGAGCCACCCGCTTCACATGTTGATTTATATATCTGCCATAATGTTCTTCACGTTCTTTTATGTGTCGATCATTTTCAACACGGATGAAGTGGCCGACAATCTCAGAAAGAACGGAGCGTTCATTCCTGGAATTCGGCCCGGCAAGCGAACGGCCGAGTACCTGAACGAAATACTGACCCGCTTGACTACGGTCGGCGCGATCTACCTGGGACTCGTTTCGCTTTTGCCGCAGGTTCTGCTTTCCGGTATTCAGTTCCAGCATTTGCCGGTGGTCGGCGAGACCATCGACTCTTTCTTGAGATCCAATCCCTTGACCCGATGGCTGACGACGGGCATCGGACTGCAATTCTACTTCGGGGGCACCAGCCTTCTTATCGTAATAGGCGTTGCGATGGACACGATGAATCAGGTCGAGTCCCAACTCATCATGCGCCACTACGATGGTTTCCTCGGTCCGCGAGGCCGTCGAATGCGTGGCCGAAGAGGTCTCTAACGGAACATGGCGCGGATCATCGTTTTGATGGGTCCTCAGGGAGCGGGCAAGGGCACTCAGGGTCAAATGCTAGCGGAGCGACTTAATGTGCCGGCGGTCGCAACAGGAGATATGTTGAGAGAGATCGGCCGGTCGGACACGCCCCTGGGACGCCAGGTGAAACAGATACAGGATGCGGGTCAACTGGTCTCTGATGAAGTGTTGGCCGAAATGATCAAGGAGCGGCTGAGCCGGATTGATTGCGCGCGCGGCTGCATTCTGGACGGTTTCCCACGAACGCTGCCGCAGGCAAAGCTGCTCGACGAGATAACGAAGCAGGGAAACCTCGATCTATTTGTAGTCAATATCCAGGTGCCGCGCGACCAGTTGTGGAAAAGGCTCACCGGAAGAGCGATGTGCTCGCACTGTGGAACGATTTATAACTCGTACTTCAAGCCGAGCAAACAGACAAACGTTTGCGATCTCGACGGCCATGCGCTGTATACAAGGGCGGATGACAATGAAGACGCGATTGCCAGAAGGCTGGCGGCGTACGATGCGATGACCGGGCCCGTACTCGACTACTATAGCAGCGAGGGAAGACTACGCGATGTAGACGGCGCCGCGCCTCCCGAAGAAGTAAATAGAAGTCTGGAAGAAGCGATCTCCGGCTTTGGCGCCTGAAGCGGCGTGTATTGACCTTGATGGTAATCAGAAAATCAAAATCAGAAATTGAGAAGATGCGAGCAGCCGGGCGCATCGTCGCCGAGGTGCTGAGCCGCTTGGAACCGATGGTTCAACCCGGCATAAGCACTCGCGATCTCGATCACGAGGCCGAGCGAATGATCCGCGACGCCGGCGGCATACCAACCTTCAAGGGCTATCACGGATTTCCGGCTTCCATTTGTGCATCGATAAATGATGAGGTTGTACACGGGATACCGGGCAGCCGAAAGCTGAATGAGGGAGACATAATCGGCATAGACTGCGGAGTCACCTACCAGGGTTTTGTAGGGGACGCCGCCGTAACCGTTCCGGTCGGACATGTCAGCGAAGATGTACTGCGCCTCGTCGAAGCAACGAAGGCCTCGTTGTATGCGGCCATCGAGCAATGCCAATCAGGCAACCGCCTTGGGGATGTCGGAAACGCGGTTGAGGCCTATGTAGCGCCGAAAGGCTATACCGTCGTCAGGAATTACTGCGGGCATGGAGTGGGCAGGGCGATGCATGAAGACCCGCAAGTGCCCAATTATGGCATGCCCGGAAAAGGCGCGCGATTGAGGCCTGGTTGGGTCATAGCGATAGAGCCAATGGTTAATCTGGGAAATTACGATGTGAAAGTGATGTCCGACGGCTGGACGGTTGTTACAACGGATGGCTTGCCTTCGGCGCACTTCGAGCATACGGTCGCGGTAACCGAAGAGGGACCTCAGGTGCTGACGTCCCTGGGGAACCATTCCGCCTCGCAGTCATAAGGGCGGAGGCTCTCTAGTTGCGATGTTTCAAGGCCGGTGCTAAGATACCGGTTTCGTTCCGAAGCAGATAGTTCTATAGAGATCAACTTATGAAAGTCAGAGCGTCGGTAAAGAAGATTTGCGACAACTGCAAGATCATTCACCGCCGAGGTGTGGTTCGAGTGATCTGCACTAATCCGAAGCACAAGCAACGACAAGGGTAGGGGCGACTAGCGCGCCGGAGTTAACGGAGGCTGAATGGCACGAATCGCGGGTGTGGACCTGCCGTCCAACAAAAGAGTAGAGATTGGACTCACCTACATTTATGGTATCGGCCGCGCGCGGTCGAACAAGATCCTGACGGAAGCGAACGTGAGCAGCGGCACGAGAGTGCGCGAGCTGACGGAAGAAGAAGTGAACCGCATTCGAAACGTTATCGACCAGCAGGGTTTGGTCGAAGGCGATCTTCGAAAGCAGACCCAGATGGACATCAAACGTCTGATGGATATCGGTTGCTATCGCGGTCTTCGCCATAGAAGAGGGCTTCCGGTCCGGGGACAACGTACTCACACTAATGCTCGCACCCGAAAGGGCCCGCGTCGAATGACCGTCGCCAAAAAGAAGGTGGCCGGGAAGAAATAACCTGTTGTCATCGGTCATTCGCCCTTCATCGACTGCCATCGTTTCGATAATCCCGCGGCGATCGATATAGACTTGCGAATGACGAATGACGAGTGACAAATAACCAATCATGGCAAAGACACAGCAGAAGACAGGCGGCAAGAAGAAGTCGTTTAAGAAGAAGGAACGGAAGATGGTTCCTCAGGGAATCGTTCACATCCAGGCCAGCTTCAACAACACGCTCGTTTCGGTTACCGATCTTGAGGGTAATCTCGTCAGCCGCTCGTCGTCGGGCGCTTTAGGCTTTCACGGATCGCGAAAGGGAACCCCCTTCGCGGCGCAGCAGGCCGCGAGCCGGGCGGCGCAAGCAGCCCGGGAATTGGGAATGCACTCCTGTGAAGTCAGGGTTAAGGGACCGGGTTCGGGCAGGGAATCCGCCGTACGAGCCATTCAAGCAGCAGGAATAGAAATCCGGGTCATCAGGGACGTGACCCCGATCCCCCACAATGGATGCAGGCCGCCCAAACGGCGCCGTGTATAGGTCTTCAACTTATAGACCTCTTTGAAGAGCGTGAGTCGTTTTTGAAGCGCTTTTGAATTAAAGGATGAAGGGCGCCGGAGCATTTGCCTCATTGATCGGCAACAGTACGCTCCGCACCTGTAAACTTTTACCGGGCTCCCACTTAAACTAAAGGGCCTCGGTAGACGGAGGAATAAGAATTGGCAAGATATCGAGGGCCGGTGTGCCGCCTGTGCCGCCGGGAAGGAATGAAGCTGTTTTTGAAGGGTGAACGGTGCTACAAGCCGAGCTGCCCTATCGAGAAGCGCGGAACTCAACCGCCAGGCCAGCACGGCCGCAACGTCCGCCGCGGCAAGTTAGTCGGATACGGCGAACAACTCCGCGAAAAACAAAAAGTGAAACGAATATACGGACTGCTCGAAAGGCAATTTCGTCTCTACTTCGAACGCGCGGCCCGTATGAAAGGCGTGACCGGCGAGAACCTCCTATCGCTTCTCGAACGTCGCCTGGACAACTCGGTCTACAGACTGGGTTATGCCACATCCCGCGCGCAGGCTCGGCAACTCGTGAGGCACGGCCACATCACTGTGAACGGCCGAAAGGTTAACATCCCAAGTTTTCAGGTAAAAGTTGGTGACGAGGTGGCCGTTAACGAGGGCAGCCGGAGCAATATTCATATCCAGAGCGCTCTGCAAACTGCTTCTGGCCGCGGAAGACCGAACTGGCTCGAAATAGCGTCGCTCGACGAAATGAAAGGGCGAGTGCTTGCACTGCCGCGGCGAGAAGACGTAGGTCAAAGCATCAATGAGCAACTTATCGTCGAGCTTTATTCCAAGTAATTAGAGTTGGTGAGAGGGCTCAGCAGGATGACTGAAAAAGCCCTCTCGCGTTCATTCCCTTTGAGAGGAAACGATGAGCAATAGTGAAACTCAGTTCATGGTAGGTTTTCAGAAGCCGAAGCGCCTTGCCTCCGAGGCTGAGACCGCTACCAACCGGTACGGTAAATTTTACGCCCAACCCTTCGAAAGGGGATTCGGGACGACCATAGGCAATTCTTTAAGGCGCGCGTTGCTCTCGTCAGTAGAAGGCGCCGCCATAACGGCGGTCAAAATAGAGGGTGTGTTGCACGAATTTTCTTCGATACCCGGCGTGGTCGAAGACGCAACTGACATCATACTCAATTTGAAAAGAATACCCTTCAAATTGAGCGGCGGCGGGCTCAAGACGCTGCGGGTCGAAAGAAGGACTCCCGGCGAGGTGCTTTCGGGCGAGATCGAAGCCGATGCAGACGTCGAGGTGCTCGATCCGAACATCCACATTGCAACCGTCTCTGAAGGCGGATCGCTTGCTCTCGAGATGCGCCTGAAGCGCGGGCGCGGTTATGTCTCGGCCGAACGAAACTTCGACGAGGATCTGGCGGTCGGCTATATTCCGATTGATTCTGTTCATTCGCCGGTCAAGAAAGTGAATTACACGGTCGAATCGGCGCGGCTCGGCCAGGACACGGATTATGACAAGCTCAGCCTTGAAGTTTGGACAAACGGCTCGGTCAGACCGGAGAACGCGATTGGCCTGGCCGCGAAGTTGATAAAAGATCACATGCAGATCTTCATTAACTTCGAGGAGGAACCCGAGCTCGCGGAGGCTGACAGCGAAGCGGCAGGATCATTCGTCTCGAATGAAAATCTCGACCGCTCGGTGGATGAGCTGGAGCTGTCGGTACGATCATACAATTGTTTGAAGAACGCGGATATTCGCACGATCAGGGAGCTGGTTCAGAGAAGCGAGCCAGAGATGCTACGAACCAAGAACTTCGGCCGCAAGTCGCTTAACGAAATCAAGGAGATTCTCAGCTCAATGGGATTGCACCTTGGTATGAAGTTTGACGAGCAGGGCCGTCTTATCGACGAGCCGGAGGTTTGAAGCCCGGCGTCTGAATCATACCGGAGGTCACGATGCGACACAGACTGGCGCATAGAAAGCTAGGCCGCACTAGCGAGCATCGCGGTGCTTTGCTGCGCAACTTATGTACATCGCTCATAGTTCACGAGCGTCTTACGACGACATTGGAAAAGGCAAAAGAGCTCCGGCCGTTTGCCGAGAGGGCAATAACCCTCGGCAGGCGCGCTTTGTCCGCTGATTCGCCGGAAGCCGCTCTTCATGCCCGGCGTCTGGCAAGCGCGTATTTCTTTGCCGGGAACACCAATCGTATTCCGGATGGCGGCTACAAGCGCCCGCGCGCTCCGCGCACGGCGGGTGTCGAGGCGCTCGACAAGCTCTTTGGCGAAGTGGCCAATCGGTTTGCGGACAGAGCAGGCGGTTATACGCGGATTCTGAAGCTTGGAGCGCGAAAGGGAGACGGCGCCGAGATGGCGATAATCGAGCTCCTGGGCAGCGGCAAGAATACGGTGCACGTTGAAGAAAAGAAGGAAGAGAAAAAGAGCCGGTTGAGATTTTTCGGCCGAAAAAAGAAAGCTTCTTCCGACTCCGCAAAGGACGAGAAGAAATAGCGGAAATGCGGAACGAGTCCGCAAGTCTGAGCAGGCCTCAACCGAATACGGTTGGGGCTTTCTCGTATCCGAATCACGTGCAAGCTTCTTTTGTGAGAGTGCCGGAGCTTTGCTATCATCGGCGCGGAGAACAGGATGAAAAGCAAGGAACTTAGAGAGCTGATCGAGTTGCTGTATGAGAAGGGATTCTCGGAGTTCGAGATCGAACGCAAGGGCTTTCGAATGCGGCTTACGAGAGGCGGAGAGCAGGAGCCTCATACTTTAGCGCCGAGCCAGCCGATAATCGTGGCCTCTCCGATTCCCGTACCCCTGGCGCTTTCAGGCAGTACCGTTCTCGCGGAGCCGCCTAAACAGCGTTCCGCTGAAGCCTCCGTTGAGTCAATCAAGGCTGCGACGCCGCAGTCCGATCAGGAAGAACTTCATATTATTAAATCTCCGATCGTCGGCACCTTCTATAGAGCGGCCTCTCCGGATGCCGAGCCCTTTGTGCGCATAGGCGACCGGATCGAACACGAGACCGTGGTATGCATTATCGAAGCCATGAAACTCATGAATGAGATTCAAGCCGAGGTCTCGGGCGAGGTGGTTAGATGCTTCGTCGAGAACAAGCAATCGGTCGAATACGGGCAGAAGCTCTTCGAGGTTCGCACCTAGAAACCCGCGCACACTTACCTTCGGTTACCTCCAAAATAATCGGCTATGTTCAGAAAAATATTAATCGCGAACCGCGGCGAGATTGCGACCCGGATCATCTGGGCGTGCAAGGAACTCGGAGTAAAAACAGTCGCCGTGCATTCTGAAGCCGACCGCGATTCACTGCACGTCAGGTTTGCCGACGAAGCCGTTTGCATCGGCCCGGCTCCCTCCTCTCAAAGCTATCTGAACATACCCGCGGTAATAGCTGCCGCGGAAATAACAAACGTAGATGCGATTCATCCGGGATATGGCTTTCTAGCCGAGAACGCTCATTTCGCCGAAGTCTGCGGAGCCTGCAATATAAAATTCATTGGGCCGAGTCCCGAAATCATTCGCTTGATGGGTGATAAGGCTCAGGCTCGGTCCACTATGAAGTCGGCCGGCATTCCGATCACACCTGGGTTCGACGGCGTAATAGAGAGCGAAGACGAAGCGCTGCGAATAGGCGAAGAGATCGGCTACCCGGTCATCATAAAGGCGTCGGCCGGCGGGGGAGGCCGTGGAATGCGAGTCGCGCGCAACCGAGACGAGTTGCTGACTTCACTTCCCGCGGCGCAGCAGGAGGCGCAGCTTGCCTTCAATAATCCGGCGGTATACATCGAGAGATACATCGAGATAGCGCGCCATATCGAGATTCAGGTATTGGGGGACGAATACGGCAACGTGATTCATTTGGGTGAGCGCGAGTGCTCGATACAGCGCCGCCACCAGAAACTCATTGAGGAATCGCCGTCACCCGCGCTGTCACCGGAGCTGCGGAGGCAAATGGGAGAAACCGCGCTCCGCGCCTGTCGCGAGATTGGCTACGTCAACGCGGGTACGATGGAATTCCTGCTGGACGAAGACAAGAACTTCTACTTCATGGAAATGAATACCAGGATCCAGGTCGAGCATCCTGTTACCGAGTTTGTGACAAACACCGATCTGGTTCGCGAACAGATTTTGATCGCCGCGGGCGAACCGCTCGAGTTTGCTCAGGAGGACATCGTCTTCAGCGGACACGCAATCGAGTGCAGAATCAATGCCGAGCATCCTACGACTTTTGTGCCTTCGCCGGGATTAATCACGGCTATGAACCTCCCGGGCGGCCCCGGCGTTCGAGTCGACACCGCCGCCTATCCTGGATGGGTGGTACCGCCTCACTATGATTCCCTGATAGCAAAGCTGATCGTACATCACCGAACTCGCAGCCAGGCCATCGCCCGCATGCAACGCGCGTTGGAAGCGATGATAGTTGAAGGCATCGAGAACACGGCCTCGATGCACCAGAGAATTCTGGCGGATCAGGACTTTGTTGAAGGCGCACTATCGACTAGATTCATGGATAGATTCACCGCGAAGCCTTAATTAAAAAGGCTGTATTCCGGTCGCTGAACAAGCGCGCGACAAACCGGCAGATAAAAAAAGAGCGGGCGCCGTATTGTTAACCGGCGCCCGCCTTCACATATGGGATGTGACGTTTGAGTCGATAGGCCGACTCTTAGGTCTACTCTAGAACAGGAACTTCAAGCCCATTCTCATTGCTCTGCCGCCGCCGTTCAGAAGGTCAAAATTGAAGTACTGCGTTGCCGCTGTGCCTGCAACCGATCTTCCGGGAACGCCGGTGAATTGAGGATGATTGAAGAGGTTGAAGGCCTCGAGACGATATTCGAGTTTGAACCTCTCCGTGAATCGGAAGTTCTTAAAGAAGAACGTATCGAAGTTGCCGGTCCAGTTGGAGCGCTCGGTATTGCGACCGAGCGTCTTGCCTGTCGGGAACCCTACACCTTGTACCGCGAATACATCATTGGGCGTTACGCAGGTGTTCGTATCGGGATTTCGGAATCCCGTGGAGCAGGCATTCGCGGCTCCCGAGGTCGGAACGATGACAGCTCGGGTGTTGCGCGGAGCGTTCGCGTTTCCGATGTCGGGCCGATCAAGTCCGTTCACGCCATCGCCGTTCCTGTCGACGCCGTTCAGAATGGTAAATGGGGCGCTGGACTGGATCGTCGTTACGCCTGCAAGTTGCCAGCCGCCGATCGTCGATCCTAGCAAGCCCTTCTTGGGACCGGGAAGGTTCCAGATGTAGCTGAATACCAGGCGGTGGGTTCGGTCATAATCGGAGACCGCCTTGTCAAGAATAAGGCCTCCTTGAAACACCGGCACCGAAGCCAGGGATGATCCGCTATTGGTGGTTGCGAACACTTCGCTGGTATTGTCGATGAATCTCGACCATGTGTACGACGTATTCACCGTGAATCCATGCGAGAAGGCCTTGTCGATTCTGACTTGCAGTGAGTTGTAGTCGGAGTTCGCGCCGTTCGTTCGCATACGCCTGATTCCCAACAGCGGGAATCTTCGTACGCTGCCGATCAGCGGATTGATGTCCTCGGTCACGAACAATTTTCGGCCGAGAGAGCCTACGTACGACACATCCATCAGCATCTTCCAGGCCAGTTGGCGCTGCACGCCAAGAGAGAACCGCTGCGTGTACGGATTCCTGATGCCGGGGTTGAACAGCGAAGTCTGGCTATCGAGTGGACTGACGGCGCGCGGTGTCGTCGGTATCGCGTTTGGAAACCAGTTAGCCGTTCCTCTGCTGGTCGCGGAAGTGCCGCTCGAAACGTCCGTATTCGTAGTGCTGATGGTATTCGGCGAGTCGGCGGCTATGTTCGACAGAAGATTATTGAAGAAGGTGTCGTAGCTCACCTGGTAACCGCCGCGCCACACCGTCTTGTCTTCTCCGAACAGAGTGCGCAGGAAGCCGGATTTGAAATTCGGCGCCCACGCGAATCCGACCACCGGTCCGAAGTTGTTGTTGTCGCTCTGAACCTTGTTGGGTGTCAGGAAGGTCGCAGGATCCAGGTTGATCGCAGGGAACTTGAAGGCCTCATTGGCAGGCTGTCCAAAGTTCTCATATCTCAGGCCCAGCGTGAGAGTGAGGCTTGGAGATACCTTCCATGTGTCCTGTAAGAAACCGCTAATACGGCTCAGGTTCGGATGATAGATGGGATCTCCGAAATTGATGTTCGCGGTACCGCGGAATCCGCTGAAACCGTCGATGAAGTTTGCGAGGGCTGAGAAGCCGCCGCTGGTCGCAAACGCGAATGAACCGCGCTCGTTAAAGGGCGGATGCTGATCGGCGACCTGACGGAGGTATTCGCCGCCGAAGCGGAATGTATGCGTCCGCCATACCTTCGACATCGTCTCCTGAACGAGGTAATTGTTGGCGATTCTGAACTGCGGAATGTTCGTTTGAATTCCAGTTGCTGAGATTCCGCTTATCGCGATGTTGGGCAGCGTGGCCGCTAGCGCGACGTTACCGGGCGCCAGCGGGAATTGGAAATTGATTCGGCCGAACGAAAACCTCAACTCGTTCGTCATCGTGGGACTGATAACCCACGTGTGATTGGCAACCAGATTCTGCGAGCCGAAGTTGCCATCGAATGTGAATCCGGGGCCATTGACGCCATTCGGCGTCGCCGGGCTATGATCCCAGAGATAACGGCCCGAGATGCTGTGCGCGTCGCTGAACTTATGGTCTATGCGTATCGCATAGTTGGTATCGTTGTTTGAAGTCGGAATCGCAACCGGAGCCTGGCCAAACTGAATTGAGCCTCTGTCGACTCCGTTGGAGCCTCTTCCCAGCGGAATATTCGTTAGGGCCGTTATTCCCGCAACACCGTCCCACGCCTTCAGATAAAGATCAACGCGAGGGTTGGTCCCGGCGGGAAACAGTGCCTGCAATTGGGCTCGACCCAATGCTGTCGGAACCGTGAACCCGGTGTTACCGGTCGATCTGAACCGATACCACTGGCCGGCGGCAAAGAAGAAGGTTTTGTCTTTGATGATGGGACCGCCGAAGGTAGCGGTGAAGTTATTCTCGGTGTAGACGGCAGGTTCTTTTAGCCCGTTTAACCGGTCGTTGTTCGTTAACGCGTCGAAGTTCTGCGAATGGAACTTCCAGGCCGTCGTTCCGTGATAGCTGTTGGTTCCGCTATTCGTGACCTGATTAAAAACGCCGCCGCCCGCGCGTCCGAACTCAGCGCTGAACAGACCCGTTTGAATCGACACTTCACGAACTTGATCTTCGTTGCTTGGCTGGAAAGCGGGACCGCCGATCGAGATGTCATTGTTTTCGATGCCGTCGATAAGGAAGTTATTTCCTCTTGGACGAGCGCCGTTGATCGAGAGGTCGGTTCCGTTTCCGAACCCGGTGGTTCCGGATGGTCTTGTTACACCCGGAAGCAGCATCGCGAGGTTGTAGGGATTGTTTGTCGCGGTAGGCAATTGCGTGACCTGCATATGGTCAAAGTTGCCGCCGTGAACTGCATCGCTCTTCTGAAGAATTTCTTCGCTGGCCGCATTTACTTCGACTACTACTTCGGTGCCGCCGGTCTCCAGATGAACGTCGAATGTAGCTATGCGATTGGCTTGAATTTCAATGCCGGTCGCGGTGTAAGCTCTGAAACCCTGAGCCGTAATCTTAAGTGAATAGATGCCAAGATCGACCGCGTCAAAGCGGTATATACCGGAATCGTTGGCCGTGGTTGTGCGTGTCTGGTTTGTGGACTTATTGGTCAGCTCCGCGGTCGCGCCCGCGATGGCTGCCCCTTGCTGGTCGGTGAGGGCGCCTGTAACAGTACCCCTGCTGGTTTGAGCAAACAGGGAAGGTGCGCTCAAGAGAAGCAGCAATGTCGTGAGAAAAACAGCTAGTGTAGATTTGAGCTCTTTCTTCATCAGTACCTCCTGTCGAGAATCACAGCCTGCTGTGGGCCATGGTTTGTTGGCAGCCTGCCGCAAGCATCACCAGACGTGGATATTGGATTGTCAATCGGCGTTCCTCAGTAGAGAGCCCGCTTCCGCGTTAGTGAGTGACAGTCGCCTTGAACCAGTTCTAATTCGCGTGGCGCCCGGATGCGTGAAACACAGCCCCATCTCATCAAAATGAAGAAACGATGGGGACTCACCATCCATTGAGGCCAAAGCGCGTAAAGACTTCAAAACAGGCGCGAATGATATATTCCTAATGCGTTGAATGTCAACGAAAAGGCTATTGATTCAAGGCGAATTTGGCGAACCAGTTGTGACAGTGTGATCTACCAGGTCCCAGTTGTTGATTCTGTCGTGTCGGCGAAGATAGAGATCGTAGAGCTTCTTTCTAGTTTTAATTCAGAAACCTGCCGCGCTTCAAGCAGAGAAGTTGAGCGCGGCAGGTTTCATTATTGCGGTGACTCTCTCCTAATGCTCTTCAGGAGACTGCGTCAGCGGCAGGGTTTAATTATCATTTGCCGTGCGTTCTATTCGCGTAATAAAACACCCTGCCTGGCCGTTTCTCACCTGTATGTATTCAATGTCGGGGTCCTTCAGCATCTGCTGTATTCTTTCATCCACACCGCCGTCTTCGATTTGCTCCCGTCGTGTCAACATCCCATCCTTTTTGTGACCGTCCAATACCAGCAAGAGGTCTCGCAACTCCTCCGGAAACGTCTCGCCTTCGTACTTCTTACAATCTTCTCGATGGACGAATATCGGCCCTGGCGCCGGCAAGTCGCTTATCCCCTCGAAGGGATTGTAGGTGAACAGTACGCGTTCCTCTTTGCCCTCTTCAAACTTGCGCAGACAGGAGCGGCAGGGCCCGCATCCGTTTGCGATCTCTATGAAAGCGGGATGGCCGTATTGCGGCGACTTGAGTGTAGTGCGAACTCTCTCCGATAGCTCATCTGAAACTGCGACAATTCGATATCCGGTCATTGGTGTATTCCTCTCAGGTTTAAGTTTTTTGCTTCGTAACATCTTGTTCTCTTGCTCCATCGTGATTGCAGTATAGGCATATCCCGGATCGCGTTATATCCGCTTCTTGCTTTCAAAATAAAATAAAGCTCGCGCTGTTTTGGATAACGCCCGTGGAGATATGGGCTGGCAGGGTTTCACGCATGAGCCGGACCGAATTTGATCCGCGCCGAATGATAAGCGATCAATATGGAAAGGCGAATTGACGATAAGAGGATTGCTGTCGAGCCCGTCAAGTTGATTGAGCTATACTCTGGACTCCTCTTTTCAGTACATATTGGTGTCCGAGTGATCAGAAATGAATATCTGCTTCTGTACTCTTGCCATTCACCCGGCATATCGTAGGCGGGCACTACTTCTCTGTGCCGACGCGACGACGGCACCCTGGATCGTCTTAACCGACGAACCGGACGACTTCGCGTCTTTGTCGGTTCGCGCGATCCGCCATGTTCCGACGGGTCCTATGGCGGTGGACTATCTGGCACGTCTGCCGCGGACCGGCGAAGGACGAGGTGCAGCGGCTTATCACGACAAGAGGTTTGCGCTTCTGGCCGCTCTCCAGGATTTCGATACGGCCATTTATATTGACGCCGACTCTCGCATAACCGCGCTTCCACCGCTCGGTGATTTTCCGTCGGGGCGGCTCTCGGTGCTTCCAGTGGTGCGTAAGACGATCGCGGAGCATTTGGAGACCTGCGGATCATGGCGGCTGCCCGCTTTCAAGGAGTTGGCGCGCCAACTCACCGGCGATGTCGATATTCTTCGGACCGCGCGATGGTGTCACGAAACGCTTATCGCAGTCACCAGGGATGGACGCGAATCGCGCTTCTTCGAGGCGTGGTCATTTGCCGCGGACTTCCTACAGACCCGTGGGGTTTACTCTGGAGAAGGAGGCGTGATCGGCCTTGCCGCCGCATCCGCCGGCTGGAGCGTCGACTATGACGCTCTAACGAGCCTGGACGCTTCGATTCAGCACGAAGGCGGCGGACCAAAGGAAGCGTGACTCTAGAGAAATCCCACTCACTTTCGAATCTCGGATTCTCCCAGCCGCCGCAACGAGATGGCCATGCGCAACTTCGACTCACTCGATAATCCAGCGCCATTGCCAAGTCGACCACGCCTTTGCCTCGGGCAGCAGATCTCTGACTGCCTTTACGACCTCGGGCCATTTGATCTCATCGTAATCGTCTCCCGAAATCCAGCCGCCCTTCTTGACCTTCGGGAGCCATGCCTGAATATCCGCCGTCAAACCCGCATAATCGTGGCGCGCGTCGAGATGGACCCAATCCACGGACTTGTCGCGGAACAGTCGCGAAGCAGTCACTGAATCGCTGATGATCAAAGTGATCAGATCGCCGTAGCCACAATCCAGGATGTTCCTGTGCAATGCGCCCGCGAATGTGCCGCCGCCTTGAGTCACTGCCGCCCCGTGATAATCCTTCTGGCACGGCCCCTCGGGTCCGCTGCCGCGGCAGGTGTCGATTCCGACAACCGCGAAGGTCTTGCTGCTTTGCTCGACGACTTCACCCAAAGAGCAGAGGCTCCGACCGAGGTAGGCGCCTACCTCAACGAAACAACTGCCTTGCGGAAATGAATGGACGGCCTCTTCCTGCGCTGATCGCCATTGAAACCACCCTGCTATCTCCTGCCAGTGCATGCGTGCCTCAAATCCGATCGGGTCTATCAGGCCGCAGCGCGGCGAACGAATTAATGCAGGCATTCCAATGCCAGCATCTGGGTTTTGGCTATTCTCAATTTCTTAACCTCGCAAGCGGTTGTCTGGAGTCTGGCTATTCTCAAATGTTTCAACCCCGCAAGGACGCTAATCTGGAATCTCGGCCTCGACAAGCTTCGCTAAAAGAGCGAGCGATTCCTGCCAACCAAGATAGCAAGCTTCGGGAGGAATAACGTCGGGCACCCCTTCTTGCACGATGTTCAACTCAGTTCCTACCGATACCTTCCGCAAGGTTATCGTCACCTGAAGCTCCCCTGGCAGGTTCGGATCGTCGAATGTGTCCGTGTGGCGAATGAGTTCGTACGGTGTCAGTTCGAGATACTTTCCGCCGAACGAGTGGCTATGTCCTGTGGTGAAATTCGTGAACGACATCTTGTACGCGCCGCCAACCCGGGCATCCAGGTGGTGAACCTTGCCGGTGAAGCCATTTGGCGGAAGCCATTTCGCCATTGCATCTGCATCCAGGAACGCCCGATAGATTCGCTCGGGTGTCGCACGGAGCACGCGATGAAGCCGGATAGTGTTCGTTGACATGGTTGCGTTTCCTTCCATAGATGGTCTTGTGATTCAATAATAGCCGCTCTGCTGTCCGATCGCGAAAAGCAAAATAGTTCTCCTGGCGGACGACCCAGAGTCGCCATTCTTGTTCGCGGTTCCGCGCAGATAAAATCACCACAGAGCGCATGAAGGAGCACGATCAGGTTCGATCCAGCTTCAACCGGCGTGCCTCATTTCTGTTGTCGGATAGAGTGGATTACGGTGCAGCGGCTCCGAGTGCGGCCAGTTATCAGGCTTGAGAGGAATCAATATCCCTTGGAAGAATTCGAGAGAAGAATTTCGAGTCCGTCCTTGATTTGCAGTCCGCGGAAAGGACGAATTGCGTTGAGATTCTTCAAGTTCTCTGTGATTAAAATTGAGCCAAATTCCTTTTTACTGATCTCAACCAGAAAGATCGCGCATTATAGTGGAGCGAGCCAGGGGGCAAGCGGTCCGTGCTTGCCCCCTGGTTGTTTTATTGTCAGCCTTTCAGTCTTCTTCAGCGAACACTTTACGGTTTCTCCTCGTGCGGGGGGCCGCCCCTGTTCCGGCGCATCAATCCTTCCACTCGTTGTCGTTGAATTGAATGCACAGGCGTTCAAAACCGTCCTTTCCTCTGAAGCGGCTTCTCAATGCCGCGAAGCTCTCAAAGTTGCGGCTCGGGCATAGTATCCTCAGCAGTTCGAATTCGGCCGGAGCCGTGCGAACGGATATCTGCATGCCGCCGGTGCTCAGGTTTTCGGTCTTCGCCATCTCCCTTCCCAGGGCTCGCATCGATTCGTCGTAATACTCGACTACCACGATCTCGGTCTGCGACTTCCTCGGTTTGCGCCTGCGATTAGATCCTCCCCAGTTGATCGCCTTGAAAGTGGCCCATGGCTTCTCCAGAAATCCCGGCGGCGGAGTGGGGCCGACGAATTCGAGCCCTACGTTGCGAGCCCCTTTCTTCATCGGATCTACTCTGCGAACCAGGCAGTAGACCGCGTATCCCGCGTCCGCGTGGCCGTGATTGCGGAGCTTTTCGGGAAGCGGCAACGTGAGATAGAGCAGAAGCCCGGGACGCACGCGATGACGCATCAGAACGGTCAAACCGGTTCTGCTCACATCTACAGTCGTGGCCATCTCATTCCACTTTCCGCCTATGCGTTCGTGGCCGGTGATCCGCGCCGGCACGGTGAGTTTTATGCGCGAGACGCGCCTCCTGTCGTCGGTCAACTCAGCGGTCCCCGCGGAGTAGACGCTCTGGTTCTTGAGCTGAGAGGAAATTCGCGGCAGCGGAACCGCCCCGGTATGCTGAGCCATCGGCGTTTTACCTTGCTCGGCGAGTTTCAACGCGGACGATCTGGCCTTCGCGCCGTTGGCAGAGGAAGCCCCCGCAGAAGGAGAGGTTGAAGGAGAGGTTGAAGGAGGACTTGAAGTAGAAGTCGATGGAGTCGGGGGAGTTGTTTTCGAAGAAGCGGAGGCTCTGGAAGAAGCAGGGATCGAAGGATCTCCCGATGGAGGTGTAGTCGAATACGCTGCCTTCTCCGCGGTCGGTGCAGGCGGTTCGGTCTTCGATGCCGCGCCGTTGACCGGAATCGAACTGGAAACACCCAAATTCCCTGACGGAGAGGTCTGGCGATCGTACTGCATTCGCTTAGCGAAATTCGCCAGGACCAGGAATGCATGAGTGACTCGGTGATAGGTGAGCTCGATCTTGGCCTGAAGATCAGGAGGCATAGTCGAGCTGATGGAGTAGGGGGCATAAAGCCGGTCTATTAGCTGAGCATAGGCTTGTTTGATCTGATTCAGGTTCGCCGACCTCTCGATATTCAAGGCCTGGTAGTGAGTGCAGGGTTTTTCGAGTAGGTCGAGAAGCCTGCCCAGCTCGAGGTAATAGGCGCTTACTTGCTTGGGCGTGAAGTTGGCGATATCGCCATTTTTGGTTGCTGGCTTCATCGTAGGGTATATCTCCGATAGCTTGGGGAATTGCTCCGATTTGCGGGGGAAACCTAAATGGAAGGGGCCTGAAAAGCGCGAGGCCTAAAGGAATTATCTTCACTGAATATAATAGAGCCTCTGCCATTATCGTTGCATTCAAGTCTTTGTCAACATTTTAATCGAAATGCGAATTAGAGACGATAATCCGATTCTTCAAACCCCAGGCGTGCCGAGTTTGGACTTTTTTGAATTGCTCTCTGAATGGGAACGCGTCAATAACCGGGCCACCACTGATTGCTCTCTTATTGACATGACAACAACCGCCCGCTATATTTCACAGTCCGCGCGGGAGTAACTCAGCGGTAGAGTGCGACCTTGCCAAGGTCGAAGTCGCGGGTTCAAATCCCGTCTCCCGCTCCAAAGGATCGAGGCGAAGGCAACAGATTGGTTCAAAGGAACGATGGGGCCTTCGCCTTTTTTTTGAAAGAGGCGAAGAACAGATTTCAGGCGCTGGGTGTCAGCTTCCGGTGGTCGCGGCGATGACGGGTAGCGAGGCATAGGCGCCGGGTTCCTTGGACCTTTAATCTGATTCCGAAGCCTCGTTGACAATTCCTTCCTGAATGGCGGCGTAGCCAAGTGGTAAGGCAGAGGTCTGCAAAACCTTTATCCGTCGGTTCGATTCCGACCGCCGCCTCCAAACATCACAATATCCGTGGGCCTAAAGAGATCGTGGACTACCTCCGTGAGCGTTTCGCTTGCTTGATGACGTTACGTTTTACCGGATTGGAGATTTTGGGATTTTGTCCGCCGAGTCCTTTTTGTCCAAGTCACCTGGTTCTCGTCGCCCTCTGTTGTAATGGTTCCGACTGCCTCAACCGTTATCTTGTTTCCACTCCCGTTTCACTGCCGCGTGTTCTTAACGTCGCCGTTCGAGACGGCCTCAAGCCGGTCGGTCGACCGAAGCTCTCCCGACGTAGGCTAATCCTTTCGCGCCAGTCGAAGCGCCATTCCGATGTCTTTGTCCGTTCCCGCGAGTAGATCCTCGATCGTGTATTCGATCTTGTAGTCAGGCACTATCCCGTGCGCGGCGGCTTTGTATCCGCTCACCGCCATGTAGTAGGTAAGCAGCGGCACGCGCACGCCCACCTTTGTGTTGGGCAGCGTTACAAGCGGCATTATCCCCGAGCTGTTTCCGTAATAGCCTCCAGCCGATTCGTCCCCAATAAACGTCGCCCTTTTGTGAAAGTGGGCCTGAGACAGAAACTCCGACGTGGTCGAAAAGCTCCCGCCGTTTATAAGGATGTACACCTTGCCGGTGAACGTAGGCTGGTTTGGCTGCTTGATTCCCCAGTTCGGATGACCCACCGCATGCACCTTCCCGTCCGCACGGGTTTCGACAAGTTTTTCAGGCACCGTTATCGGCCGGGCTGTGTATTTGGAAAAGCTGAAGGACATTGAATTGATCACCAGATCGTCGTAGTACTTGAATGGTTTGTCTACGAGGTACGAAAGCAGGAGTTGGCCCAGCTCATCCTCACCGCCGCCGTTGTCGCGAAGGTCGATGATTAAGGCCCTGGCGCCCTTCGAATGAATTGCTTCAAAGGACTCCTTATAGAAGTCGCGAAAGTCCTGCTTCTTCTCCGGATCAGCATAGCCGCCAAAATGATAGATCGCGATTTTGGCGATGCGGCCGTCATCATAGAACTTCAGGTCAGCGCCGCGCTCCAGGCCCTGGTCTTGAGGGAATCGCGTTTTCGACGCCTGCTGCAGCTTTGGCAGTTCCACTCCATTGACCTTCAGCTTCTGTTCCTTTTTGTCGGCGCCTACCAGAACCAACTCGTAGGGGCCGCTGATTCCGAGAAGGGTGACGAGATAGTTGTTGAAGGTCCAGCCGCTGAGGCGAAACTCCCGCGAGCTCTGCACATCACCATCGGCGGGCACCGCTGCCATCATCACGGCGAGTATCTTTGACGCCGGTACTCCATTGATCGAGCGAATCAATCGTCCGGCCAGCGCGCCCTGCTTGTTTTCCGGGTTGGAGAGATCGGAGAAGTCGCGAAAGATGAATGCCTGTTTGTTGAGCACGCGAACCTGAAACGGAAGGACCGCCAGAGTATTATTGATGTCTTTTCTCACGGCCTCCGGAGCGCTCACATTGGTGTGACCGCATTTGATAGCCGCCACGGCGGGCGCGAGGACTCGATAGAATTCGAGCGCATCCATCGAATGGTCCAGCGACTTTGCGGCGGTGTCGAATACTCGATCCATCTCCGCCTTCGAAGTGTAACGATAGATTCCGCTGTGACCTTCCTCCAACGCGCGTCGAGCGACCTGGAAGTCCTCGGCCAGTTGTTCGCGGCTTAACTTTGGGAGTGTGGAGGTGGTGTTCTGTGCGGACGCGGTGTTCTGTGCGGAGGCTGTGTTCTGTGTGAAAGCCGAGGAAATGACCGTACCGGCACACACAGCGATCAAGATTCCAGACAGGATTAAACGGAGCTTCATTCGTTACCTCGAAGGATGAGATTTGGTTCCGGATTGTAATCGCATGCGGCGCCGCGTTTCGACAGGCCCGAGGCGGCGGCATTTTTGCTAAAGATGTTCATTAAGACACTGCTGGTACGATGTCACTCGAGGATCGGTTCCAGGCGAGGGGGAGATGATACTCCTTCGCAACTCGAAGGCCATGGTTTTCCCGCGGAATTTGGCTTGCGACAAACTTCCTCTGAAACACAGTGAAACGCAATCATTTTGGCCCTCCCGCTGATGGCTCTTGAGAATACTCATTAAAACAAGTCTCGCAACCATGTAATGTTTTGGGCCTTTTATCATTCTATTATTGAACGCCCGGAAAATCCCTGAAACGCTCTTGGAGGCAAGAATGGGTAACGAAGGTATCGTCGAAATCGACCTGCTTGACGCTGCGCATCAGCCAGCGCACGATCCGCAAACAAGAGTTCGCTTTTTTCGTTCGCGCGATAACAGCTTAATAGCCTCATCCGACGATCTCGTGTTTCCTCCCGCAAAACAATTCACGCTTCCGGCCTTTCCACAGGAGACGAACCTGTATGGCGAGGTTGCACCCTTGAGATTTCGGACTGCAAACACCGGTTTCTTTACCCTTAGGACTACCGGAGTAAAGAATGAGTTAATCACAGCGCTCAAACTGCCGGACAAATGGAATCCAGTGTTCGTCCCCTGGGATTCTCTGCCCGGCGAATTCGACCCACTCAAAATAGTGCTCCGCGCCTCGCCGGGAATAACCATTAGAGATGAAGGGCCCTTCGATCTGCTTGTGGAGGGTGCTTACGATGGCCTCACTGGAGAGAACTCGATTCTCGCCAAAATGTCGCTGCTCAACCTGTACTTCACATTGACTACAATCAGAGAACCAACTACGGGAACTAATCCACCATCATGGTTCTCGTTCGTCAACCAGATATTTTTTGTCGATCGGGAGCGATTCATGGCGTTCGTTAGGCCGGAAATGGCAACGCTGGTCGGCACGATTGAGGACGATATCCGCCGGTTTCCGGGTTATAGATCGACACCCGCGGACAATCACTTTCAAGGAATCCAGGACGCCTTGCCTCCCGAGTTTACCGTACATAGATCGCGGATGAAGAGCATCAAGACCACACCGGATCATGCAAATATTCAGCTCACGATGGCTCCGACGCGAGATCCTAATGGGGATGAAGTCATGGTCCTCGACGCGGACATTGATGAGAACGGCCAACTGTTGGCTCATCTGGCCGACCTTATTAGACATTTGATCACCGGCGGAACACATCCAATAGACATTCATGAATACTTGATTCTTGCGTACGGTAATGTCGCGCTCGGCTATGATCTGGTCTGAACGCGTTAGATGCCTCGGCCATCCCTGAACGAACCGAGCGGTGCAAATACTCGACATTCTGAAGCACGAGGGAAATAAAAATGTCTAATAACTTGGCCAACTTTGGTGACTCCGTTCATTGGGGGCAAGGACTGAATACCGCTGACAAGTTCGCGCACCGAGTAGCAGACAGGCTTGGTCTGGAACTGCGGATGGAGGCTCATTCGGGCGCAAGGATAGGAATCGATGAAGGCTGCGAAGGCTCGACCGATGGTGAAGTCCCGTTTGCCTGTCCCACCACCCTGCAACAGATAAGAAACTACAGCGGCGATCCCGCATCGGCCGGTCTGATTCTCATCAACGGAGGAATCAATGACGTCACGGTTCAGGCTATCATAAGCCCGTTGACGACCGTGGACGCGCTGAAGAGACGGGTCCGCAGATATTGCCGTCGGTCAATGGCTGGGCTGTTGGTAGAAACGCTCAGGCGATTCCCCAATTCTGCTGTGCCTATTATCGTGACAAGCTATTTCCCGATCTTCAGTCCCGCGTCTGACTTCACGAAGATTGCACAATACCTGAGAGGTCATCTGATACTAGTGCCGCACGAAGTTGAGTTTGCAGTGCAACGGGAATTGATTCTGAATCGGGTGGTCGAGAACGCGCAGGTATTCTGGCGCGAGTCAAGCACGCAATTACAACTGGCGATCGGCGACGCGGGATCGACCAGGATTCGGTTCGCCGAAGTTCCATTCGAAGACGAGAATGCTATGTTTGCGTCCGAACCATGGCTATTTGAGGTACACCTCAAAGGCTTTCAGTTGGTACCGGAAGATCCTTTAGCCAGGCAGCGTCATATTGCCTGCGACGCATTTCACAGCAATCCGCTGGACCGCGCTACGTGTTACATCGCTTCCGCAGGCCATCCGAACCTGATCGGTTCCGAAAAGTACACGGAGGCGATACTGAATCTGGTCTAGAGCGTGTCATATAACGCACAACGCTGGACTCTTAGCGGCTTGCGTTGGCAGTGACCGCGCAAACACAAGCCACAAAGCTGTTGTCCAAACAATTCTCCGTCGCTGAGTGACCTGTTCGATCTCACGCCTCCGATCGGTAACAACTCAGGGTTGTGGATCGTTTCGGGCGTTCCGTGGCGCGGATGGAAGGGCTCAAACCGGATCAGGCCGCCGAGTTGAGCGTGATGCTTAATCGGACGCTGATGAGTCAGAGTAGGTACACGCTGAAACTCTAGGGGCTACAACAACAAGTTGCCGAATACGTGATTCTGATCCAGCAGTGAAAGAAAAGATCCCCTCTGCACGAATCCCTCCATAGTCGCCGTGGCGGTTCCAACACCAACGGGGTTTCAACACCTCTTCACCCCTTGTTACTTCGGTCCCACGCGTCACCCCCCATAGTCGGGAACCCCCAACGGGTTGTGGCCTCCAGCCCAGCGATTGCCGTAGTCGGCTACCCTCATGCGTGGACGTGATGCCCCAACCTGAAGGGGTTGCAGCTCCTCGCAATGCGATATGCCAAGCTCGCACAAAGACGCGTCGATTGTGCATTAGCTGTGTGCAACCTCTTCGGGGTTGGGACAATTGCGCGCGATTCCCAAGGTAGGCGAGTACGCCAACCTGCGTGGCTGATAATCGCCATGGGGCTGGTCTTTGAAGATCTCACGGCTCGAGATATTTCCTTCAATCCCAAATCCAGTCAAATTCAATTGCGCCGCTCTGGAATTGCACTCGTAATTTCTAACCGGCGCGAAGATGTCCTGCAACGCTTCCGCTTTTCAGTCTTCGACTCTACAATGCACCTGCGCAAAATGCTTCGCCGCTCGCATAAGAATGAAGTTAAATCCTTCAGGAGATCAAAGCATGTCTACTTCTCGACTATACCAGGCTCTTTTTTTGGTTTTGGCTTTGACGACTACGCTGCCGGCGCAGACTGCCAGGCGTCCCCTCAAGCTCGACGACCTGCCGCGTTTGCATGAGGTGAAGGACCCGCAAGTTTCACCGGATGGTCGATGGGTCGCCTACGTCGTATCGGAGATCGATGTCAAAGAGGACAAAAGCAACACGCATATCTGGATGATCAGTTGCGATGGCAAGGTCGATCATCAGATGACGGCGAGCCAGGAGAGCGAGACCATGCCGCGCTGGAGTCCGGACGGCAAATATCTCGCATTCACTTCGTCTCGTCCCGGCCCCCTGAAGCGCAATCAGGTTTGGCTGCTCGATCGCAACGGCGGTGAAGCGGCCCAGTTGACCGATGTGAAGGGACAATTGCAGAGCTACGAATGGTCTCCCGACTCAACGCGCCTTGCGCTCGTTGTCGGCGACCCCGATCCGGAAGCTGATGCCGCCGCGGAGGCAAAGGAGGCGGGCGCCAAACCAAAACCGCCGAAGCCCATCGTGATCGATCGCTACAAGTACAAGGAAGACGAGCAGGGCTATTTGTTGTCGGGCCGCCACAGCTATATTTACCTGTTCGACATCGCCGCGAAAAAGACACAGCGATTGACCACGGGCAACTGGGACGAATCATCGCCCGCGTGGTCGCCGGATGGAACCCGCCTCACGTTCATTAGCAATCACGCTCCAGATCCGGATCGTGAGCCTGAAGGCCAGTTGTTCATCGCCGAAGCCAAAGCAAGCGCGACCGAAAAGCCGTTGACGAAGGGAATCAACGTAACGCCCTCGCGTCCGGAATGGAGCCCCGACGGGAAATGGATCGCGTTCATTGAAGGCGAAGAAAAGAAGTGGGATGCCTATAACCAGGACCATCTGACGATAGTCCCCAGCGACGGGTCGCTGCCCGCCGCGCGCGTGAAAGCAAGCGAGGATCTGGATCGCGGCGTTTCGGCGCCGCGTTGGAGCGATAACAGCAAAACGATCTTCGCCACGGTCACCGATGACAGGTCGGTATACGGCGCGCGGATTCCACTCGAGGCCGGCAGTGCCGCGGCGATTACCGCAAAGCCGATCGTTCTCGGGCAGCGGCATAGCGCGGGAACGTGCGCGGTGGCAGTCTCGGGTGACGACACACATCCCAACGAGCTTTACACCGCAAGCGTATCGGGCGGCCTGCTGAAGTTCGAGCAGTTGACCCATCACAACGACGCGTTGCTTGCCGAACTGGACCTCGGTCAAACCGAAGAGGTCGACTTCAAGAGCAAAGACGGCACGGAGGTGCATGGCTTGTTGACCTATCCGGTCGGCTACGTGAAGGGCTCCAGAGTTCCGCTGTTGTTACGCATCCACGGCGGGCCGAATGCACAGGAGCAACATTCATTCAGCGTCGAACGCCAATTATTCGCGGCGAACGGTTATGCGGTCCTTGCGGTGAATTATCGAGGCAGCGCGGGGCGCGGAATGAAATACTCACACGCGATTTTTGCTGACTGGGGACACTATGAAGTCGAGGACTTGGAGGCCGGTGTTGATCACGTCATCAAAATGGGTGTAGCCGATCCTGACCGTCTGGGTGTCGGCGGTTGGAGTTACGGAGGCATTTTGACGGATTACATGATTGCGAGTGACACTCGCTTCAAGGCAGCAACGAGCGGCGCGGGCACGGCGTTTACGGTGTCTTTTTACGGCGCCGATCAATACATCATTCAATATGATTACGAAATTGGACCGCCATGGAAGGCGAAGTCATGGGAGACCTATCAGAAGATTTCCTATCCGTTCCTGCACGCCGATCGCATCAAGACGCCTACTCTATTTTTGTGCGGTGAGCGTGACTTCAACGTGCCGGTTCAAGGCGGTCAGCAGATGTATCAGGCTCTGCGCAGCCTGGGTATTGACACACAACTGGTGATCTATCCTGAGGAGAAGCATGGCATCCAACGGCCCAGCTACGTGCGTGATCGTTATGAGCATTATCTGGCCTGGTACGACAAATATTTGAAGAAGACTCCTGATGCAGCAGCGGCCACTCCGTCAAAGGGAGCGCGCTAATCGCTCGCGCCGGGCATCTCGCGCCGGGCA
>Ga0066687_10000054_pt1 | contig 34225 bp, 29 predicted proteins | sample GraSoiAngelo_136_FD_65630 | JGI IMG/M metagenome (GOLD analysis project Ga0066687, IMG submission 65630) | Grasslands soil microbial communities from the Angelo Coastal Reserve, California, USA - 14_0929_09_20cm | ecosystem: Environmental > Terrestrial > Soil > Grasslands | place: USA... | reverse complement strand
GATCAATCACACCTACAACGGCTTCTATGCACAGGATCGCTGGAGACCGAACAACAGGCTGTCGCTAAATCTCGGCGTCCGGTATGACTTCGAAACGTTTCCTTCAAAGGCGCTCGACAGCGATCTCAACAACGTCGATCCGAGGTTCGGTTTCGCCTACAACGTCGGAACGAAGAAGAATCTTGTGATTCGAGGCGGCGCGGGGTTGTTTCACGGAATCATTCCAACTCCGCTGCTGATGTGCCAGGAAGCTGCTTGCGGCGGGAGCGGTCCTTTCCCGGGGCGGGAGCAAAAGGAAGACGATCTCAACGCTCGAACCAGGTTGTTCGCGTTCGCCAGCGCTCCGGTGGTGATGCAAGGGGCATTGGCCGATATACTCGCAACGGGCGCGTACCCGAATCCGGCGTTTGGATTTCTGGGAGAGAGCGTGATCGTACGCTTCGCGCGGAATCATCAGGCTCCTTACGGAGCGCAGATGAGTCTCGGCTTCGAGTTGGAGCCGTGGGCCGATACACAGTTCAGCGCCAGCTATCTTCACGTGAGAGGCGTTCACCTGAGCAGTTTCTTCAATGTCAACCAGCCCGATCCCAGCGGCGTGCTCGAGAGCGGCAAGGCTGATTTCGCCGCGCTGCGTCCGGTTCCCTGCTGCGGATTCCTGCACCGCTTGATCTCGGTTCCAAATTTCAGGAATCCAAACTTCGCGGTCTATTTCGAGGCTGACTCGCGATGGAACTCGACGTTCGATGGACTGCTGATCAATGTGAACAAGCGCGAAAGACACCACTTCGCGTACGGGATCAGCTATACGTTTTCGAAGACCATCGACGACGGGCCCAACCCGAGCTTCGTTCTTATTCCCGAGAACAGCCAGAGGATTGATCTGGAGCGCGCTCTATCTTCGGATCACGCGGCGCATCGATTTGTCGCCAACGCGACAATTAGCGGACCGACGAACAAGAATCCGCTGGTGAATGACTTCAGGTTCGGCTTGATCGTGACGCTCGAATCTCCGCACTATTTCACGAAGTTCGCGGGCTTCGATGCTAACGGCGACGTGTTCGGAGCAAACGACAGAGTCGGCCTTGACGCTCGAAACACGTTCAAAGGCGATTCGTTCAGGAGCGTTGATCTGCGATTGTCCAGAACGATTCGACTCTCTGAAAAAGTTAAAGCGGAGTTGATTGCCGAATCGTTCAACACGCTCAACACGTTGAATATTCGATTCTTCAACACGGCTTACGGCGACTCGATCTTTAATTCGACGGGAACGCCGGGAACGTTTTTCGATGGCGCTCGCAACCCGTTCTATGGAACGCCCCGCGCGGTATTCAATCCTCGGCAGATTCAACTGGCCGCGCGGATAACGTTCTAATGCGCGGAGCGGCAATTGATACGACGATGGTGATATAGCGGCATCAAGAACCATTTCACTGTTGAGTTGAAAAACTGTAGGGGTGGGCGTTCGCGTCCGCCCCTCTCGGCGCAAACGCGATTTCTATCGAACTGCCGAATAGTGAAGAAGCCGGCGCTCATGCCTTTCTTGAAAAGGCGCGCCGGCTCTCGGTAAGGAACATCCGATGAGGTTTGGTATCTACCGCGAAATGCAAAGCATCGCCTCCGGTATCCAATGACGATTTTATCCAACAAGGTGATGATGGGCGGAGCCGAAACTTCGAATCGCCGGGAGGCAGCCGGAGCCGAACGACTCTACATCATCGGCGGAATCCTGTTGATTGCCGGGGGCATGCTCTTCGGCGATTTGTTCGCGATCCTTGTGCTTCACCAGAATGCAAACCGTATCGGCGGAGAAATGATTGGAGCGGTACGCGCGGTCTCGGCCCAGGATACGGCGGCGGTGCTGAGCCATTTCACGGTGATCGGAAGTCTCATTGAAAACCGAGGCACAAAAGTGGACGCTCACGTCCACGCGATCGATTTCGGTTATCTGGCCCTGATCCTTGCGCTGGTTCAGCCATACGTGGCAATGACCGATAGCGCGAAGCGGCGGATTGCTCTTCTCTTCCTCTTCGGCGCGGTTATGCTGCCGGTATCAGTGTTTCTCATTCACTACATTGGAACCCAGTACGGACCAAGCGATGTCTTGGGATGGGCGAGCGTCAGCGCGGACTTCGGCGGCCTTCTGGTCATCATCGCATCGGCTTTGCTGGCGCTCGGGCTCTTCCGGGGTCTTAGAAAGCGAAAGCCGGCGGTGAGCCCTTCAACGGCGGATCACTCCGGCGGCAAGGCGTTGCTTGTCGGCGGCGCTCTGTTGATCCTGGCCGGCTTCGTTCACGGCGCTTATTATGCGGCATTCGATCTCAGCAGACACGAAGCAAGCGACACCGCGATTCTGACATCGATGATCGACAATGCGGTCTCCAACAACCTGCCCGCCGCTGAAGCGGACGTAGAAAGCTACGGCAAGCTCGCCGGCGAGAGAGCGGTCAATATCGCGGCGCATTCCCACATAATCGAGTTCGGCCTGCTCGCGATACTGCTCTCATTCCTCCAGCAGTACATCCGATTGAGCCCTGGCGTAAGGCGATTTTGGATTGGTCTTTTCTTCGCCGGCAGCGTCATTCTGCCGGTTTTTGTTTTCCTCGAGATAAGGCTTGGGCTGCTCGCCGGAGGCATCGCGGACTTCGGAGGCGCTCTGGTTCTGCTTGCGCTCATAGCGATGCTCGTCGGAGTTCTTCGCCAAAAGCGCACTTCAGAAGGAGGGCTCAGCGCATGAGAACCTCCAAAAAGGTGCTGGTTATCGGCGGGTTATTGCTGTCGCTCTGGGGCATGAGTTACGGCTTATATTATGCTGTATTCGTGGAGCATCAGACGCTGGATACGATAAGCAGCGCGCTTGCCGCGAGTTTTTCGAACGCCGCCGGAAGAAAAATGGAAGCGTCGAAGATCAATCTCGAAGGCTACGCGCTTGCAAGCTACGATTATACGAGACAGGTCGACGTTCATTCGCATTGGATCGGCCTCGGTATGCTATTGATCGGGCTCGGAATAATTTTTCATAAGGTTTCATTCGGCGAAGAGCTTCGAATAACGTTGGCGCTGGCCCTCTTGATCGGGTCCGCTCTATTTCCTGTAGGAGTTTTGTTGCAGACGGTGGATCGCGGTTTCTTGCCGCGTTTGATCGCATCGATCGGCGCCGCGCTGGTGACGGTGTCGCTCGCGATGGTAGCAGCGGGATTCGCAAGATCGAACGAATAATTGCCATAGCCATCATTATTCACGGGCCCGCTGATATCTCGCCGATTCGCATACTCGACCTTGAGCCGCTGTCATATGACGGAGGCGAACGCATTCATACACCGCCTGTCAGGAGCACATAATGCGGATCACAATAATCGGCGGAGGCCCCTCCGGTCTTTACTTTGCCCTCTTAATGAAGCAACTCGATCCCGCGAATGAGATCACTGTCTATGAGCGGGACGGGCCGGACGACACTTTTGGCTGGGGCATCGTGTTTTCGGATCAGACCTTCAGCTATCTCAGAGATAATGATGTAGAGACCTACCAGGAAATTCTCGCCAGTTGCGCTACGTGGGACAACGTAGACGTCGTGCTCCGTGATCAGCGAGTCACCATCCGCGGCAACAAGTTCTCGGGGATCGGCCGGCTGAAATTTCTGAACATCCTCCAAAGCAGATGCAAGAAACTCGGCGTCAACCTGTTGTTCAATCGCAACGTCACCGATCTTGACGATGTGGAGCCATATGATCTGCTGATCGGATCGGATGGAGTCAACAGCACGGTTCGCCGCATATATGCCGGAGGGTTCAAACCTTTGCTCGACACGCGGCTCAACAAGTACATCTGGCTGGGAACCCACAGGATTTTCGACGCTCTCACGCTCACTTTTCGCGAAACCGAAATAGGTCCGTTCGCGGCGCACTCTTACAAATTCAACGAAGACACCAGCACGTTCATCGTCGAATGCGGTGGAGAGACCTGGGAGCGCGCGGGCTTCGACTCACTCTCGGATGAAGAGACTTGCGAATACCTGGAGCGCGTATTCGCGGCGGATCTTAATGGAGAGCGCCTGCTGTCGAACAACTTTCTTCGCTGGTTTAATTTTATTCTGGTAAGGAATGATCCCTGGCGGCACAAGAACATCGTGCTGCTCGGAGACGCGCTTCACACGGCGCACTTCTCGATCGGATCAGGCACAAAGCTGGCCGTGGAGGATTCGATCGCGCTCGCGAACTGCTTTCGTCAAACCGCGGACGTGGAACGCGCACTCGAACAATTTGAGAGAATTCGCAAGCCGATCATCGAGGAGTATCAGGAGGCCGCTTATGCCAGCTTGCTTCTCTTCGAAGAAATGAGCGAGAACATGGCATTAGATCCAGTGCCGTTGGCCTACAGATTGATGACCAGAAGCAAGCGAATAGACTATGAGAAGCTCAAGAAACGAGATCCTGAATTCATCGCGGCTTATGACGGCTGGCGGGCTCATAATCGGGCGTAATCCAACAAGGCCGGTGCAAATCGCGATAATACCGAGGTGGATTTGGGAATTAGCGGATCGCCCTGGAACCGGCGGATCGCTTTAGAACCAATGTAATAAGGCGGCAACGCCGGAACGCGGCTGGAACAATAGAGAGTAGCTGAAAGAGGGGCGGGAACGGAGGCGCCGCCCCTTGTAACGTCAAACGCATCGTTTCTATTCCTACTATGTGGCGGATGAAGGACCCGATAAGGCACAAGCTGCCGGAGACGCGCTGGCCAACCGCGCGCGAGGCGGAAGACTCGCTCTTGTTCAGTCCGATTCGCATAGGCGAAACACTCCTCGAGCATCGAACATGGGTGCCTGCTATGGTGCCGTGGCGAGCAACCGAAGAGGGCTTCGTCACCAGGAATATTCTTGATTGGTACGGCCGCTTCGCCGCGGGAAGGCCGGCCGCCATCGTTGTCGAAGCCACCGGTATTCGCGACATCCCCAGCGGACCGCTTCTACGAATCGGCCACGATCGCTTCATTCCAGGCTTGAAGGAACTGGTTGAAACGGTACGCCGCGAGAGCGAGGGTCACACACGGCTGTTTATCCAGATCATTGATTTCCTGGCGGTCAAGCGGCGGCCTGAAAAGGAGAAGTTCTTCGATCGATTCCTCATCATCACGGAATCGCACAGGAGAGCACTCAGCGAAGCGACGAGCGATGAGAGATGGCTTGCGGCCGATGAATCGAGCATTCGAGCGTTTCTCAACAGCGCTCCCGATTCTATGATCGACCTGGTCCTCAACGAGCGCGAAATAGAATCGTTGCGCTACGGCTATCGCGAACGAGTGACGGATGTCGGCCTGCCGCATATTCAAGAACTGCCTTCCGTGTTGCCTGACTACTTCGCGAATGCGGCCGCGAGAGCGAGAACAGCCGGGTTCGACGGCGTCGAGCTGCATTACGCGCACGCTTACACGATGGCTGGCTTCCTCAGCGCAAGAAACGACCGATCCGACGGCTACGGAGGCGCGAGAGAGAACCGTGTGCGGCTTCCTCTTGAAGTCTATCGCGCGATCCGGAATAAGGTCGGAATCGATTTTGTCGTGGGCGTGAGGTTTCTTGGCGACGAAGTCATCAGCGGCGGAAGCCGCATCGACGATGCCGTGTTCTTTGGGATCGAGTTTGCACGCACGGGTTTCGATTACCTTTCGATTTCAAAGGGGGGCAAGTTCGAGGACGCGAGTCAACCCAAGGTGGGGCACGCCGTATACCCTTACACCGGTCAGAGCGGCTACGAGTGCATGCCGACCGTATGGTCAGACGAGCGAGGACCATTTGGTCGCAACGTCCCTCTCGCGGCGGCCATCAAGCACGCGGTCAATCTCGCGGGATTCTCACAGCCGGTCATCGCTTCCGGCGGCATCGCGACCTTCGAGCAGGCCGAAGGCATCCTTCGACGAGAGGAAGCGGACATCGTAGCATCGGCTCGCCAATCACTCGCGGATCCTGACTGGTTTCGAAGGGTCCTTGCGGGACGAGGCGCGGAGATAAGAAGGTGCGAGTTCACAAACTACTGCGAAGGCCTCGACCAGATGCATAAACAGGTTACCTGCAAACTGTGGGATCGGTTACGACTCGACGAGGCGAGCGTTTCAAAGTCACAGGACGGTCGCCGGAGATTGGTGGCTCCGAGTTGAAATGGCGGTGAGAGTTTCGCTGGAGAAACGCCGCTCGATTCCGCCCTGTGTGAATAGAGTTTCGAACGGCGCTCCGAATGGCCGCGACGTTCATTCCAAGGCAAGGTCAAATTTCGTTCCGCTGCGTTTCGCTTCTTCACATTGCAACTCGGGCGCGGATGAGGGCCTTGGCAGCCGCGAGGAATACAAAAAGAACTGGAAATCGCGCGACTACCCGTTAGATAATGCGCTCTCCCAACGCGATTCCAACCCGCCGAGTTGATCGTTCAGCGTCGCCGGTTCGTTTGGTATTTTGTTTAAAATTCATTTTGTGCGGTAATCGCCGGCGCAAGGAGAATTTCAATCGATGAGTCACCCTTCGCCAAAAATCACACTGCCTGACTATCCCGCGGAGCTTCAGGCGGATCCAAGAGACCTCCCATATGACAAGGCGCAACTCACTCGCTTTTATGTAGCGATGAAACTCGCCCGGACTTTTGAAGAGAAGCTAGGTGCGTTATATCGCCAGGGCAAGGTCAACGGCGCCGTTTATCTGGGAATGGGACAGGAGGCAACTTCGGTCGGCTCGGTGAGCGCGCTCAAAGATGGTGATTTTTTCACGACCGTCGCCCGCAATCTGTCGGCGTTTTTCTACAAGGGTATAGAGCCGAGAGATGTGATGGCGCGATGGATGGGCAAGGACATTCCGCCTTCGAATGGCCGGGAGCTGGGACTGTTTCTCGCCGACATCAAAAACTTCGGCATCCCTCCATATCACAATGGATCGATGGCATCGTGGATCCCCAGCGGCGCGGGCTACGCTCTCGCGTTCAAGCTCCGAAAGCAGCCGAACGTTATGGCGGCGTTTACCGGCGACGGCGCGACAAGCCCGGGAGATTTCTATGAGGGGCTCAATTTCGCGGCTATTCACAAGCTCCCGCTCGTGATCATCTGCGAGGTAAATCAATTCGCGTATTCCACGTCGATAGCGAAGCAGATGCCGGTCGTGAACGTTGCCGATCGCGCTCCGGCATTCAACATCTATGCAGAGACTCATTTCGGGAACGACCTGTTTCTCGTCATCGAAGCCGCGCAACGCGGGATTGAGCATGCCCGAAGCGGGAAAGGTCCTGCGCTGATTGAATTCAAGACCTTTCGCCAGCGGGGCCACGGCGAGCACGACGATATGGCCTACGTACCGGAAGAACTCAGGGATTTCTGGGCGGAGCGCGACCCAATCAAGATGTATCGCGAATGGCTGCTAAAGCGGGCTTCGTTCACAACCTCCGAGCTCGAATCGACAGAAACGCAGGTTGAGGCAGATGTTGAATCCGCGATCACATACGCCGAATCGCTGCCTATGCCAAAACCCGAATCGGTAACCGAGCGGCTGTTTGCGCCATCGCCTCACGATCCTGATCCCAATCAAGCCGCGCCTTACGAACCGATAGATCATCCTTCCATTCCGGGACTGACAGCGGCTCAGGACAAGAGCGAAGGGGGACACTTCTAAATGGCGCGAATGACCTATCTTCAGGCAATCAGCGACGCGCTTCGCACAGAGATGCGCCGAGATCCGAATGTGTTTCTCATAGGCGAAGACATTGCAGTGTTCGGAGGCGCCTTCAAAATCACGCAGGGGTTTCTGCAGGAGTTCGGCGAAGATCGCGTGATCGATACTCCGATTTCGGAGTCGGGCTTCGTTGGAGCAGCGTGCGCCGCCGCGACCGTAGGATTCCGTCCGGTGGTTGAATTTCAGTTCATCGATTTTATTTCATGTGCATTCGATCAGATCGTCAACTACGCGGCGAAGTGCTATTACCGCTGGGGCATTCAGATGCCCGTGGTCTTGCGCGGGCCGACCGGCGGCGGCGTCCACGCGGGACCTTTTCATTCGCAGAATCCCGAGGCATGGTTCGCGCACACGCCCGGACTCAAGGTAGTTCTGCCGTCGACCGCCCGCGATGCAAAGGGTTTGTTGACCGCGGCGATTCGAGACAACAACCCCGTGATCTACCTCGAAAATAAATTTCTGTACCGCCATTATCGCGAAGATGTTCCGGAAGGAGAACACGTCACGCCGATTGGCGTCGCGGCGCTAAGAACTGTTGGAGATGACCTGTCGATCATAAGCTACGGCGCGACTGTTCATCACTGCGTCGAAGCGGCCCGGATGCTGGAGAAGGAAGGCGCTTCGGTGGAGGTTTTGGATCTTAGATCGCTTGTTCCACTGGACCGGAAGGCGATTTTGGAAAGCGTCAGGAAGACGAGCCGCGCACTTGTCGTGCATGAGGCGAATTTAACGGCCGGTTTTGGCGGTGAGGTGGCAGCGTTGATCGCTCAAGAGGCTTTCGAATACCTGGACGCGCCGGTGACTCGGGTAGCGTCGCTGGATGTTCCGGTACCTTTTAGTCCTCCGCTCGAAATGGCTATGCTGCCTTCGGTGGATAAGATCGCGAACGCCGCACGGAGCGTGCTTGCGTATTGAAATGGAAGATTCGCTATTAAGCAATGTTACAGGACCGCGGATTAGCTTCGGCCTCACTCATGTTCGCCGCCGAATTGTTCACGTGAGCTCAACTGACTCCTGATAGGCCGGAATCATCACATTCCAGCCGAGGTCGCGAACGATTCGCTCTTTCAATGCGCTAGCCGCCGGAGGCTCGCCGTGTACTATGAATGTCCGTTTCGGCGGCCGCTTGAATCCGGAAAGCCATCGCATGATTTCCGACCAGTCCGCGTGAGCCGACAGGCTGCCAATGGCCTCGATTGAAGCCCGTACAGGTATGATCTCGCCGTGGATCTTGATCTCGGTTTCGCCGTCCTGAAGCCGCCTGCCTCTCGTACCGGCCGCCTGATACCCGACCAGAACAACGCTCGAAGCCGGATCCGGGAGAAATTGCGCGAGGTGATGAAGGACTCGTCCGCCCGTAGCCATACCGGAAGCGGAGATGACGATAGCGGGGCCGCCATCCGAGTCCAGAGCCTTTGAACCGGCGCGGCCTTGCACAAGGCTGAAGTTCTTTGTGGCAAGAGGCTTCTTGTGTTCGTCCAAACGTTCCATCTCGCTATCGTGGTCCTCGTGGTGTTTGCCGTAGAGCCTCGTAGCGCTGGCGGCCATCGGAGAGTCCACCGCCACGGGCAAGACCGGAATTCTTCCTTCCTCTTCAAGCTCTCGAAGGTAGTAGACCAGCAACTGAGTCCTGCCGACGGCGAACGCCGGTATGATCACTTTGCCGCCACGCTTAACGGTTTCATTGATGATCAGCGCGAGCTGTTCCTTCGGATTCGCGTCCTCGTGAAGCCTGTCGCCGTAGGTCGATTCGATCAACAGGAAGTCGGCTTCGGGAACGGGCGACGGATCGTTCAGGATCGGCTCGTCGTAACGGCCGAGGTCGCCTGAGAACACTACCTTGATTGGAGCTTGTCCGTCCTGATCTACGTCGACCGACACAACGCTTGACCCGAGTATATGACCAGCCGTGGTGAACCGCAGGCTGAGGTGCTTGCCGAGCCTAACAGGCTCTCCATAGGCCGCGCCCTGCACGAGCTTGAGTGCTTCGAACGCGTCGGCCTCAGTATAGAGAGGGGCGGCAGGCTTGTGTTTAGAATATCCGCGCCGATTCGCGTAGGCGGCGTCTTCTTCTTGAAGCCGGGCCGAGTCCGGAAGCACGACTTGCAGCAAGTCGGCGGTTCCTTTAGTGCAGTAAACGGGACCGCTGAACCCGTCGCGCACAAGCCTGGGCAGATAGCCGGAATGATCTATATGGGCGTGCGTGAGCACTACCCAATTGATCGAGCGAGGCGCGATCGGCAGCGTATCCCAGTTTCTCAGCCTTAGCTCCTTGAAGCCTTGGAAGAGTCCTGTATCGACCAGGAGACGCGCGCCGTTGGATTCAAGAAGATGTTTTGAGCCTGTTACCGTGCCGGCCGCGCCGAGAAATGTAAGTGTCGTCATCGGCTCCAAGCTAACAAAGAGACAACGCACGCGGCAACCGGATTGCGGTGATTCCCTGGCTGGGTCGCAAGTGTGAGTCGACGGGCTGCATTGACACCAAACGGTTGGAGTGTAAACTCATGATCTGACGCGCGCTCTCGTTTATAAACCGCGTTCGGAATGCAGGAGCCGGTCCGGTGGATATTTATGAAACGCGCGTCGGCGAAGTGTCGTACTAGCCTGTTGTTAATGAGATTAGACCCTATCCAAGCAGCCGCGGAATGAAGATTAAGGCGGCCGCAAGAATAAACGATACGAGAGGTCAACAATGATCGTTGGTAATAGACCGTCCAAACTTCTTCGCGCTGCCGCAGCCGCAATGCTACTTGCTACCTATTTCCCTTCCCTATCAACGGCTCCCGTAGCACTGGCAGCGCCCGTTCAGCAAGAGACCGCACCGTCCGCTCAATCCCAGACTTCGAGCCAGCAACCGACATCGCAAGATCCGCAGCAGAGCCAAGACTCAAGCAAGATTACACAACAAATAAAACTCTCACCGGACGTGCCCAGGACTCGGGTGGGCGTCGATCCTAATGAGCAACAGTTGATGACGCTCCAGGATGTTATACGGCTGGCGCTCGGAAAGAACCTCGATATTGAATCGTTCCGTCAGAGCGTTCGCATCGCTCAGTTCAATTTGTTTGCATCACGCGGCGTATATGACATCACGACTACCGCGGATATCAACTTCAGGGACGCCACAAGCCCGGTAACGCAACTGTTCGCAGGCGGCGGCACAGCGGCATCGATTACTAACAAAGTAATTACGTACAACCTAATCAACACGCGACCAATTGAGGTCGGCGGCGGCTTTGCCGAAGTAGATTTTCTGAATACCCGTGTTACGACGAGCAGTCCGGATGCGAGACTGAACAATCAATACAATCCAAGCCTTACGCTGGCGTACACTCAACCGCTGATGCGCAATCTGCACTACGACGCGAATCGACGATCCATAGAACTGGCAAAGAAGAGTTTAGATATCTCCGATAGCCAGTTCCGGCAACGCGTCATCGAGATCATCAACTCAACTCAGCGCGCTTATTGGGATCTGGTCTTTGCAATTGAGAACGAAAAAATCGCAAGAGACACCGTCGAAGTAACAAGGGTTCAGCTCGAGAATAACCGCAAGCAGGTTGAAGCTGGAACGGTCGCGCCAATCGACTTAAGATCGACGGAAGCTGCTCTGGAAGCTCGTAAGGGAGATGTCATCACGGCGCTGCAGGGTGTAACCACTGCCGAGAATGCTCTGAAGAATCTCATAATTAACGATCAAACGGATAAGCTCTGGACCGCCCAGGTTATTCCGACCGACCAGCCGCAGACCGGAAAGTCGACCGTAAATCTCGATGAGGCGTTCCGGCTCGCGTTGAAGAATAGACCAGAGCTTGAACAGATGCAGTTCCAGACTCAACAAAAGGACATCGACCTGAAGTATTTCAAGAACCAGCTAAAGCCGCAGGTCGACCTTGTGGGAATATACGGCAACACTGGTACGGCAGGTGTTGCAACGGGCGCAGGCGGTCTTGGCACATTTATCCCTGATAGATTTGTGGGAGGCTATTTCGGTGCTCTCTCGAACCTCTTCAGCCAGGACTTCCGGACATTTCAAATCGGCGTTCGCCTCAGCATTCCCTGGAGGAACCGCATCGCGGAAGCCAACTACGGTCGCACGCTTGCTGAATCCAGACAGCTTGACGCCCGGCAGAGACAACTCGTTCAGCAAGTACTCGTGGACGTGAGAAACGCCCTTCAAGCAGTGGAAGCCGCACAACAGCGAGTCCAGGCAGCCGAAGCCGGAGAGGTGGCTTCAGACGCGCAGCTTGCAGGCGAAGTGGAACGGTTCCGCGCGGGTCTTTCGACCAATTTCTTCGTACTACAGAGACAGTCCGAGTTGGCTGTGGCAAAGGGCAATACAGTCAGGGCCCGAACCGACTACAATAAAGCGCTCGCCGATCTTCAGCGAATCACTGGAATTACTCTGGTGAGCAACAACGTTCAATTGGCGCCTTCGATCCCTGATCTGGATGCGAATAAGCCGGCTGCCGCCGGACAATCGTTAAAGAAGAAATAGCTTTACGGAGACGGGATTACTCGTCCGTCGAAACTAGAACCTGAAAAGAGCGGGGCGGGCATCAATCAATGCCCGCCCCGCTCTTTTTCTTTTGAGATTGCCTTATAGGATCTTGTCGCGGCCTTTTCTCTATCTCTCAGCGGAGATACCGCATCAGCAACTCGTAAATCCAACAAGAGCCTTCTGATCGCCGCTCGATACTTCCGTAAACGCCACGTCGAACCCGACAGCGAACTTGTGGCTCGTCACGACGCCTGCCGCCATCACGTCTCCAGTCGGAAGATGGAGCAGCAGATTTACCTTGGCTCCAGTAAAGAGGGGTACGAAGCTTTCTATAGAAGCGCGATCCGATTTTAGATCGAGGACTCTGCAATGACGCGCGCCTTCCATACTTTCACACCGCACATGAATCAACTTTTCGTAGACTCTCGAACGACCAACAGACGCACCCGCACTCATAACCCGCTCCCTTCTTTGAAGGGCCGTTACCGACCCATCCATTTATGAATGATCCAATTGGTATTACGAGGAAAAATTATGGTACTACAGCAATCCGCATCCTTCAAGTCATCGCTGCACTACGCTATCTTACCAATAATTATTGTCATATGACCGTAGAAGCTGGAGCGACTAATTCAGTCGGCAGCGAGATTTAACCACTAGCTGGAGAATTCTATGGCGGACTTCACGTATGACGACGCAGCCCATCTCTTACGCCGCGCAGGATTTGGAGGCTCTCCCCAAGAGATCGAAGAGACCACTGCTCTCGGGCGAGATGGGGCGGTCGATCGCCTGATCAACTTCGCGCAAATTGACAATGGCGCACTAGAGGCCGTTATCCGCGCGAGCTTCGACCTATCAAACCCGGACGACATAACCCGCTTCAACCGCGAAGAAATTCAGCGCTGGTGGCTGACTCGGATGGTGCTTACGAAGAGGCAATTCGAAGAGAAGCTAACGCTCTTCTGGCATAACCACTTTGCCACCGCGGCCTCCAAAGTCGATGAACGATTCATGTTCGTCCAGAACCAGACGCTGAGGATCCACGCCCTCGACCGCTTCGATGCGCTTCTGCTGAAGATCGCTCGAGATCCGGCGATGTTGATCTGGCTGGACGGTATCACGAACGTGCGGAGCAATCCGAATGAGAACTGGGCCCGCGAGCTTCAGGAGCTGTTCTCAATGGGGATCACCGACGTTGTAACCGGCGAGCAAAACTATACGGAGGGCGACGTAAAAGAAATTGCCCGCGCATTTACCGGCTGGACCATCTCTCCCCCGGCTCGCACCGATCCAAACAGATTCAACTTTCAGTTCGTGGTAGATCCGAACCAACACGATAGCGCGCTGAAGACGGTTTATGGTCAAACCGCCAATTTTTCGGGTGAAGACATAGTTGCGCTGATATCGGCGAGGCGCTCTACCGCCAGATTCATCGCCAGGAAATTCTTCGAGTTTTTCGCCTATCCATTGTCGGCATCATCGACGGACAGAGCTACGATAGAAAAGTTCGCTGATGTGTACGTAGCCAGCGATCATTCGATCAAGGCGCTCGCGCGGGCGATTTTTACCTCAGATGAGTTCTTCAGCGCGCGCGCCAGGTTCGCGCTCGTGAAATCGCCAATCGAAGTGGTTGTAGGTTCCATCCGAATGCTCGGCGCGAGTTACAACCCCGGATCAATCCAACGTGACGCTTCCAGCATTCTTCCCGCGGTCTGCGCGTTTCTAAACCAGGAGCCGTTTAATCCGCCGGATGTCGCGGGATGGAGGCCGAATCTGGCATGGATCAACACGGCGACAATGCTGAATAGATTCACCTTCGCCGATCTGCTCGCCTCCAGCCGATCCCCAGACCCGACCGCGCCGGGACTGTCGCTTACTCACGAGCAGTTGAAGCGGCTGACAAAAGGAAATGCAAAGAAGACGGTGAACAGCTTCCTGTCGGTGCTCGGGCCGCTGGAGGTTGATTCGTCAACGGTCAAAAAGCTCCGCGAATATCTTCAGAAAGACGCGACCGGCCGGATAGTCGGCTTCTCTCCTGATGATCCGACGATCGACAAAAAGGTCCGGGGACTCGTGCACCTGATCATGTGCTTAACCGAATTTCAAGTGTGTTAGTAAGGAGCGGCAAGAAATGGCAATCACCCGTAGACAATTCATCAAACAAAGCGCGGGCGTCGCGTCTGTAGGCATGTTCCTGCCGCGCGTTTGGCTTGGCGAATCGCAAGCGCAAACTCCGATGGGCGCGGCCAATCGGAAGATGGTAGTCATACAGCTCATAGGCGGAAACGACGGATTGAACACAGTCATCCCATACACGAATTCTCGATACTACAGCCTCAGGCCGAGTCTCGCTTTCAAGCAATCGGAATTGAAAGACGATATGGATCGCTCGATGCTGATCTCTTCCGATCTCGCGCTCAACCCGGCGATGAAGGAGATAAAAGAACTCTACGACGAGGGAAAAGTAGCCATCATCAACGGCGTCGGCTATTCACAGCCCAGCCTCTCTCACTTCCTTTCAATGGATGTATGGCACACAGCAAATCTCGCCGGAGCGGGCGGCATCGGATGGCTCGGCAAGTATGCCGACGCGGCTCTCATTGAAAAGGACGGGATATCGGCGGCCTCGATTGGAGGATCGCTTCCCAAGAGCCTATTCGCGAGTAAGTCGGTCATACCGAGCATCCAGGACTTTTCCCTCTACAACTTCATCACGGATCCGGGCCATCCGGAAGACTATCAAAACCAACTCGATGCATTCACAGCCGCTTCATCGCGCTCTTTCGAGCCAGGCGCGTTTCGAAGCGCGATCAACATGACCGCTATGGATGCCGTGCAGGGCGCTCAACAGCTCCAGGCTGCCGTAGCGTCGTACTCATCAAGAGTTGCTTATCCCGAGAACAATCCTCTTGCCGCCGCCTTGAAGATGGCTGCGCAAATCCTGATCACGATGCCTGAAGCCGCGCTCCTGTATGTGATGCTCGGAAGCTTCGATACACATTCCGATCAGATCGATCACCGGAGCGGCCAACCTAACAGACTGGCAGGGCAGCACTCGTCGCTCATCAAGTGGCTCTCACAGGCGGTGAAAGCATTCTATGAGGATCTCAATCAACACGGACTGGCGGACGACGTACTGATAATGGAGTGGTCCGAATTCGGCAGGAGGCCCGAGGAGAATGCATCTCTTGGAACGGATCACGGAACGGCCAATTCAATGTTCGTCATCGGCAATCCGGTTCGTGGAGGCCTCTACGGTGAGGCGCCTTCATTGAACGCACTTGATTTGGACTCCGCGGGTAATGTCAAGTTCACTGTTGACTTCAGGTCTGTTTATGCGACTATTCTCGATCGCTGGCTCCAAGGCGATTCGCAATCGATTCTGGGTGAGAAATTCGAAAACATTGGATTCCTCGGCTGATGGCGCCGCGCGGATAACAGATAAGATGCGAGCGCGTGTGATTGAAATACGGGCGATCCCCTCCACCTAAAAAAGGACTCGTGCTCATCCTGAACTAATGGCTTGATCAGACACGGACGGCGCCTTCTAGATCTAGAAGGAATCAAGCGCCGATACTCTTCCTTATTCAAAATTGGGTTGTTTGAAGCGTTTTGTACGGTATAATCACGGGCAATAACGAGCCAGGGATAGCACCCGCCCCGTGGGACCGGTGCATTGACTGTCAGGACGTTATGCCGTCGAAAGAGATTCTCCAACTTGGCAATCCACTTCTCTGGGAGGCATCCCTCCCGGTCGATGACGTTCTTGCTTCCGAAAATCACGCACTCATACAGGACCTGAGCGAAACGCTGGCGGCATTTCGCGAAAAGAGCGGGTTTGGGCGCGGTATCGCGGCGCCCCAGATCGGATGCCTTCAAAGAGTGATCTTCATTCGAGTGCAGCCAACCGGTTTCGCGGGTCCTTTAATCAATCCTGAAATAACGTGGGCCAGCGAAGACCATTTCGAGCTTTGGGACGATTGTTTTAGCCTTCCCAATCTAATGGTCCGAGTCTCCCGCGCCGCCTCGATTCAGGTCTCCTACCAGGACGATCACGGCGCGACCCGAACAATCGCGGCCGAAGGAGATTTATCCGAGCTTCTCCAACATGAAATCGATCACCTGGATGGCATTCTCGCGGTCCAGCGGGCGGTGTCGCCAACGGCATTCTCGACCAGAGACGAGTGGGAGCGAACTTTGAGGCGCGGTTCCGCGAATCCGTGAGAACGAAGTAGGTCAGGGGTCCGCCACGCCGGATCGAAGAGTTTTCAGACTTTTTGCCGCGATCCAGGGTCTGATGATTCGAATTTTCAGAGTTGTTGAGATAAATCGAGGCGCGATATGCGCCTCCAGGTATTTCCAAGCGGGGCCGAGGAGCTGATAGTCATCGGGTGTTATCGGAACCTCGGGCCAGCCTCGACGCCCAAGCCGCGGAAGGAATAGGGGAGGAACCTATGGCAAGTATTTCATTCGATGATGCGGCCCATTTGCTGAGAAGAATGGGCTTCGGCGGTTCGCCGGACGAACTAGACCAACTGGCGGCATTCGGCTCTCGTGAAGCCGCCGTCGATCATCTGCTCAACTACGACAGAATCGATGACAGCGCCCTCGATAATCTTACCGCGCAGAAATTTCAAATTAATGACCCGCCGCTCGACAACACAAAGTTCAACCCGCAGGAGTTACGGCGCCTCTGGTTCACGCGGATGATTCTAACCAAGCGCCAGTTCCAGGAGAAGATCACACTCTTCTGGCATAACCACTTCGCAACCGCTATCTCGAAGGTCAATCAAGAAGTCCTGATGCAGGTCCAGAACAACACACTGCGAGCCAATGCGCTTGCGAGGTTCGACGACCTGCTGCTCAAGGTGGCTCAGGACCCGGCGATGCTGATCTGGCTCGATACGCTGCAGAACGTCCGAGGAAACACCAACGAGAACTGGGCGCGTGAGCTCCAGGAGCTCTTCACGATGGGAATCAAAGATGTGGTCACGGGCGAGACCAACTACAGCCAAACCGACATCACCGAAATCGCGCGGGCATTCACAGGCTGGAACTTTACGAGACCGCCCGCGAGCGATCCTTTCAACTACACTTTCAGATTCAACACCAACAGTCACGACAACGGCCTTAAGACAATCTACAGCGGTACCGCTTCTGCCGTGACCAGTAACCTGGATGGAAAAGACGTCATACCGATTATTTGCAATCGGCCCGCGACGGCTCGGTTCCTGGTTAAGAAGTTCTTCGACTTCTTTGTCTACCCGCTTGACTTCACGACCAAGCAAGATCGCAATACGGCTGATGCGCTGGCCGCTGTTTATCTCAGTCACGATCACTCCATAAAAGAATTTGCGCGGGCGATCTTTACCTCAGACGAGTTCTGGAGCGACCGCGCGCGATATGCGCTGATCAAGACTCCGCCGGAGTTTGTCGTGGGCCCGATCAGAATGTTCGGAGCGACCTACAATCCGGGCGGTCCAACGGCACAGCGCGATAACTCGATCTTCCAACGCTCAGCGCTTCTTGGAATGGATTGCTATGATCCTCCCGATGTTTCCGGGTGGGATTTGAACAGCGCATGGGTCAATACGGCGTCTATGCTGGACCGCTACAATGTCGCCAATACGCTGGCAACGACAAGAACGCAGAATCCTACAACGCAACAGGGTGCGTTCATAACGATAGACCAACTGAGAAAATACACGAAAGCCAGCACGAAAAAGACGGTCAAAGGATTCATTTCGGTCTTGAATGTCAGCACGGACAAGCCCACGATCAACTCGCTTCGGCAGTATCTTGACGCGGATACGCCTTTCGATCCGTCTACCGATACCGTTATCGATCAGAAAGTCAGAGGCCTGGTACACCTGATCATGTGCCTGCCGGAGTTTCAACTGAGCTAAGGGAGGACGTTATGCCAACGACCAGAAGACAATTCATCAAGCAAAGCGTAGGCGCGGTCACGGCCAGCATGTTGATACCGAAGTTCGGTTTTACTCAGGCGAACGGCCAATCGATCGATCCGGCGGCCAATCTTGCGCACAAGCTCGTCGTCATTCAATTCTCCGGTGGAAACGACGGATTGAGCAATATCATTCCATACTCGGATTCTCGGTACTATCAGCTCCGGCCGGATATTTCCCTGCAGCCATCCGAGTTGAAGGATGACACCGGCGCCACCACGATGATTAACAATGATCTGGCGCTTCATCCGCGGCTGAAAGAGATTAAGCAGCTCTACGACGCGGGTAAAGTAGCTTTGATTGTCGGCGTCGACGAGAGTGACAAACAAAGCCTTTCGCACTTCGAAGGAACGACGAACCTCGCGGCAGGCGGCCTGAGCGGAACGATACCAAACGGCGGCTGGCTTGGCAGATATGCTTCCCAGGCCTTCGCGGGCCAACCCGGGTTTTACGCGGCTGGAATCGGCTCTCTTCCACAGATGTTCTATACGCCCGACACTAGTTATGTGATTCCAAGCATCAGCAGCTTTGCGCAATATACCTTTCAAACCGATGCGAGAAATACCAGGGATCGCAATAATCAGATAACGGCGTTTACGGCGGGAAACTCGCGAAGCTTCGATTCCGGCGCTTTCATCGACACCGTTGCGCGCGCGGGCGCTAAAGGATTCACTGATTCGATCACTATTCAAACGGAGACCGCCAAGTACGCGCCGCAAGGTTATCCGAACACCGGCCTTGCTAACCTGCTGAAGATGGTCGCGCAGTTGATCGTAACTATTCCGACTTCGGCCCTCTTCCACGTTTCGATCGGCGGCTTCGATTTTCATCAAAACCTCGTCGCCAATGTCAACGGCCAGGTAAACAAGCTCGTGAACGGACAGGCCGGGTTGCTGATGCAGTTCTCACAAGCGGTGAAGGCATTTTATGACGATCTGGATGCCCACGGTTTCAGCCAGAATACCCTCATCATGACCTACTCTGAATTCGGCAGGCGTCCGCAGCAGAACGGAACGATGGGCTGCGATCACGGACGGGCTTCGGCATGGTACGTGATCGGCGGCTCGGTCAAGGGGGGCGTTTACGGTCAGCAGCCTTCGCTCTCCAGCCTGGATCGCAACGGAAATCTCGTGGGCAACGTCGATCTTCGTTCAATTTATGCCACGGTTTTGGATAAGTGGCTGAACCACGATTCGAGATCGGTTCTGGGCGCCTCTTTTGACAACGTGGGTTTCTTGAATTAATTCGCGAAGCGCATATCAAACAATAATGTCGGGGCGGGTACGGACTCGCCCCTCTCCACCCGCCAATGTGATCGAAAGTGATAGCCTCACCAATTTGATAAGGCGTTTCCGACGCGTTCCGGAAGGTTGTTGAGTCATGTTTCGTCTTTCATTGAAACACAAGATTTATGCGGTGCTGCTCATCGGACTTGTGACGGCAGTTGTGTACGCCAGTCAGTTTGGTCCTGAACGAGCACACACGGGAGCGCCCGGCGATCTCGGTGACTGCACCGTGTGTCACGATGACAGGGTTCCCGCGAACAGCGGCGGCGGCAGAATCCAGATTGGGAATTTTCCAGCTCTCTATAATCCGTCGCAGACTTACACTCTAACGGTGAACGTTCAGGACTCGAGCCCTGGCCGTAGACGATGGGGGTTTCAGCTCACCGCAATCGATTCCAACGGCAATCGCGCAGGCACTCTGGCGCCGCTCGGTTCCGACACACAAATCGCAACAACAGGAAGCGCGGTTGGCGATCGGCAATACATCGAGCACAGCGAGATCGGCACTTTCCCAGGCACAACCGGGGGACACACGTGGCAAATTCGATGGACCGCTCCGTCTACCGACGTTGGAACCGTCAACTTCTTTGCCGCGGGCAATGCCGCGGACAACTCGGGCAGCAACAGGAACGACAATATCTACACGACGAATGCGACATCCGAATCGCCTTCGACGATAGTGGGCGTGTCGCTTACAAGCGCCCTGGACAATCAGACGCTCGTGGTGGGCCAGCACTACACGATCACCTGGTCTTCGAGCAATCAGGGAAGCATCGACGGATATGAGCTTCGCTATTCCACCGACGACGGCGCGACCTTCCCGATTTCGAATTTAATCTTTTCCACTACCGACGCGAGCGTGCATACCTACGATTGGACGGTTCCGAACAAGCCGACTACCCAGGGACGCCTTCGAATTCAAGCTCTGCCGAAGTCCGGCGGCTCGCCCGCCGAGGTTCGCAGCGGGAGGTTTTCGATAAGCGGCAGCGGCAGCGGTCAGGCGCTTCCGGTTATCATCGCCGTCAGCGGCAAAGGGAATAAGATATTCGTCAATGGAGACAATTTTCAGGACGGAGCGGTCGTTATCCTCGGCAGCGACAATCAAAAGACTCGCAACGATGACACCGATCCCACGCATTGGTTGATTTGCAAGAAAGCCGGCAAGTTCATCAATCCGGGTACGACTGCAATATTGAAGGTACACAACCCCGACGGAACCGAGTCGGCGCCCTTTTCATACTTCCGTCCCGTTATTGATCCGCCTTAAGAGACATGTAGCATCCGATTTTTCACAGAGGATAGAACTACCAAGGTATGGGGCGGCGCTTCGTGGCCGCCTCTCTTTATGCTACGGTCCGCTCGGAGCAGTCCATCAGTAATCCACAATCAAATCAGAGAACTATTGCTTTTCGGGGGCGCGCCTGTATACTGAATCCCTATACGGTGCTGCTCTAGGAGCGCCCGACGTGCATTGCCCCTTTCAATAACCCGCCCCGCTAATCGGAAAACTCAGCTATGGCTTCCAAACAGATGCGCGTGTTCTTTAAGCGCTTGATGTGGGTGTTTATTCCGCCCGTGCTTGTTTTCGTGGTCGGGGTCGGGGCGCTCGAGGCATATTTAATTCACCGAATGACCCACCCGCAGCGAACAAAGCTGTACGGCTCGCCCCGAGATTTTCAAGTCATCATGCAACAGCCGATCTGGTCCGAAGAGAAATGGAAGGATTCGGACGGAACCTACTCCTACGGCTGGTTTCTGAGCCGCGGCCGTCCCGCTCCGGCGGTGATTCTCAGCCACGGTTATGGCTCGAATAGATCCGAAGTGCTCACCCTTGCGTTTGAGCTCTGGAAGGCGGGCTATCACGTTCTGCTCTACGACCTGAGGGGACACGGCGAGAGTCAGGTCAACTGGTCCGGCCTTGGCACATATGAAACGGATGATCTTCTCTCGGCGATAGGTTTCATCAAGGCTATGAAGAATGAAAGCGGACAGGAGCTGCTTGACGGCCGAGTCGGGTTATATGGAGTCGACGTAGGCGGATATATATCGTTGATCGCGGCTTCACAGAATACCCTGGTCAAAGCCGTCGCCGTTGACTCGGTGTATCCGGATGTGGCGCATTATATAAATTACAAGCTCAAAACCTACATCGGCGATTCCAGATGGGCCAACGACCTGGTTGATTCAGGACCCGCGAGCAGCGTGACCGGATATGCCATGCAGCTTTACCTTATGCGCAAAGGAGACGCCGCTCCGGCGTTTGATTCGGTTAGAGCGGTTACAGGCCGCAGGTATCTCTTTATGACCGGAAGCGATGCCGGATTGCTGCAAAAGATGACTCGCGAAATCAGCGATCGCGCGGCCGATCAGAAGCAATTCATAGAAATCGAAAAGACCCGAACGAACAGGCTCTACGAAAAAGCCGCTTCAGATTATGACGCTCGAGTCGTTGCGTTCTTTCGCGATGCGCTGCCCACGACGATCGACAAGCCGCCGGCAGGAGGAATGCGGGCATCGGCGAAATGAGGCGTAACTATTTTTCTGAAGGGCTGAGTCTCAAGGCTACTTCCCTGCCCTGAGCGGCAATTGTCTCTGTCGCGAGTCTGGAATCGGTTTCCAGATCGCCCGCCTTGTTGGCATAGGTAATTACGATCATGCTCTTTTCGACTCTGAGAGCACGGACAATCTCGTCAGGGTTGTACGCGTTCAAAACGTCTCCGTCGCCGACTCCACAAACAACCCGTCCCTGCGCGTAAAAAACAGCGGCGTATTCCTTGTCCAGATAAAACGCTATTCTCTCTCCCGGCCTCAAGGCCGTCGCGGCCTGCTGAGAAAGATCGCGAAGGCTCACCTTGCCGCTGAGATACGGCGCGAACAAAGCGACAGTGACCAGCGCGAGGCTAATCATGAAAGCTCCAGTACCGGCTACGAAACCTTGCATTCGTTTCAATGCGAGAAACAGCAGCGCGCCGCATGCAATTGCAAGCGGAACGAATCTCAGAATTGCACCGCCAAGGTCCGCGGTTCCCAATGCTCTATTGAGATAAATGGGATAAGCGATGCCGAGAGCGATTAACAGCAATGCGGTAAGCCGGACCGCAATTTCGAGAACTCTCCCCGCCTTCAGGTCCAGCAGAGCCTCGATCTCGACTCCAACAATGATCGCCAGGGCCGGAAACGATGGCAGTATGTACCCTGGAAGCTTTGAAACAGACAGCGAGAAAAATAATATCGGGACCAGAAACCATATCCATGCAAGCACGAGCAAGAGATCAAGACGACTCGCGCCTCGAAAAGACACGCGCCGCAGCCGCGCGACCGCCGGAATCAGGTAGAAGATCCAGGGAATCGCCCCAATGGCGGCGATGATAAAGTAGAAATAAAACGCTTCAGGATGGTGATATTCGTTAGTCAGGTAGCGTTTGAAGTGATGGTTAATAACAAACTCGCGGATGAATTCCCATCCGTGTCGCAGCGTAACCGGAAGATACCAGCTTGCGCTCACAAGGAGAAACACCGCGGTGATCAAAACGATCTCGGTTAGCTTGAGGAATCTCTGTCTCGTGACAACAGCAACCAGGATGAATATTGTCGCGATCAAAGCAATTCCTACGAGCCCTTTTGCAATCAGCGAAAGTCCGGCGCCTACGGCAGCGATGACAAGATAGCCTTTTCTCGCGCGGCCAGCGGATGAGACGGCAAGATAGACCGAGCACAGCGCGATTACGATACAGGCAGTCAGAGGCATGTCCGGCGCCGCGGCCCTTCCGTAGCCGACAAAAATCGCCGAGGTGATGAGGATTATCGATACGATTGCGCCAAGTCGAATCGAAACCGTTTTGGCAATCGCGTGAAAGAGGAACAACGCCGCCACGGTTGCCGCGACAGCGGACGGAATGCGCGCCGCGAATTCGTTGACTCCGAAAATGTAATAGGCAGCCGCTTCCATCCAGTAGAGGAGAGGCGGCTTTTCAAACCATAAGCAGCCGCACAGACGCGGTGATATGTAGTCGCCGCTCGCGAACATTTCACGCGCAACTTCGGCGTAGCGAGGCTCGTCCGGGCCGGCCAGACCAAGCGAGCCGAGTCCGACAAAGAAGGCAAGACCTGCTACGGCGGTAAGAGCCAGCGCGTACTGCCATTGCTTGGCGCGTGCACCGGCTTCGACTATTATCTCTGTTTTCTTGGTTGGCAGGTTAGAATGATCCCGTTTCGAATCGTTCAGTGTATGAAGCACTTTCGGAGCGGTCAAGCTTAACGCAAATATCAATGAGAAATCTTCTTAGAGTAGCAGTGATCGGAGTTGGTCACTTCGGCAGAGAGCACGCGCGTGTGTATTCCGCCTCGCCAAACGCAACGCTCGTAGCTGTCTGCGACTTGAATCAAGCAGTCGCGGCCGCGGCCGCGGAGCAGCTCGGTGTCGCGGCGACGATTGACTATAGCGAGCTGATCGGCGAAGTTGACGCCGTGACCGTGGCGGTTCCCACGGTCGATCATCGCAAGGTCGCGCTCGCATTCCTCAATGCGGGGAAAGCGGTTCTCGTCGAAAAGCCGATCGCATTCACTGTTCAAGAAGCAGCCGATCTCGTTCAAGCGGCCCGGCTCAATAACGCAATCCTGCAGGTAGGCCACCTCGAGCGCTTCAATCCCGCGATTGTCTCGGCCGGAGAGATTGTAACGCAACCGAGATTCTTTGAAGCGCACAGACTAAGTCCGTTCACTCCCAGGAGCCTGGATATAGATGTTGTGATGGATCTGATGATCCATGATCTCGATATAGTGCTCTCTTTTGTTAAGAGTCCGGTCATCGAAGTGCGCGCCGCGGGAATTCCAGTGCTTACGCCGAGAACCGATATCGCCAATGCTAGAATCGAGTTTGAGAATGGCTGCATCGCCAACCTTACCGCAAGCCGCGTCTCGGGCGAGCGCGTGAGAAAGCTCCGATTCTTTCAGCCTCAGCAATATGTTTCGCTCGATTACACGGCGCAGGAAGCAACAGTCGTCTCGGTCATACCAGCGGCGGCGGGCTTGCCTGAAATCAGATCCGAGCTTCTGACCTCCGAACGCTCCGAACCGCTCAGCCTTGAAATAGAATCCTTCCTTGACGCAGCTTCGAAGCGGACGCCTGTGAAAGTAACCGGTGAAGATGGACTCAACGCACTACGCCTCGCTTTGACAATCAACGAGAGAGTCCGGGAACACGCTCTAAGACTATGACCCATACGCGCGGCGATTTTTCATATTGAATCATTGGAGCCTCGCCTGTATCATGCGCATACCCTACTAAGGCTCATGTCAGAGCCATGTACCTCATCGTATCTCTTATATGTTCGATTTCGGTGAGGAATGTTCTATGGCTAAGACGATCTTAATAGTCGAAGATGACTTCGACACCCTTCATCCATTGTCCGAACTATTGCGGCTCAAGGGCTACACAACCGTCACGGCATCGGAGGCTGATCTGGCATTACGACTTGCACGCGAACATAGGCCTACTCTCATTCTCACCGATATCGCCCTGCCCGGAGCCAGCGGCTTGAGCTTCATCTCAAACGTCAGACATGATCCCGGTATTGACCAGACACCCATAATCGCCATAAGCGGCTGCGGCCCCGTGGTCTTTCTCGAAGCGGAGGCAGCGGGCGCGGATTTTTGCATAGCCAAGCCGATAAACATCGATCGCTTTTGGCAAGCCGTTGAGTTCATGTGCGGTGAAGCAGTTTCGGAACCTGAAGTCGTGGAACAACCCGAGCGCACACGCGCACAGGAGATCGATCGATTAGTCGATGAGCTACGGCTGGCGTCGTCCCGCGATTTGCGCGATGACTGCCTCAGGCGATTGAAGATGCAAATTCTTCGGACTGATTGACTATAGGTCGAATTATTTTGAGAGCCGTTTGACGTGCTGTTTCGAGACCGCCGCGTAAGGGCCCGAGGTGCATTTCTGGTATTCCGCGAGAGCATCGGCGGGCCTCTTCAATTTCTCATACGAGAGTCCCAACAAATAATGTACATCGGCGTTGGATGGCTGGAGCCTCGCGGCCGCCGTGTACTCGGACACTGCCTGCGAATAGGCGCCGGAATCAAAGGCTTTTAATCCGGCCTTGATGTGATCGTCGGCGGTTATGGTCTTCGTTTGCGTAACCGTGCTCGAGACGCTCTGATTCTTGTTCGTCTCGGCGGGCTTGGAGGACGCTGACTCACTCTCCGACGGTTTCGCGGTTTCACCGATGGAGGCCGAGGGTACAGTCTGCGAGGCGTTCTTCTCTCTTTGCTCGCGACTGGCGTTTGGCGTCGTAGCCGAGTTGTTGTTGGCGGCGACGACGTTACCGGGAGCAGTTGCCGCGGATCCCGTCGCCTCGGGAGTCGAGCTGGAGCCGGCGGCTTGAGCGGCCTGTTGCGACATGGATTCTTGTGGAGCGGCATTGGGAGCACTGGAAGCACTCGCATTACGGGCCCGTGTATATAGCCAGTAGCCGACACCCAGTACGGCTGCCAATAGGATTACGACGATGCTCAAGAGGGCGACAATAGGAAAGCTCTTTTTAGCCGCAGCCGGCTCCGCTGGCGCGGGCTGCGATTGAGGCAGGACTCCGAACCCTGCTGTTGCAGTTGGCCCGCCTGATTCTAGAGTTTTTGATCCTTCCATTCGTTGCGTGCCGCCCGGCAGAGCCGAAGAAGGGAGGCCCGGAGAGCCGATCGTTCGTGTGCCGCCGTCTTCAACGCCGGCCATTTCACCTGTATTGGGATCGAGATTCCGAACTGTGTCGGCACGGGCGCCGACCTCAGTAGATCCCAATTGGCGCGATCTCGGATCGCGGCGCGCGGTAAGCTCGGCCGTCATCAGGCTGCTGCCGCACTTTCTACAATATTTCTGGTCGTCTACAAGACCAGCTCCACAGTTCGGACAGAACTTGGGCATAGAATCTCCTTCGCCTTAACGAGCCGCGGCTATTATAGATTATGACCTGACAACTTGGAATCCCGGAAGATAATGAAAGAATAATGAAAGGTGACGAAAGAGATCGCAGAAATGTGATCCAATCACAATTGCGGATGAAATGAAAGAGCGGTGGTTCACTCGCTGGCGAACGAGGGGCGAAATCCGCTGAATCTCAACGCGATTCCAACACTCGCAGGCGTTTGGTCGGCCTCAGGAGATTGATCAACTCTGATGACTTCACCGGTATACTGCATCCAGTTTTGACGTTTGAAGGGCACCTTGATCGAGACCTCGAGACGGGATCCGACAGGAAGCGGCTTCTCAAACGAGAAGTAAGCTCCGCCGGAGCTCAAATTGGCGAGCGAAACCTCCTGTTCGAAGCGCGTTCCGGACTCGTCAATTCCCGTGAGTCGAGTAGCCCAGCTCACAGAAAATCTCCTGCCCTGTCTCCGTTCTTGATTGCCGATGGACGTGCTTGTACCCGCGTGCTCGTTCATTCTTTACCTGCCCCTGGGATATGTAATCCCGCCTCCAGTACGCTGGAGATTACGAATCGTCAGATTTCTCCTTGATGTATGAATAAATCCTTGAATCGCTCCGAGCAGTCCTGTATGCTGAGCACTCTTTTGAGTAGAGAATAACCACGACTCCCCATTATAACGCCCGCGAGAGTCGGGCGAATAATCTAAGACCAGGAGTTTGACAATAATGGCAACTCGATTCCCCATCCCTGTTGCCGGGTTCTCCACTGCCGCGCTTATCGAGCAGGACGATCAGAGCGATCCGGCATTAGCGTGGCGAGAGGTTTTCACAGCGGAAGACGCTGGCAGTATTTGGCGACTTCTATCAACTCTAGTGGAAAATGAGCTCGGTGATGCGAGCTTCGATCTAGACAGAATCACTCAAGATCTCTTCCTTGAGCTGATTGCCACCAACCGGCCCCAATTTTACATCAAAGCCGGATTTACTCACGCCATGATCGAAGCCGAGCTGCGCGTGTTATGCACGCAACGATACTCAATTCTGGCGACTCAAGCCTGCCTGTGACTGTCGAACAGTTAATCGCGTAGAAATCGGCCGTAACCAGGTAAGAAAAACAAACCTATCAAGTAGTCTGATGGCAACAGCGCCGCCGGACTTAGCCGTATGCCTGCCCGTTCACAGCGCTACCGAGACAGGTGCTATCGAGACACTCGCTCTAATACATAAAAGACTTCGCCGCGCGTGTCGCTTGTTACAAACTTCCATTTGGCGCCGAGAAGGTCGCCAGGCTTGGCGGTCTTCAAGACCTTCTCGCCATCTTCGACAAGTTGATTAGCTTCAGACGACGCCACTACGTTGTAGTCCGGAACGATATCTTCGCCTTTTTCTTTTACGAACTTGAGCACCGCCGCGCGATGAACCGCGATTCTATTCTTCGACCTGGAAAATTCCTGCCTGGAGATCTCCTTGTGCGTGAGCTGGAATTGCAGCTCTGTCTCTTCCTGCCGCAAATAGCTTAGGAACGCCTTTACCTCCGGGCCATAGTCGCTGGACTGAGAGCGTACGTTCGCCGCCAAACAGATCAACGCGATCGATATGTGAAGCACCAGTAATACAGCAGAGCCGTGCATGTCATTCACTCGGAGACTCCAACCAAGCTGCTTAGATAGCGGAATCGATCAGCTCAATGGGATGCGCGACTCTGATCGACTCGCCGCGCATCAGGAGACTCGCTCCAATCTGCATTATGCATCCGGGATTGCCTGTTACAACCATATCCGCTCCGCTCGCGAGAATGTTGTCGACCTTGTCTGATGCTATTTTCGCGCTCAATTCGTACTGCTGCAGATTGTAGATGCCCGCTCCTCCGCAACAGGTCTCACTGCCGATCAGCGGCGTCAATTCAAGTCCTCTGATGCTCCGCAGCAAATCAACCGGCGCCGATGCAATCTTCTGAGCGTGGATCAGATGACAGGGCGCATCGTACGCGACACGCCGGGCGACTATAGCTTCGGATGGTTTCGCGCCGATTCCAATCAGAAATTCGGATATGTCCTTTACCTTTTTGCTCAGGTCGGCCGCACGAGCCGCGTATTCCGGATCATCGGCCAGCAGGTGCTTATACTCCTTCATTGCCGCTCCGCAGCCTGCCGAATTGATCACGATTGTATCGCAGGTGGTTGCGCGAAACGCATCAATGTTTTTACGGGCAAGCTCCTTTGCGGTTTCCAACTCTCCGGCGTGTGCGTGGAGCGCCCCACAGCATACTTGACCATTCGCCTCGACTAACTCGCATCCGCTCTTTCGAAGAACTCGCTCGGTGGCTCGATTGACGTGAGAGAAGAGACCCTCCATCACGCATCCGCGAAGTATCGCAACCTTGGGCGAGGTCGATACGCTGGGTCCAGCAGCGCGATTCTCCGCGTTCGAAGTCAGCGCCGGACGGCTCGACAACAAAAGAGCAAGCGCAAGCCTGCCTCTGTTACCGAGCAGCTTTGAGTCGAATGCGAGTTGAGCGAGGCCGCTCTCCCGAAATGTGCGGGCGATCCACATCAAGACTCCAAGCAGCGCCCGGCGTGTGAAGAACCGGTTCAACACAAATCGCAAGAGCTTCTGCTCGACGCCGCCTGAGCGCGTTGAGGCAAGCTCGGCGCGCGCGGCTTCAAGCAATTCGCCGTAGGGCACGCCGGACGGACATACGGTTTCGCAGGCGCGGCAGCCAAGACATGAGTCGATATGTTCGGCGAAGACGCTATCGATGGCGAGCCTGGATTCGGACACCGCGCGCATCAAGTAGACCCGTCCGCGCGGTGAATCATTTTCATCGCCAAGCTGGCGATAAGTGGGGCACGCCGGCAGGCAGAGCCCACAGTGGACGCACGTGTATATGCCTTCACGGTTGCGATCCAAGAGCGTTGCCAGATGCTCGATGTTAGCGGACTCGCCTATTGCCGACGCCATCGATCAGGACCTCATATTCCGCGAATAAATTTTCCGGGATTGAGCGCTCGCAATGGATCGAGCTTCTCCTTCACCGCGATCATCAACCGGCGTGCCGCACCCGGATCGCCAAACGCATCCGCGTCTCTTCTTACCGAAGCCGGGGCCTTCTCGATGAAGAGATGTCCACCCGCGGCTGCCGCGCGCTCTCGCAATAAAGCTATGGTGTTTGCCACGCCGGAATCGCACTGCAGGCAGCCTCTTATGATTCCGAGCGCCAGATCGGCGGTGCGCGAGCGGGCTTGATTAATGCTCTCAAAAACAGACCGAGTGTTTGACGGTGGAACGCTCCATCGTACTGCTACTTGCTCGGATCGATCGAAGTTTGCAACTGCGAGCCATGCCGCCGCCGCCCTCTCATCCGATAGCAGCTCGAACTCAAAGCGGCCATCCATCAACCCGATCACTCGATCGATCTGATAGTCGACTGCTTCTCGAGTCTCGATGAAGCGGACTAATAACGCCGAGCCGGGAGCTACGTCAGGGAAATCGCCTTCGATTATATATACCGAAGCCGGCCTCAACTCCGATTGAACGATTTGTGTTCCGAGCTCGAATAGTGAATCTCGCGCTCGCGATATGATCGCAAGCGTAGCCTGTCCGTCAGCCATCGGCCTCAGCTTTAAAGTCAATTCCGTGATGATCGCCAGCGTTCCGTAACTGCCAACGTACAGCTTGGTCATATCATAGCCGGCGACATTTTTGACTACGCGGCCTCCGGATTTGCTTTCTCCGCCATTCGCGTGCGCCAACTTCAGCCCAAGGGCGTAGTCGCGAATTGTTCCGAAACCATATCTGAGCGGCCCGCTGACGCCGCATGCGGCCAAGGCTCCAAGAGTGTCATCGCTGGTTCCCGGCGCGTCGACCGGAAGCCATTGCCTGCTTTCGCCTGCAAGTTGATTCAACCGGCAAATACTGACGCCTGCCTGCACGGTAGCGGTCAGATCAGCAGGGCTGTAGTCGATGATGCAATCCATTCTTCGTGAGCTGATTATGACGTCGGCTCGTTCAATCGGATTACCGCAATCGAGCCACGTCAGTCGTCCCGCCGGCGCTACCGAGGCGTCGTAATCAGCACAGATCTTAAGAGAGTCTTTGACCTCGTCGTGAGATGAAGGCATCACCAAAACCGCCGGACGGCAGCCGTCAATCTCAGGGAGATCTTCTACGGTCGTGTTCGCAGGACCGATCAGTTCAGTCAGCGCGGCAGCCAGATTGGCATGTTTTTTTGTAGCCGACATGTTATTCACAAGAGTCCGGCAGACGCCGGCCATTACTAATCTGGAGACCGCCTGATCCGCAACACTTTCTTCCCAGCTCCGGAGAACTATGTCTATCCTCGATCGCCCGTTCTATCTTGCTCGCACTATTGCGCGCCGCGGCCGCTGCTCAACGGCAGCAGCTTTATGTGCGGTCTTGGCGCTTGTTGCTGCTGAATAGTGATTGAGTCCGCGTCATCTTCACAGGCGGCCTTCAATGAATCGGTCAAATCCCGCGAAAAACGATCGAGATCGAGCGACATAAACTCGCGAGGGAGCTGCCTCAGCTTTTCAGCCGCCGCGTTGTACATTCCACGAGCGCCTCGCGCATTGCCTCTCTCGTAGTGATGCAGTCCCACCGCCGATTGAATCAGCATCTGGTAAAAGACCTTTTCATCGCCTGAAGCGTGCAGCCATATCTCTTCCCAAACTTCGTGGGCGTCATAATAATTTCGCTGGTTGAAGTAGCGTATGCCCTCGATGAACTGTCGCGGATAAGCCTCCTCATGCTCCCTGGTAAACGCCTCAACCCCTTCCTCCAGAAGATCCGCATTTTCAGGCGCCTCGTCTCGGGATAAACTCACGTCGGAAAGATCGGCCATCATTCGAAACGAGCCCACTTGAACGACGTCGCCGTCCTTTAAATCGACCCAGGTGACTCGATCACCATTCACAAACGTTCCGTTTCCACTGTCGTTGTCGACCAGAAAATACTTGGCTCCAATGCGTTCGATGTGAAAGTGATCGCGCGAGACCGCTTTGTGGTCAAGAACGCAATCACTCGACCGTCGCCTTCCAAAAGAGGTCTTTGCTTTCTCAAGCTCAACCGACTCCCCTGCCTTGGGCCCGTAAGTAAATCGCAGAAATGCCATAAAACCGACTTAACTGATTTCCTGATGCACGGCTCGCTTGTGCCGCAGGTCTTCGATGCCGAATCCACAGTATCGGCACGTCTTCATCGCCGGAATGACCTTGCTTGGATTGCAGAGTCCCTCCGGATTGAACGCATCGCGCACGGCGAGCATTCGCTCCATATCGGCGTCCGAGAAAATCATTCGCATGAAATCAATTTTGTCCATTCCGACGCCGTGCTCTCCTGTGATCGAGCCCCCGACGCTGACGCACAGACTCATGATGTCTTTGGATGCCGCATCTACTCTGGCTACCTGGTCGGGATCGCGTCCGTCGAAGCTGATGTTCGGGTGCAGGTTGCCATCACCCGCGTGAAAAACATTCGCGACCTTCAAGCCATATCGCTTCGCTATCGCATAGATTTCATCAAGGACTTCCGGCAGCCGTGATCGAGGAATCACCGCGTCCTGCACCATCAGATCGGTCTTGATTCGACCCATTGCGCCGAACGCCCGTTTCCGCGCACCCCAGAGCCGCTGTCGCTCCGCTTCATCAGCCGCAACCCTCACCGCACGTGCATTGTTTCGCAGGCAAATATCCACGGCCGCAGCCGCGGTACGTTCCAATCCCGCTCGAAGACCATCGACTTCGATGATAAGAAGCGCCGCGACATCGATCGGAAACCCTCCGGCAAAGATAGATTCTTCGACGGCCTTGATGGTCTCTTGATCCAACATCTCGAGCGCGGCCGGCAATATACCAGCGGCAATGATCTCAGACACGCTGCGGCTTGCGTCGGTGACGCTCATGAACTCGGCAAGGAGGGTCTTCACGGCTTCAGGCAATCGCGTGAGCCTGAGCGTAGCCTTGGTCGTTATTCCAAAGGTTCCTTCAGATCCCACGTACACGCCGAGAAGATCATAGCCCGGAACATCGACGCCGCCTCCGCCTATATTGATCAAGTCGCCGTTTGGCAAAACCACCTCGACTCCAAGAACGTGATTGGTGGTCATGCCGTACTTCAGGCAGTGAGGGCCGCCGGAATTTTCGGCAACATTGCCGCCGATCGTACACGCCATCTGACTCGAGGGATCCGGCGCGTAGTGGAACCCTCCTGGCGCGGTAGCTTCCGAAAGATGAACGTTGATTACGCCGGCTTCGACTACGGCAAGCCGGTTCTCATAATCAATCTTGAGAATGCGATTCAGACGAGCCAGCTCGATGATCACGGCTCCATGCAGAGACAATGAGCCTCCCGATAATCCCGTTCCGGCTCCACGCGGCGCGAAAGGGATTTTCGCCTCGGCAAGGACCTTTACCGCTGCCGCCGCTTCTTCCGCACTGCCGGGAATGATCACCGCGGGAGGCAGATGCTTATGAAGCGTAAGAGCGTCCGACTCGTAAACAAGCAGCTCGTCGGGATGAGTAAGAACAAACCTCTTTCCGAGAATCGAGACGAGGCGATCAGCAACCGCATCAGGTAAGGTGTAACTTTTCGCCATACCAGAAAAGCAGCCTAATGAACTCTATAAATGAACGAATCATCAACATACACGTGATCGATAGTATTGTGAGCAAATCGCATCCCGGTCGAGCTGCCCTTTACTCTTACTGTCTTTCGAAGAACCTTTACTCGTTCGTCTTTGGGACTAACTACGGAGATATTTTGAACGGTCAGCGTCAACGGCGGTTTGATCGCGCTCAAAATCGTTTGAATTTCAGCATATGTGCGAAGTGGGCCTATCTCGTCGACGAGCCTGGTGGCAATAACAAGGCGCCATTCAGAGGATTCTGTAAGATACCACCAGAATGCTGCCTCAACCTTAAAGCGAACTGCCGGCAGAACTGCGACGCGCTCCTTTCCCCATAGCGTCTCTGGAACGGCGGATGTTCCGGAAAGAATGTTAAGGAGCCTTCGGCCTTCTTCCACATCCTGATCTACCAGTATTGTCTTAACCATCGAAGTACACCATGCCGCCGGTCTGAGATGGCCTTCAAAGCACATTCTACAGCATAACCAGCCAAATAATATGCGCCGGAATAATGCCGTGCGTTGAGTAACGAAACAGCCTCCGCAAGCCTGATCCGCGATAATCCTTTCAGTTCAACTCTATCCATTTCGCTCCGAAACCGAGCTTGACCAGAATCACAGCCATCGAGTGAATCAATACTTCGGCACCGTTGAGTCCACCTCATCGGCCCACCGCAGGATTCCGCCCGAAAGGTTCTTGACCTTGCGATAGCCGGCCTGTTTAAGAAATTCGACGGCCTTGCCGCTTCGCACGCCGCTCTTGCAGTGAACTACGATGTCGTCGGCTGTTGAAAGCTCGTGAAGGCGCTCCGGCAAGGTTAGCCTTGGAATCAAGCGCGATCCTGGAATTCGGCAAATCGCGTATTCTTCCGGCTCGCGCACGTCGATGAGCACGAACCGCTCGCCCTGATCCATTTTGGACTTTAGCTCGCGCGGCGTGATCTCGAAATCGGCTCCGACGTTGACCTCGGGTTCATTAGTGACTCCGCAGAATTCCTGGTAGTCGATCAATTCCTTTATCGTGGGATTCTCACCGCAGATCGGGCACTCTGGATTCTTTCTTAATTTTAATTCGCGGAACTTCATCGCGAGCGCGTCGAACAGCATCAACCTTCCTATCAATGAATCTCCGCGGCCGAGAATAAGCTTCACAGTTTCAATAGCCTGTATGACTCCGATGATGCCCGGAAGCACGCCAAGCACTCC
>Ga0066687_10000053_pt1 | contig 34260 bp, 26 predicted proteins | sample GraSoiAngelo_136_FD_65630 | JGI IMG/M metagenome (GOLD analysis project Ga0066687, IMG submission 65630) | Grasslands soil microbial communities from the Angelo Coastal Reserve, California, USA - 14_0929_09_20cm | ecosystem: Environmental > Terrestrial > Soil > Grasslands | place: USA... | reverse complement strand
ATCCTTAAACAATTCAGATCCATGCACACTGCGCTGAAGCGGCTCTTGTTATCCGATATATTCGTCAGGATCTGCGAGGGAATGACCGACGTGTTCATCGTGCTGTACGTGATCGACGTCGTTGGAATCTCGCCAGCGAAGTTCGGAATTCTGGTCGGAATCGACAAAGCGACCGCGATAGCTGTTTACCTCCCTGCCGCGCGGATGGCAGACCGCTTCGGCAAAAAGCCCTTCGTAATCGCCACATTCATATGTTTCGCACTGCTGCCGCTCGCGGTAGTGCTCTCGCACAGCTTTACTATGCTGGTGCTCGCGTTCATCGTAGGCGGCCTTAGAGAAACCGGGGAGCCGTCAAGAAAGGCAATCATAGTGGGCCTCGCCGATCCGACCCGCAGAGGCCGCACTGTAGGGTTATATTATCTGGTTCGCAGCCTGAGCATAACGCCCGCGGCCGTGATCGGCGGGCTGTTGTGGAAACTCAACCCGGCGCTTCCGTTCTTTATTGCCTGCGCAATCGGACTGATCGGTGCAGCGGTGTTCGCGGTTACGGTAGAACGCAGATACGCCGGCTGACGACAGCCTCCAGGCGGTCTCATATCCCCATTACGTGATAGCCGCAGTCTACATGAAGGATCTCGCCGGTCACGCCTCGTGATAGATCGGATAGCAGAAAGAGGGCGGCGTCGGCTACTTCGGCTTGATTCGTGTTTCGCCGCAGCGGACTGTGCTCTTTCATATGGGCAAGGATCTTTGAAAACCCGCGGATTCCGGCCGACGCAAGGGTCTTCAGCGGTCCCGCGGAAATTGCATTGACGCGGATTCCCCTGGAGCCTAAATCCCACGCGAGGTATCGCACGCTCATATCGAGCGCGGCTTTTGCTACGCCCATTACGTTGTAATGAGGGATGACCCGCTCGCCGCCAATGTAAGTAAGGGTCAATATACTGCCGCCGCGCTCCTCCATTAATGGGGCGGCGTGCTTTGCGATCGCCGCCAGCGAGTAGGCGCTGACATCCTGGGCGACTCGATAACCCTCGCGCGAAGTGTCTACATAGTCTCCTTCGAGGTCTTCCCTGAGCGCGAATGCGATGCCATGGACTACGAAGTCAAGGCTGCCGAATTCTTCCCGCACGCGCTTAAACGCGCTCTCGATGTCTTCGTCCTTAGTCACATCGCAGCAGATCAAAGCGGGATCGGCCAGCTCGCGGGCCAGCTCGCGTGCGTTTTCTTCGAGCCGTTCTCCCTGATACGTGAGGGCGAGTCTTGCCCCGTGCTCGCTTGCTCGTTGAGCTATGGCCCACGCCAGACTTCTTTGATTGGCCACTCCAAATACAATCCCCTTCTTTCCTTGCAGCAGCATTTGTCTCCTCGAACTTTCTTCTTGGCGTGACGCCTATTGCGTCCTGGTGAAATACTACAGAGTGAGATTGCGGTCCTACTGGCGTTTATCCGGAGTAATTTTGAGTGTAGCTTCTTTGCCGTCGCGGCGGATTACGACTTCAACTTCCTGGCCCGGGCGCAATTCGCCAAGCGCGTAGGTGTAGTCATACACATTCTTGATCGCCATATTTCCAAGTTTGATTATTACATCCCCGGCTCGCAGGCCGCCCTTCTCGGCCGGCGAAGCTGGACGGACTCCATCCAGTTTTAAGCCATCGACCTGATCTGAATAGTTGGGTACGGTTCCGAGATAAACCCTGAAGCCGCGGCCGGCCGGCTGCGTCTGGTGTTGCACGCGCGAAAAAGCAATTCTCTCGGATTCGTTCGATAACTTAATTGTTATCTCCCGCACGAATTCGGCTACGTCTCGCACTCCGTCGTTGTTGATCTTGTCCGCCGTGTCGGAAGGCTTATGATAATCATCGTGAGATCCGGTAAAAAAGAAGAGTACCGGTATGTCACGGACGTAGAAGGATTGATGATCGCTGGGTCCGAATCCGTCATCCTGCAGTGTGAGTTTGAACGCGCGATCGCCGAGAGATCCATCAAGTTTTTCGAGTAGGGCCTTCCACTCAGGCGATGTGGCGGCGCCGCCCACTACAAGCTTGCGATCGCGAAGACGTCCGACCATATCCATATTTATCATCGCGACTATTGAAGCGAGAGGAACCGCCGGGTTCTTCGTGTAAGCTCCGGAACCCAGCAACCCTTCTTCTTCTCCCGAAAACGCAATGAAGATGACGCTTCGTTTTAAGGCGGATTTTTGCGCCGCAAGAACCCGAGCCAGCTCGAGCAGAGCGCTCGTGCCGGAAGCGTTGTCATCCGCGCCGTGATGTATCTGGCCCTCAGGGTTCTGCGCCAGCGATTCGGTTCCCCCCAATCCAAGGTGATCGTAGTGGGCTCCGATCACGACATACTGCTGCGCGAGTGCGGAATCGCTTCCTCTTATAATGCCTTCGACGTTGACGCTGGTTCTGTTCAGCCTTACCACATCGGTCTTGAAGTCAAGCGCTACTCGATCGAGCAGGAGCGGCAAGGGCGAAGTCTTGCTCCGTTTTTCGAGATCGGTCAGCGATACGCCCGCCGCGGTCAGAATCGCTCGAGCGCTATTGCGGCTTAATCCGGCGGCGGGAATGCCCGCATCGAGAAAGTTCAAATCGTGATGAAGCCTCGAGAGCGAATCGCGCTGGAAATCCTCTTCGTCGGCAACGAACAGAACGCCGCGAGCGCCTTTCTCACGAGCCTTGATCGTTTTGTTCTGTATCTCAAGTCCCGGCTCCGTGAATTCGGCGAAACGCCCGTGTGGGTTGTCGCCGTCCGGACTGCCGCGCATCACAATTACGATCTTGCCGGATACATCCATACCTGAGTAGTTGTCATATTGAAGCTGCGGCGCGCTGATGCCATAGCCCGCATATACCGCGGCTCCCTTTGCTCGCTCCGACGAAGAGAAAGCAAGCGGCATGAAATCAACGCCCGCCTTGAATGATCGCGGGCCTGTGGATCCGACAGCGCCGCTCTGATCCAATTGAAAGCTGTTGCCGTCGCCGAGCTTTACTTCCGCGACAAAGGTGAAGGACTGAAGATAATCGGGAACCAGCGGCTGCAAGCCGTATCGTTTGAACTCTCCGCTGATGTAGCGCGCGGCCTCGTTTGCGCTCGGCGTGCCTGCTCGACGGCCCTGCAATTTATCCGAAGCCAGATACGCGATGTGCCGCGCGATGTTTTGAGAAGATATCTGCTGATCGGATGGCGCGCCCGTGCCGGCGTTCAAGCGCCCGGGTTGAAAGACCGTCGTTACACTCAGGAGCGCGGCGAGGACCGTAAAAATGTACGTCTTAATCTTTATCATAAGAAGGCGAATGATATAGACCACGATAAATCAATGTCAATTAGCGGTATAGCCGCTCATTGAGCGCACGGGAAGAGCCGAGTATACGCGCACCGACTTTTTCGCGCGGAACTCTGTGTTTGTGCCGATTTCGTGTATACTAGCTGCCCTCCAAGGGTATCCAGAGTTGTTCAGAACCAGCACCAGTGGAACGCGGGCGCAATGCTCGTGTCGAGGGAGCTGTATCAAGAAGAGAAAGTGACCGAGAGCAATATGAAGCGACGTCTTTATATTGGTGCGATACTCGTGGGTTCGTTCTTCGCGCCATTCACTTACAACCTGCAACACGGAAGCGCGGCCGCGCAGGGAAAATCGAGCAAACAGGCGCCGCGATTCGAAGTCGATCCGCTATGGCCTAAACCGCTCCCCAATCACTGGGTGCTCGGTTCGGTGACTGGGGTCGCCGTCGATGCTCAGGACCATATCTGGATCACGCATCGAGGCGCGGATTCACTGGCCAACAACGAGAAGGGTTCCATTCTGAACCCGCCGACCGGATGCTGCGTTCCCGCGCCGCAGGTGCTCGAGTTCGATCAGGCCGGCAATCTCTTAAGTCATTGGGGCGGGCCTGGGCAGGGCTTTGAATGGCCGCAGTCCACGGGCGGCATTGCGGTCGACCCAAAAGGAAACGTCTGGATTGCAGCCGCGGGTATTGTAGCGCCAGCCCAGGGGGCACAGGCGGCGGCGGAGCGGCCCGGCACAGCGCCTGCGTCTCCACGTCCTCAAGATGCACACGTCCTGAAATTCTCGCGCAGCGGTCAATTTCTGTTGCAGATTGGACACGCTGGAAAGGTCGAAGGCAGCGCCAGCAAGACTGGATTCAATCGGCCGGCCGCTCTCTCGGTTGATCCGTCAGCCGACGAAGTTTATATTGCGGACGGCTTCGGCAATCATCGGGTTGTTGTATTCGACGCCGAGACTGGAAGCTACAAGCGGCATTGGGGTGCTTACGGAGAGAAACCGGATGACCGGGGCGTCGGTATATATAGTCCGGATGCCGCTCCGTCGAAACAGTTTCGAACGGTTACATGCGCCGCGGTTTCTAAAGACGGTTTTGTGTATGTGTGTGATCGCGATAGCGACCGCATCCAGGTATTCCAGAAGGACGGGAAATTTATAAAGGAAGCATTCCTTTCCAAGGGCACGCTTGGAGACGGTTCGACATGGGACATTGCCTTTTCGGCTGATCCGCGACAGAGGTTTCTTTATGTCGCTGACGGACACGACAAAAAGGTGTGGATACTTCAGCGCGATACTCTAGAAGTTGTATCGAGTTTCGGTGACGGCGGCCGCCTACCGGGCCAGTTTTACGGCGTCGGCAGCATTGCAGTCGATTCAAAAGGAAATATCTACACCGGCGAGACCTACGAAGGAAAGCGCGTTCAGAAGTTTGTCTATAAAGGTATGGGCTCGTCACGTTGAGGCCTGAGTATGTCTTTTGATCCGTTACGAGGACCTATGAAGAGAAGCCGCAATTTCTATATTACAGTCGTGTCCATACTGATGCTGATTCTGCTCGGCATCGGCCAGAACATTCTCGATAAGAGGAGTATTGTGCAGGGCAAGAATGTCGTGATGGCGCCGAGATTCGAAGTCGACCCGCACTGGCCTAAGCCGCTGCCGAACCACTGGTACATCGGGATGACTATCGGCGTGGCTTGCGATGCTCAAGACCATGTCTGGATAGTTCATCGGCCCGACACCGTTTCCCCGAACGAAGCCGCCGCGGATCAGAAGACCGGTTCGTGCTGCTCAAAAGCGCCGCCGGTTCTCGAGTTCGATCAAGCGGGCAACCTGATCGGCCACTGGGGCGGTCCGGGACAAGGCTACGAGTGGCCCGAATCGAATCACGGCATCACGATCGACTACAAAGGCAACGTGTGGATCGGCGGAAACGGCGCGAACGATGCCCAGGTGCTGAAGTTCACGCAGGACGGCAAGTTCATCGCTCAGTTCGGCCACGCCGGCAAGACGGGAGGCAGCAATAACACGGAGAACTTCGGTCGCGTCGCCAAGATTTTTGTCGACCCGAAAGCAAATGAGGCATACATCTCGGACGGCTATCTGAACAAGCGGGTGGCTGTGATTGACGCCGATACCGGCAAGTTCAAACGGTATTGGGGCGCTTACGGCAACAAGCCTGACGATACCAATCTCGGACGCTACAATCCTGATGCGCCGCCCGCCAAGCAATTTCGAAATCCGGTGCACTGCGCCGAGCTCTCGGTCGACGGTTTCTTGTATGTCTGTGATCGAACCAATGACAGAATTCAAGTATTCCACCCGGACGGCGTCTTTGTGAAAGAACAGTTCATCGCGAGAAGATCGCTGGCTGATGGATCGGTCTGGGACATTGCGTTCTCGAAGGATCCGCAGCAGAAATACATTTACCTTGCGGATGGACGCAACGAGAAGGTGTACATAATTCTCCGCGACACGCTGGAGGTATTGACCAGCTTCGGAGACGGCGGACGCCAGCCGGGCCAGTTTTACGGCGTTCACAGCATCGCCACCGATTCAAAGGGCAACATCTACACCGCGGAAACATACGAGGGGCGGCGGCTCCAGAAATTTATCTACAAAGGCATGGGGCCGGTCACAAAACAGGATCAGGGTACTGTTTGGCCGGGATCACGCTAGTGGGATCACGCTAGAATGAAGAATCCAGGCTGCTCGAACTTGGAGCGGCCAAAACATAGTCAAGAAGTTCCTTCGCGGAACTCGGAAGAAGGAGGCGCTTATGATTCGGAACTCAACTACACGCCGGACATTTATGGGATCGATTGCAACCGCGCTGGGAGTCGCCGGGTTGCGCCCGTCATTCAATGTGTTCGCTCAATCCAGAGAAGGGCGGCAGGTAGAGCCGGGGGTCGAACACCCCGAAGAAGAGTATGACAACATGGCGAAGCTCGCCAATAACGAGAATTGCTGGGGCCCTTCGGATACGGTTTTGAAGGCGATGAACGACGGATTCAAGTATTCGAATCGATATCGCTATCCGGACGGCGGAATCGTAGAAGCCATCGCGAAACATCACGGCGTCAAACCGGAGAACATCATTCTCGGAGCGGGATCGGGTGAAATACTGAAGATTGTCGGCGAGGCATTCCTGATCGACCACAAGAAATGCGTGGGAGTCGATCCGTCTTATGACTCTGTATATCGCTACGTAACCAACAGCAAAGCTGACGCCATCAAGGTGCCTTTGCTGAAGGACTACAGAATGGACGTGCCGGGAATCATCCGCGCGACCAAGATGAACTATCGCGATGTTGGATTCGTCTACATCTGCAATCCGAACAATCCGACGGGAAATATCATTCCGAAGCAGGAGATAAAATTCCTGCTGGACATGATTCCCGGCGATGTCCCGGTGTTGATCGACGAGGCGTATCATCACTTCGTTTCGAGCCCGGATTACGCGACCTCGGTTCCGTATATTATTGAGGGCCGCCCGGTGATCATCACTCGCACGTTTTCGAAGATCGCGGCGCTTGCGGGAATGAGGCTCGGATATGGAATTGCGCCGAAGGAGTTGATCGAGAGGATGCGTCCGTTCAACAGCGGAGGCTTGAATGCCGTAGTGAAGTACGGCGGAGTCGCGGCGTTGAAGGACACGGCCTATGAGAAGAAGATCAAACAGATGACGATCGAGCTTCGTGAGAAGACGATCAAAGGCCTGCGGGCGTTCGGATATGAAGTGATCCCTTCCGAGTGCAATTTCTTCATGGTAAATGTTGGCCGTGACGTTAATCAGGTAGCGGACGATTTCAAGAAACGCCAGGTGCTGGTCGGACGAAAGTTCCCCCCGATGAACGACTGGCTGCGTGTGTCGGTTGGAACCGAGCCCGAGATGACGAAATTCATGGCCGCCTTCAAGGAGATGTTCCCGGCCGGAGGAATTAAACACGCGAAGAAGGAAGCCGCGGCGTCTTAGGCTCGCTGAAGGTTAAATAATTACTTGAGGCTTCGGGGATAGCGGCGGGACTTTCGGAGAATAGCTATTGGCGGGAATACGTTCTCTTCAATGAGCGCAAGGCGCAAACTCACGCGGTGAGGAAGGTTGATCTCGAGAACGTTAACAGTCGCCCGGCCGACTGGAGTCCGCCCGTCGAGAATCGCGCCATTCCATCGAAAATGGCGATTCCAAGAATCCTCGCGAGGGTGAAAAAGCCTGACTATACAACCTGTTAGCGGATCTCGGCCCGCGATGTTCGGACCTTTATTGTTGTTGCATGAGAAACAGGCGAGCGCGAGGTTTCGCTGCTATAGTCTGGCCCCGATGCTTTCTGGCAAGGATATGATCAATCTCAAAAGGGATCTCATCGTAATCGCTTGGCATCTGGCAATATTCGCAGATCCGATGAGAGCGTTGCCAGACAAGATGTATTAGCCGGATGTTCATACCGGCGATTTTGGCGGATTGCGGACGCTCTTGAGAGCCTTGCGGGCTTTTGACTTGATAATCGATAGCACATGACCAACACGTTCATAGTTATCCCGTTCAATGTTCTCTTCGAGCGTGAGCGTATCTTCGCGGGCTTTCGCAGCCAAATCGCGCATACGATCGATGTCGGATTGCGGAAAGCCAAGAGTAAGAATGTACCGAGCCACGCCGGTAGAGAGTTCCGGGCCGACTGGATCGAAAAGCCGGCCCCAAAGAGCAGCTTCACTGCTGGTGATCGAAGTTCTGATTCGCGCGGCCTGTTTTGATGAAGCGGATCTCACTCTTTGCATAGCATCTCGATTGTACTAGCGCCAACTAAGAGACGAAAGGGCAGACTGTGAGCAAAGCTCCTGGCAAGGCTGAAAGCATACTATCTGAGATCTTCTATTCATATCCACAGCAGGCAACCAGGCGGCACACACAGAAACATGGAGGTTTAGCGATGTTACGAGCGCTTTGTCGATCCGTAGTAAAAATGTTGTGTCCAGTTATAGGTCTTGCGTTGATGGCGAATGGAATCGGTGCCCAATCCCAAAATGGGAACCGCGGGACACACGTCAGGAGAACCTCGGTGACGGCGCGGTCGACAAGGTCCGGTTCTGTCGCCCCCTCCACTCGGAATGGCGAATGGCCCTGCTATACAGCTGATCTCAGAGGCTCGCGATATTCGCCGCTTGATCAAATAAACGCCGAAAATTTCAATAAGCTCGAAGTCGCCTGGCGCTTCAAGACCGACAATCTAGGCACGCGGCCCGAATTCAAGCTCGAAGGCACGCCGCTGATGGTCAAAGGCATGATCTACGCCACCGGCGGAACCCGACGATCTGTGTTCGCTCTAAAAGCCGACACCGGCGAGCTCGTCTGGACTCACGCCGAGTTCGAAGGCGAGCGAGCCATCAATGCGCCTCGACAGTTATCGGGACGCGGCCTCTCATATTGGACCGATGGTGTTGAAGAACGAATCTTGTATGTGACCACCGGCTATCGACTGATCGCTCTGGACGCTAAGACCGGAACTCGAATAACTACATTCGGCAAAAGCGGCGCCATCGATCTCAAGGTGGGCGTGGTCCATGGAACCGGCCAGCAGATCGACCTGGAAAAAGGAGACGCGGGGCTTCATTCCACACCAGTCGTCGTCAAAGACGTCGTTATCGTCGGCATGGCGATGAAGGAAGGGATGACCGTAGTCACCCACGACAACGCGAAAGGCCAGGTCCGTGCATTCGATGTGCGAACGGGCAGGATGATCTGGGCGTTCAACACGATCCCGCGGCCAGGCGAATTCGGAAACGATACCTGGCTGAACAACTCGTGGGCTGCCAATGGCAATACGGGAGTGTGGACCCAGATCAGCGTCGATGAAGAACTGGGGCTGGTCTACTTGCCGGTCGAATCGCCGACCTCGGATTTCTATGGCGGACACCGCCCCGGCGCCAATCTATTCGGTGAGAGCCTGGTCTGCGTCGACCTCAGGACCGGTCAGAGAAAATGGCACTATCAGGTAGTTCATCATCCGATTTGGGACTACGATCTTTCATCGGCCCCGATCCTCGCGGATATCAATGTCAATGGCAAAGCGATCAAAGCTGTAGCGCTTCCAAGCAAGGAGGCCTTCTTATATGTCTTTGATCGGGTTACGGGCGAGCCGGTGTGGCCTATCGAAGAGAAGCCCGTCCCGAAGGGGAATGTGCCGGGAGAGTGGTATTCGCCGACTCAGCCCTTTCCAACGAAGCCCCCCGCGTATGCTCGACAGGCCGTAACGAAAGATGACTTGATCGATTTCACGCCCGAATTGCGAGCTCAAGCGCTGAAGCAATCCGAACAGTTCGCTCTGGGGCCGATGTTCGTTCCTCCGGTAGTGAGCAAAACCGAGGGGCCCGTGGCGGCGTTGACCGTCGGAACCCTCAACGGCGGTACCAACTGGCCCGGCGCGGGATACGATCCCGAGACGCACACCGTATTCGCGCCCGCTTCCAACGCCAGCGTCTCACCCATAGGCTTGATTGAGTCGCCCGCGGGGTTCTCGGATATTAAATACGTTTCAGGCAGAGCTGGTCAGCAGTTCCGCGTAAGCGAAGGGCCGGGCTATGGAAGCGCCGCCGATTACCCGCAAGAGCCGAGACGCCGACCCGAATCCACACCGGTTCAAGCTTCAACACCGCCGCCTGCTGGTGGAGGAGGCGGTGGTGGAGGCGGTGGTGGAGGCACTCTGGTTCAAGGACTCCCCATAGTGAAACCGCCTTACGGACTGCTCTCCGCGATAAACCTCGACCGCGGCGAGCTTGTGTGGCAAGTCGCTCACGGTGATACGCCTGACGTGGTACGCAATCATCCCGCGCTTCGAGGTAAGAACATTCCGAAGACCGGACAGAATGGGCCCGTCGGCCTCGTGGTTACAAAGACGCTCGTGATCATGGGAGACCCGCAGGTAACAACGACGCCGGATCATCCCCGCGGAGCGATGTTGCGAGCGTACGACAAAGCTACGGGAAAACAGGTTGGAGCAGTGTATTTGCCCGCTCCGCAGAGCGGCTCGCCGATGACCTACATGCAAAACGGCAAGCAATTTATAGTAGTCGCCGTCAGCGGGGGCGCTTATTCCGGCGAGTACATTGCCTTCGCGCTGCCGTCGACCGATTGAAGGCCTTGATCTCATCAGTCCGCGTGGAAAGGACCGAGAGAATTTGGTGCTACCCAAGAAGAGGATCGCCAAGCTTGGAATCGCTCTGGCGACCGTAATTCTGCTCCATTCAATTATCGGAGCCCAGGAAGGCGCATCGCGCACGGTTTGGGACGGAGTGTATTCCGAAGAGCAGGCGAGACGCGGCAAGGAAAAGTACGCGCAGATTTGTTCGAAATGTCACGCCTCGGATCTGTCGGGTATGGACGAGGCTCCAGCGCTGACCGGCGGCGCATTTCTCGCGAACTGGAGCGGCTTGAGTATAGGCGATCTCTCGGAGCGCGTTCGAATATCGATGCCGCCTAATAACAAAGGAAAACTCACCAGACAGGAGATCGCCGATGTGTTGAGTCACGTGCTCAGCGTCAACGGTTTTCCTTCGGGCAAGGCAGAGCTGGATCCAAGGAACGAGGTCCAGAGGCAGATCAGGATCGAGGCCGCCAAACCAAAAACCAATTGAGAATAGTCATCAGAGGCCTCTATGTCGCAACAACTCGTGACGTCGAATCGCCGTGCGTTCCTGAAGTTTCTTGCCGGAAGCCCTCTGCTGGCCGGTTTTCTTCCCATCGCCGACATCTTCAAACAAGCCCAGGCGGACGGCGTGATTTCGAGTCCGGCCGAAGCGCTTAACGTTCTCGAGTTTGAAGCCGCGGCGCGAAAGGCGCTGCCGCCGGCGCACTTCGGCTATATGACAACCGGCGTCGACGGCGACGCAACGTTGAAAGCGAATCGCGAAGGGTTCACGCATTATCAGCTTCGTCCGCGCCGCCTTGTCGATGTTTCAAATATCGACACGTCTATCGAATTATTCGGCGCGAAATGGGAAACGCCGATCATTCTTGCGCCGGTCGGCAGCCAGAAGGCCTTTCATCCGGATGGCGAGATCGCATCGGCAAGGGCGGCCCAGGCCAAAAAGACTCTACAGATTCTCTCGACCGTAACTACATCGTCCGTTGAAGACGTCACCGCCGCGCGTGGGGCGCCGATCTGGTATCAGCTCTATGTTACGAACCAGTGGGAAGCTACTTTGAAAATGATCAAGCGCGCCGAAGCGGCCGGGTGCCCCGTTCTGGTATTTACCGTAGATCAGATTGGAGGAAGGAACACCGAAACGCAGCAGGTCTTGCGCAGGCTGGACACCCGGCAATGCGTCACCTGTCACGGCGCTCCTGTCGGTCCTGAAATGGATACGCCGCTTTATTATCGGCGCAGACCGATGTTTGACGGCATCGATACTTCGAGTCTGACTCGAAGGACTCAGTCGCTCACGTGGGACTTTCTGAAGCGATTGAAGGATTCGACTTCGATGAAGCTCGTCATCAAGGGGATCGAAACGACTGAAGATGCCCAACTGTGCCTCGAGAACGGCGCGAATGGCCTGATCGTCTCCAATCACGGCGGCCGAGCAGAGGACAGCGGCCGCGCTACGATCGATTGTCTTTCCGAGATTGTTCAGGGCGTCGGCGGGCGAATACCGGTGCTCATCGATGGGGGCTTCAGACGAGGCACGGACATTTTCAAAGCGCTTGCTCTCGGCGCAAGCGCGATTTGTATCGGCCGTCCGTATGTCTGGGGTCTCGCTTCATTTGGCCAGCCCGGAGTCGAACGCGTTCTTGATATTCTTCGGCGAGAACTCGATCTTGTTATGAGGCAATGCGGAACGCGGACATTGAGAGAAATCGCGCGGTACTACATCACTACGGCCGCCGAACATCGAGGATAACGTGACCGATTATCCAAAGCAGTAGAGTCGTCCGTCCTGCGAACCAACTACTATCTTTCCTGACGCAATAGCGGGTGAAGCTGAAATCGGAGCGCCCGCGTCGAACTCCCATACCTTAGCGCCGGTGATGAAGTCGAGCACGTAAAGCTTTCCGTCGTTTGATCCAATAAACACCCTCCCGTCTGCAAGAGCCGCTGACGACTCGACTCGAGCGCGAGTTGTGAATGTCCAGAGCCTCTTTCCGTTTTTTGCGTCAACGCAGTGAACTATTTTGTCGCGGCCTCCGATCACAACTCGGCCGTCTACGACTCCGGCGGAGGAGTAAAAGGGGAACTGGCGCTGCGGATGCTGGTATCGCCACGCTATGCGTTTTGTTCTGAGGTTCACGCCGAGCACGTCATTGTTGAAGGTTCCGTAAAACGCGGATTCTCCGACAAGCGCGGGCGAAGCTCCGGTGTATGCTCCGGACGCAACCTTGAACACCTCCTTGCCGTCGGCAAGCCGAATCGCGCGAAACTGCTCGTCGCAGCCCGCGATGAAGGCGAGCCCATTCAATATGCCCGCGGTGCAGTGAACGGGGCCGCCAGTTTTGAATTTCCAGATCACGGCGCCGGTCTTCGGATTCAAGCAGTACAGATGTTCGTCATAAGAGCCGATCAGGACCTTGTCGTCTACCGCGACAGGCGACGACTTTATTTCGGCGCCCGTTTTGAAGGTCCAAATAGCTTTGCCGTCAGCGGCGCTAACCGCGTGGAGAACACCCGAATAATCGCCCACGTAAATGATCCCATTGCTGACGCACGGAGACGATTCGCCGATCCCGCCGTCTCCGACTTTGTATTTCCATTTCGGCGAGCCGCTGTTGAGATCGAGCGCCAGCAGGTCACCTGCTTGAGAGCCTACGTAGACCACGCCATTGACAATTGCAGCCGAGGATTCGATTGATTCGCCGCCTTCGTAGGTCCACAGCAGCTTCAACGTTTTGGGAACTGCCGAAAGCGAGATGCCCGTCAATTGACTGTTGCCGCGAAACTGAGGCCAGTTATCCGCGGGTGTGTACAACTGCAGGGACGAAGACTTCGAAGTCAGCGGCGTACCGAACGTACCAACCGAAAGAATACAGAGAGCGATGAACGACGCTGTACGGGCGGCCCTTCGCGGCCGCCCCTCTCCGCGAAAGAGATTATTCAAAAATAGGCGCAGGTCTAAAAAAAAGGCTGAGGGCGATCCGAGTTCCTCTTGATCACGAATTGTCACGGGAATCGACGGGCGGGCAAGGAGGCCCGTCCCGACAGGTAGGCTCTTGCACAATCTCGACTTCAATACGCGCACTTATAAACCTCCAGAGCTTCGGCCGCGCCGAATGGTCTCGGGTTGAACTTGCCGGTCCATTGGAGCGCCGCTTCTTCGGCAAGCATCGGCAGATCCTTTTCAGGAATCCCCAGGGCTTCTAACTTCCGCGGCAGCCCGGCCGTCGTTCGCAGTTCTTGAAGCCTCGCCGCGAGCCCCGCTCCTGTGGTGTTCGCCCCAGACCCCTTCCCATCCCAAACCTCTTTATACCGATCGTTCACTGATTCGCTATTCCATCGAACTACGTGCGGCAACAGGAGTCCGATCGCAACACCGTGATCCGTGCCGTAATGAGCCGTGAGCGGGTTCGCGCACGCGTGAGTAGCGCCAAGCATAGAGCTTTCGATCGCCACTCCCGCATAATAGGCCCCGAGCAGCATGGCGCCTCGTGCTTCAACATCGCGGGGTTCGGCCAACACTCGCTCATAGTTGCTTTCAAGGAGCCGCCAGGCTTCCCTCGAAAACAGCAGGGAGAGCGGATTTCGCCGGGTCGTCACACAGGTTTCGACCGCGTGTGAAATCGCATCGAAGCCCGCGGTTGCGGTCACTGTCGCGGGCAGCGTGAGGGTGAGAAGCGGGTCGAGAATCGCGGCTTGAAAGGCGGCCTTTGGATCTCCACAGGCCATCTTGACGTGCGTGTCGGCGTCGGAAATCAGCGCGTAGCTTTGAGCCTCGCTGCCGGTGCCGGCGGTGGTCGGCGCCGCGATCATCGGGAGCATCGGCTTGGAAGCCTTGCCGTGACCCCAATAGTCCTGAATTCTTCCGCCGTTCGTCAGAACGAAATTGATGCCCTTGGCTGTGTCCATCGAACTGCCGCCGCCGAGCCCGATGATTGAGTCAACGGCAAGTGGTTCCGCGAAAGCACGGCCTCTCTCGATCATCACGGAATCCGGGTTGGAATCGAAATCGTGGAAGGGGAATACGGCGATGCCCGAGGACGCCAGAATCGTAGAGGCCCGATCCACGTACCCACAGGCGATCATCCCCCGGTCGGCGCATAGGAGGGTGCGCCGGAATCCCAGCTCGGCGCCTATCTCTCCAACGCGGTCGAGCGAGCCTTCACCGAATACTAGTCTCGTCGTGGATTGAAACTGGAACGCCTGCATTCATTCTTATCGAGATTGGCAGGAATTCGCGCTATTGCCCGTTGCTCGCCTTGATTGCGGGCGGCGCGGCTCCCGACAGGCAAAAGAGCTGATTCCGATTCGAGATGAATAGCGATCCATTCGCGGGAACGGGGCTGCTGTAGACCGAGCTGCCCATGTTCATCTCGCCTAGTACCTTTTTCTCTTTCCCGGCCTGCAGAATTGCGACATCGCCGTCTTCATCACCCAGGTAGACTTTTCCATCCACAACCAGGGGCGAGCCCCAGACGGCGGCGAACATATCGTGCACCCAATAAGGCTTGCCGGTCTTCGCATCGAGACAATGCAGGAAGCCGCTGAAATCGGGATAGTAGATCAGTCCGTCCGCGATCGCGCAGGTAGATATCGATCTTCGGATCTTGTCGTATTGCCAGACGACGCCTGTCTGCGTAATGTCCCCGCGTTTGGTAGCGTCGATGCAATATAGGTGGCCGACCCCTTCGCCGTGTTCCGGATCCTGGCCGTTCGCGATGTAGACTCTATTGTCCCAGATGACTGGGGTGCTGATGAGCTCGTTTCTGGTCTTGGGCCATACGGAATCTTTGGGATTGCTGTCCATCTCCCAGAGCTTCTTGCCGGTCATCGCTTCGTAGCCTCGAACCCATCCGTCGCCCTGACCCATCACGACCTGTACGACTCCGCCGATCGTGCCGACCGCGGGCGAGCACCACTGCCCGTGCAGGATTCGCTCGCCGACCGAGTTGTCTTCCCAGACCAGTTTGCCGGTGTTTTTATTGACCGCGATGATGGCAGGCGCTTTCGGGGAGGGGATATGAACGTGGCTTTCATCCTGACCATTCGAAGTGCTGACGAAAATCAAATCGCCGTACACAACCGGCGATGAGTTCGACATGTTGTGCGGATGGGAGCCGACTTCTTCAATCATGTCGAACTTCCAGATAATGTCCGCATCGGTCTTTCCGGTCAGCTTCTCCTCTTTGTAAGGGCCGTTGTTCTCGCCGTCGCGGAACCCCTGAGTATCGAGACAAACCAGCTCGCAGCGATTCGTCACATAGTAGAGTCGCTTTCCTTCGATCAGCGGCGAAGAGCACACGCCCTGATACGGCCAATCATTAACGCGGCCCGCCGCGAGTTTTTCGCTTGTGTGCTGCCAGAGAAACTCGCCGTCGGATTCGCGAAACGCCATCAATACGCCCTTGTCCCCGGTTTGTTTCGGATCGCGAAGGCCCTCGTTGTTGGTTCCGCAGTAGACCTGTCCGCCCGCGACGACCGGGTTGCCGTATGTCTGCGACCCGAGCGCCGCAACCCACTTGACGTTCTTTTTAGCGGCGACGTCCCAACTTGTCGGCAGGCCTTTCATATTCGAGACCATATTCCGATCTGGAGTGCCGCCCCACATTGGCCAATCGCCGCTGCCCGGATCCGAAGCGGAACCATGCTTCGAAGCCGCGAAGACTACAAACCCAACGACCATTGAGGCCAACAGAACTCTAATCACATCTTTCTTCATAAAAACTCCAGTGGAACGGCTCACTTGTTTGGTGTCACCTTGATATTATCGAAATAGATTTCATTTGGAGCGTCGGCAAAGATACCGGCGCTGCCCTGCCGATTACCGATCGGATCGGTGCGCTCGATCATCCACTCGGCTGGTTCGGGCTGCGAAGCCGGCCATGCTTTTCCTCTCGCACGAACCTTGCCGTCCGGTAGATTCTCGACCTCCAATTTGACGCTATACCAGGTGTCCGCCTTCCATTCGAAGGGTTTCTTTACGGTACGCGTCTCTTCGATTTGCCACGAGCGAAGCTCGATTCTTTGGTTATTGCCTAGCAGGACGACTTCGTAGCGCTGAGCGACCACGCCGGCGTCGCCCATTTGACGACGCTTCTCGGCGGCGCGTACGTCCGCCTGAATCGTGAAATTGGACCAACCGGCAGGGCTGAAGAGTGAGCGCGTGCGCTTGAATATCGGCGGGTTCGGATTCTTGACCAGTACCTTGTTGCCGTCGATCTGCTTCACGGAATATTTTCTGCCGGTGCTGATCCAGTAGTTCGGCACGGCATCGATTGCAACGTTATCGAAGTTCTCGGCCATCGGAGGCGCTTGAACTACTCGTACCCGCGACACGCCGCTCACCGTTCCCAAGGTCGCCTTAACCTGACCGGCTTGAGATCCGGCGTCGGCTGCCGGAATAAACTGGGTCCCTTTCACGTCGCCTTTCAAGCCTTCCAGCGAAAGCGTCGCGTGAGAATCTTCTCGAATAAAGCGCCCATGATCGTCGAATAGCCGAATTCTAAACGAGACCGTATCGCCCGGTTTAACGGCAACATCGGCGGGAATGACTTGCACATGAGATACCGCTGCATCAGCCGGAGCGGTTTCGATTGCCGCCATTGCGGGACGAGAGACAGATGAAGTTGATTTCTTACCGATGCAATAAATCGCTTTCGTCGAAACGAGATAGACTCTCCCGTGAGAAACAGCGACCGACGCTAGAATCTGCTCGTTGGCGGCAATCAGCTCATCGCCTTCTTCGGTCTTGAGCTGGACGTTGTCCACCGGTCCAAGCTGTTTTTCATCCAGCACTTCACATCCGGTCGGACCCGGTTTCAGGATATAGAATTTTCCGTTTTCGGTTCCGACGTAGAGTTTGCCGTCCGCTAGAACCGGCGAGGCTCGCTGCAGAGTGCCGAGAGTCTTTTTCCAGAGTTCCTTCCCCGTGTTAACGTCGAATGCAATCAGACTGGCGCTGTCGTCGATCTGATAGAGGCGATCTCCGTCGATCACCGGCGAGGAATATCCGCCCCTGAAACCCTTGACCGACCATTTCACTTTATCCCGGCCCAACGCGCCTTTCGCGGCGCCGTCGATGGCGACAATCAGCCCCATCTCGTTGCTGTCGAGGTTTTCTTCGCTGTGCGAGGCAAAGACGGTCGTTCCTTTATAGACCGAGCAGTTGTTTATACCGCGCTTTGTGATCGGAAGATTCCAAACAGGCTCTCCGGTGTGTGCCTTGATCGCGTATATCGCGCCGTCGGCTCCGCCGACGATCAGAAGCCTTACGCCATTAATCGTAGCTACGATCGGAGTGGGATAAACAGTATCGTAGGGGCGGCCTCCGGGCGCGCTCGTCCAAACACATTCACCGGTCTTTTTATCGAAGCCGTAGTATCGATGCCGCCGTTCCGCGGTGTCGCCCCATCCGTCGATGATCGTTCCGACGATCACCAGATCGCCTTCGATTATCGGAGAGCCTGTCCGGCCTCCGTGAGTGGTCCACGCGCCGAATTCCTCGGTCAGCGAGCGGCTCCAGAGCTCTTTGCCTTCGCTGGAGAACGCGGTCAACTCATTGCAAGCGCCGAATACATATATGTTGCCCGTAGCCGGGTCGCCGGCCGGCGCTGACCATGCGATTCGGCGAGGCGGAACGTCGCTCTCGTAGACGTTGATCCGGCGTTCCCAAATAACCTTTCCGGTGTCGGCGTTCAGGCACAGCAAGCGCTCCTGCATGTGTTCGCCTTCACCGGCCGAGTTAAACATATAGACGCGATTGCCCATGACTATGGGGGCGGATCGTCCCCCAAAGGGCATCTTCCACAGAAGGTTCTCGCCCGAAGGCGACCAGCGGCCTGGCAAATCTTTCTCATTGGAAGTCGCGTCGCGGGAGGGGCCTCGCCACTCGGGCCAGTCGCCGCCTCCTCCCGAATTTTTCTGAGGGATAAAAGAGAACAATAGAGAAAGAAACAATAGCTTCGCGAAAATTGCGTTCATAACCTGTTTCCGAGAGAGTGTCTGCCGGGGTAGAGTTTCACGTTACAACCAAGAAAGGGAATCAGCAACTTTTCCTTTCCACTGTACGAGGACATGCTTGACTCCGGTTCGTTGAAGATATTATGGTGCCGATGTTCGAGTCAAGCAGCGAACCATCGGTAATACCGCTGTAATAGCCGCTTTGGCATCGCTGAATTTCTGAACCGGAAACCGCAACCGTCCGTTTTGCAATAGCGGTGCTCGACTCGCATCCCATCATTTTTTGACCGCGCGGAACCCGCGGCTTTTTCGACGAGGTGAACCATATGCAGGCTCGCATTCTCCGATCGGTTCTTTCTATTCTTATCGTCCTTCTCTCCATTACGGCCAATGCACAGGATCAAAATGAGGCGTTCTTCGCCGCCGCCCGCAAAGGCGACGCCGCCGCGGTAAAGTCCTTCCTCGATAAGGGCGTCGACGTCAATGCCAAGACAAGATACGGCGCGACAGCGCTGTCCTATGCCTGCGATCGGGGAAATGTAGAACTAGTCAAGTTGCTGCTGGACCGCGGCGCCGATCCAAACGTCAAGGATACTTTCTACGGGGAAGTTCCGATAGGCTGGGCTTTGAGCCACGGATACCTCGAAGTGGTGAAGCTTCTGCTCGAGAAGGGAGCCGAGGGCAAGGAACGCGCCTTGACCACCGCGGTTCAAGAGGGGAATACCGACCTGCTGAAGCTTATAGTCGAAAAGGGCGGCTTGAAACAGGAGACGTTGAATTCGGCCTTGGTGCGCGCCGGCGACAAGGCCGAGATCGCGGCGATATTGAAAAAGGCTGGAGCCGTCGCTCCCAGCTTCAAGGTTGATCCCGAAACATTGAAGATGTTCGCGGGCTCCTTCAAAAACGAGCAGATCGGCGAGCTGGTAATCGATATCCATGAGGGAAAGCTCCGAGGGAAGCTGGCCGGCCAGAACTGGTTTAACGCCGTTCCATCGGACAAGAACACCTTCGCGATAATTGAAGTCGAAGCGACTATCGTCTTTACCTGGGAGAACGACAAAATTACCGGATTCACTTTGAAACAAAGCGGGCTTTCATTCCCCTTCAAGCGAGTAGATCAGAAATAGCGAGCTTCAGATTTCAGGGAAACCACAGCTTTAGGGAATAACTTATGAACAACGTCTTAATGAGAGTCTCTCGATCGTGTTCAGCTCGGATCAGGTTGACCTGGCTTTCAAAATCAATGTTCTCGAAATCAATACTTTCAAAGTCAATCGCAGTCGGAGCTCTCTTCATATCCCTTGCTCTGACGCGCACTTCATACGCACAGAACTGGCCTTCGTTTCGAGGGCCCAGCGCATCCGGAATCGCGGAAGGGCGCCCGACACCGACTAAATGGGATGTCGAAAAAGGCGAGAACGTACTGTGGAAAACTCCCATTCCCGGGCTGGCTCATTCAAGCCCGGTTGTGTGGGGTGAACGGGTTTACGTCACGACCGCGATCAGCAGCATAGCTAAGCCTTACTTTCGCCATGGTCTCTTCGGCGACGTCGATTCGGATAAAGATACCTCGAAACACTCGTGGCACGTCTATGCCATCGACAAGCGCACCGGAAAAATTATCTGGGATAGAGTCGCCTGCGAAGGTGTGCCGAAGATCAAGCGACACATCAAGTCAACCCATGCGAACTCGACTCCGGCAACGGATGGAACGTACGTTGTAGTGTTTTTCGGTTCAGAAGGGCTGTACTGCTACGACGCAAGCGGCAAGGTGCTCTGGAAGCAGGATCTCGGTCTTCTCGATTCGGGTTGGTTCTATGATCCGGATTATCAATGGGGAATGGCGAGCTCGCCGATCATCTACAAGAACATGGTGATCATTCAATGCGATGTTCAGAAGAACTCCTTCATTGCCGCTTATGATCTGAAAGACGGCAAGCGTCTGTGGATGACACCGCGCGATGAGATTCCCTCATGGGGCACGCCTACGGTGTATGAGGGCAAGAACCGCGCCGAGCTCGTTACCAACGCGACACGGGCCGTTCGCGCTTATGACCCGCTGACGGGCAAGGAACTCTGGAAGCTCTCAGGCAACCCCGAAGTGACCGCGACGACGCCCATAGCGGCGAACGATTTGATTTTCATCTGCAACAGCTACAGACCCAATCAGCCGATCTACGCCATCAAGCCCGGCGCATCGGGAGACATCTCGCTCAAGGACGGCAAGACGGCTAATGAATTCGTCGCGTGGAGCTTTCAACGAGGCGGCACTTACATGCCGACGCCTCTCGTGTACGGCGATTATCTTTACACCTGCGCGAACCACGGGGTGATGGCCGTTTATAACGCGAAAACAGGCGAGCGGCTTTATCAACAGCGGATCGGCGACAAAGGCGGCGCGTACAGCGCGTCTCCGATTGCGGCCGATGGGAAGATCTACCTGTCGAGCGAGGATGGCGATATCTTCGTCGTGAAAGCCGGGCCGACTTACGAGCTGCTCGCGGACAACGCGATGGGCGAGGTGATGATGGCGACGCCGGCCATTTCGGACGGGATGATTTTTGTCCGCGGCCAGAATACGCTCTTCTGCATTGCGGATCGATCGGCGAAAACCGGCGCCGCAAAACCGGCGAAATGAACCGGCGCTTCGTAGACTATTCGCTTCAGTGGTAACATTGCAGCCGCAGTCATTCCGGCGCTCCGGCAGAGAAACGTCAGGGGAAATAGATGAAACAAAAGAGTGCCTTCCGTTTCGCGCTCGCAACCGCGATCGCGTTCGTCACAGTTACGCAACTGCCGCTGAATGCGGCCACCAATCCTTCAAACTGGCCTCAGTGGCGCGGACCGTCCAGCCAGGGAATATCCGAAGAAAAGAATCTGCCGATCGAATGGAGCCCAACAAAGAACATTCAATGGAAGACTGAAATTCCCGGCCGCGGCCACTCATCGCCGATCGTCTGGGGCAACCGCCTGTTCCTGACCACTTCGATTGAAGGGCCGGTAGTTTCCGGAGCAAAAGCCATCAAGCACATGATCGGAAAGGAAGAATTCAAACATCCGGACTGGGTAGGCTCCGACCATAGCTACACGATGAAGGTCGTCTGCGTCGATGCGGAAAAGGGAAAGATCCTCTGGGAAAAAATCGCATACGAAGGAACTGTTTTCGATCATCGCCACCGGCGGAACACCTATGCTTCGCCGACTCCTATTACGGACGGCCGCTGCGTTTATGCGTCATTCGGATCGGAAGGGTTCTATTGCTACGACTTTAACGGCAATCAGGTTTGGAAGCGATCGTTGGGCGGAATCGCTACCATGGGTATGGGCGCGGGCGCCTCGCCGGTCCTGTACGAGAACAAGCTGATACTCCAATGCGATCAGGACACGGGCGATAACTCCTATGTGATCGCGCTTGATAAGAAGACCGGGAAGGATTTGTGGAAGATCACGAGACCGGTCGAAGCAAGCTGGTGCACGCCCGTTATCGTCGGAGCCGGCGCTTCGGCACAGTTGGTCACGAGCGGCAATGAGTTCATAATCGCCTACGATCCGGCAAACGGAAAGGAGCTATGGCGTTGCAAGGGCGTCGAAAGCAACGCCATCCATACGCCGCTGGTTGGGCATAACATGGTGATCGTTTCGGCGGGCTTTCCAGCGAAGCATACGATTGCGATCAAACTCGGCGGCTCCGGAGACCTCACGGGCAGCTCCAATATTGCCTGGAAATATGACAAAGGGACCGCATATGTCGCATCGCCGATACTCTATGGAGACTACGTTTATCTGATAAGCGATAAAGGCGTCCTGACTTGCCTTGATGCAGCGACTGGAGAAGTGAAGTACGAAGGCGGACGAGTTCCGGTGCCCGCGACATTCATGTCATCGCCCGTCGCGTTTGACGGAAAGATTCTGATCTCGAGCGAGGATGGCGACACGTTTGTGGTCAAAGCGGGGCCGACTCACGAGGTCCTTCGCACGAATTCGCTGAGCGAACCGATCTTCGCATCTCCCGCGCTTGCAGGCGGCAAGATATACATTCGCGGTGAAAAGAATCTCTATTGCATCAGCAGCAGCGCCGCAAAGGGATAATTCGACGAGCGGATACGAGCGAGCAGGCGAGCGGAGACATTGCGCCGGCAGCAAGAGGACGCTCACAGCGAGCCGTCAATATATCTTTAGGCGAATTCATTGCTGTGATATTCTCTCGAACGATTTGGAGGGCCATCACGCTTAATGACTGTCGGCACCGAATGGATGATCGACGCGGAAGGCTGTAAGCCCGATCTTCTTCGCGACCCCAACGTAGTCCGCGGTCTTTGCGAGCAGGTAATCGACGACCTTTCGCTGCGCGTCGTAAGCCCGGAGCTATGGCATGAATTTCCGCCGCCGGGCGGCGTCACCGGTCTTTTCCTTCTCACCGAATCGCATCTCGCCTGTCATACATATCCCGAGGACGGGGTAGCTACTTTCAACCTCTATTGCTGCCGCTCGCGCCCTGAGTGGAATTGGGCCGAGCAGTTGACTCGCCTGCTCGGAGCTCAACGGGTCAGCGTCAGGAGCGAGATCCGTGGATCGGCCTCCACATATTCGCAGGTTGGCGACGCAGTCGGCGGACGCGGAGGAATAGAACGGTGAGCGACTTTCAGACTCCGTGTCCCTCGTGCGGCGCGCCCGTCATATTTCGCATCGGCTCGTCCATAGTTACCGTTTGTGAGTTCTGTAAATCGGTAGTCGCGCGCGGCGACCGCAAGATCGAGGATCTGGGAAAAGTCGCTGATCTAGTCGATACAGGCTCGCCGCTGGATGTAGGGCTCAGAGGCGTCTATCACGGCGTACCATTCGAGCTTACCGGCCGCGCGCAGCTCGGTCACGAGGCCGGCGGAGTGTGGGATGAATGGTATGCGGCGTTTGGCGATGGGCGATGGGGTTGGCTAGCCGAAGCGCAGGGAAAGTTCTATCTGACGTTTCAGCATCAGCTTTCGGAACAGGCGCTCGTGCCGCCGCTCGAGACGCTTGTGCTCGGTCAGCCGGTTCCCGCCGTATCTTCGGCTGTATCGCTTATCGTCGCCGAGACCGGAGAAGCCGAAGCGCTAGGCGCAAAAGGCGAGATTCCATACAAGCTGGTTCCGGGCGAGACCTACTACTACGCGGATCTTTCGGGACCGCACGGCGAATTCGCCACGCTTGACTATAGTGAAGCGCAACCGATGCTGTTCATCGGCCGAGAGGTAACGCTTCAGGATCTCGGAGTAGCGGACGCAAAGGCGCCTGAACGCGAGGCCAGACGAGTCGCCGGCTTGCAGTTGTCGTGTCCGCAGTGCGCGGGTCCGCTCGAGCTTCGCGCGCCTGACAAGAGCGAGCGCGTGACCTGCCCCAACTGCGGTTCGCTTCTGAATATCAACGGAAACAAACTCGAGTTCCTGCGGGTGCTGGATCTCAAGGTCAGGCCGATCATTCCGCTTGGCGCAGTTGGAGAGCTGAATGGCACGACGTTCATGGTGATCGGCTTTGTGCTGCGAAGCGTCGTCATAGATAAGAAGTACTTCTGGGAAGAGTACCTGTTGTATGAACCTCGAACCGGTTTCCGATGGCTGGTTCGAAGCGACGACCACTGGAACTTTGTACAGACCGTTTCTCCCGGAGAGGTGACGTCGATCGGAAATTCGGCTACGTACAATGGACTGCGGTTCAGGTTGTTTCAGGACGCGGCCGCGAATGTCGAGAACGTTCAGGGAGAGTTCTATTGGAAAGTCGAGGTCGGCGAGTCGGTTGCCGCGCGTGATTTCGTCCATCCGCCGTACATGCTGTCGCTTGAGGCAAGCGCGGCCGCCGGCTCGACTGCTCGGCGACAGAAGAAGGGCAGACAGAGCGCAAGAACAGTTCAAACCGGCGAGATCAACTGGTCATTCGGTACTTATATTGAGCGCTCGAAAATAGAGAAGGCCTTTGGAGTATCGGGCCTTCCGGCTCCATCCACGGTTGCTCCGAATCAGCTCTTTCCACATAAGCGAGTCTACAAGTACTGGGGTATTTTTCTTGCCGCTATAATTCTGCTCGGCATCATCCTGGGAGTGACGGCGCCGCGCAAGAAAATCTTCGAGCAGGCATTTCAGCTTCAACCGCTCAAAGCAAGCGACAGCACGACACCGATTTTTACCGATCCGATAGAGCTCAGGGGCGGGCGGAACATAAGAGTTTCAGCGCAGGCGCCGGTGGACAACGCGTGGCTTTATCTCGACGGCGATTTCATCAACGAGGATACCGGTCTTGTTCAGCAATTCTCGCTGCCTGTCGAGTACTACCATGGGGTTGATGATGGAGAGTCGTGGAGCGAAGGGAGCAATAATCCCGATGTATTCCTATCGGCTGTGCCTTCCGGCAAATACACATTAAGGCTCGAAGTTTCATGGCAGAACTGGGCCCAGCCGGCGGCTGTCACGGTCCGCGTTGAACAAGGCGTGCCGCGTTTGTTGAATCTATTTCTCGCGATTCTGGTTGTGTCGGTCATCCCCGTGTTTACTTTGATCAGGCACATCGGTTTCGAGAAAAGAAGATGGCAGGACAGCAATGTGACGACTTCATCCTCGTATTCGTCGGCATCAGGGTCGAGCGATAACGATTGACGACCCAAGGCTGTTGAGGGACTGGCTGGAATGACAAAGTTTTATCTCATCTTTGGAATCGCGATGATTTCGCTTTACGGCCTCTTCACGTTAACGGGCCGCGAAATCGGCAATCCCGAGCGAAAGGTTCTGCCGGCCGACGTTCGCCAGTCGCCTGGCGGATACCGTTCTTTCCACTTTTGGCACTCAGGCTATCAGGGAGGAAAATGATGCCAACGCATGCTCTTGCACTGGACGTGATGACAAAGCCGATTATGGCGGCGCTGATTCCATTGGATCTCACCCAGGTCGAAAATTTGGTTATAGTCACGGTGATATTCTCGCTGATCGGGATCATCCTTTTCGCGCTGGCGTTCTGGCTCATCGTAAAGATAAGCCCGTTTTCGATCAGGAAAGAGATCGAAGACGATCAGAATACGGCGCTCGCCATAGTCATTGCATCGGTGATTATAGGCATCGCCTTGATCGTCGCCGCGGCGGTTCATGGATAGCGCAAGATACATTCTCACGATCCGGGGCTATCTCGATCGGCGCCGCGCTCGCTTTTCAGCCGCGAGTTCCCTCCTATGGCCGATGGTCGCGGTGAACGCCTCGACAAATCGTATCTGAACGGCCATGAATCGCACGCCCCTTCTCTTTCTCAACGTTCTAATCGTAGCCACGTGCGGGCTCGTCTATGAATTGCTGGCAGGCACGCTTGCCAGTTATGTCCTTGGCGACTCGGTCACTCAGTTTTCGCTGATAATCGGAATCTATCTGTCGGCTCTCGGGGTCGGGGCATGGCTGTCGCGAGTGATTGACACGGGTCTCGCGCGCTGTTTCGTCGAGGTGGAGCTTGGCGTGGCGATTCTGGGAGGAAGCTCGGCGCCGCTGCTCTTCATGAGCTTCGCGAAGCTGAGCTACTTTCACATCGTGCTTTACGGAATCGTGTTCCTGATCGGCGTTTTAGTCGGCCTCGAGCTTCCGCTGCTGATGAGGATTATGAAAGACACCCTCGAGTTCAAAGAACTGGTTTCGAGAGTGTTGACCTTCGACTACATCGGCGCGCTAGTGGCGTCGTTGCTTTTTCCGATTTTTCTCGTGCCCAAGCTCGGACTCGTCAGGACGTCACTGGTCTTTGGGTTGTTGAACGGAGCGGTTGGTCTCTGGGGAACGTGGTTATTCAGGCCGTTGATCAAAGGCGAGGTATTCGGTCTGCGAGCGCGGGCGATCTTCGTAATGGTTCTGCTTGCGGGCGGCATTGTCAAAGCCGATTGGCTAACGACACTTGCCGAAGACAATCTATTCGCGGACGAGATCATCTACACAAAGACGACTCCGTATCAAAGGATTGTCATCACTCGGGGACGCGCGGGATTCCAGTTATTTCTGAACGGAAATCTTCAATTCAGCTCGGCCGATGAGTATCGCTATCACGAAGCTCTGGTTCATCCGGCAATGGCGGCTATTCTCGAGCCGCGCAGTGTCCTGGTGCTGGGCGGCGGCGACGGATTAGCTCTGCGCGAGATTCTGAAGCATCCATCGGTCGAGTCGGTCACTCTCGTGGATCTCGATCCGGATATGACCAAGCTCTCGGAGCGATTCCCTCCGCTTGCGGCGCTGAATAAACACTCGTACGGCGATCCCAGGGTTCGAGTAATCAATCAGGACGCGATGATCTGGCTTGAAGATGCGGCGGCCAAATTCGACTGCGCGATCGTGGATTTTCCAGATCCGAACAATTTTGCTCTGGGGAAGCTCTATACGACGAGGTTTTATCGGCTCCTGAAGAATTGCCTTGCTCCCGACGCGGCGGTGAGTGTCCAGTGTACTTCGCCGCTGTTCGCGCGATCGTCGTACTGGTGCATCGTAAGGACAATTGAAGCCGCGGGTTTTTCGGTCCGGCCGTATAGCATGGCTGTCCCGTCGTTCGGCGTCTGGGGATTCGCGCTTGCACGGTTGAAGCCTTTCGATCCGCCGGCTCACGCGCCTCCGGGGCTCAGGTTTCTCGACGACGGAGCGATGGCGGCGCTGTTCGTGTTATCGGCTGATCTCGGCCCGGTTCCGGTGGAGATCAACCGGCTCGACAATCAGGTGCTGGTGCGATACTACGACAGCGAGTGGAAACGATGGGATTGAAGAATTGATACGGCGAGCAGGCGTCCGGCGCCGGCTCAAGCTATAAAGCACCTGTCGCATTACACGCGGGCCGCCATTATCGTGGAATCTAAACTCGTGGAATGCAGGGACTGAAAGTTCTTCCCCGCTTTATGATTTGCTATAGTGGAGGGAGACCGATCTTGCGGTCGGCGCGTCAGTGCTATGAAGTTGCGGAAGACGATGGAACACCGATCGGGCAGGCAAGCTCGCTGAAGATAAGTTATAGCGATGGCCAATATCTCACAGGATGAAGGACAAAAGGAACAGAAGCTGCGCGAGCTGATTCGAAGCTTTGGTTCGGTCATCATTGCGTTCTCCGGAGGCGCGGACAGCGCATATCTGGCTTACATCGCGCATTCGGAACTGGGAGATCGCGCGCTGGCAGTGACGGGAGACAGCGCTTCATACCCGTCATTTCAACGAAACCTTGCCGAAATGCTCGTGAACGGATTCGGAATAATGCACGAGATAGTCTTTACCGAAGAGTTCGCCGACTCCAACTACACAAGCAATCCACCGAATCGATGTTACTTTTGCAAATCCGAGCTGTATTCGAAGCTCGATCAGCTTGCGCGCGAAAGAAGTTTCAACGTTGTCTGCGATGGTACAAACGTGGACGACGGCTCCGATTACCGGCCCGGCAGACAGGCGGCGCGCGAGCATGGAGTTAGATCTCCGCTGGCCGAATGCGGTATGACCAAGGCTGATATTCGGCGCCAATCGCGGCTTGCGAAATTACCTACCTGGGATGAACCCGCTTCAGCATGCCTCTCGTCCCGCATTCCCTACGGTGAGATCGTGACGATCGAGAAGCTTTCCATGGTCGACCGCGCCGAGAACGCGCTCAAAGCGGCGGGGTTTCGTCAGGTGCGTGTTCGCTGCCACGGCGAAGTTGCTCGGATCGAAATTGCTCGCGAGGAGCTGTCGCGGGCAATGACGCCCGAGATGAGCAGTCAGATAACCGGGGCGCTTAAGTCGATCGGGTTTCATTACGTGACTATCGACCTGGACGGCTACCGAATGGGTTCCCTCAACGACAGCCTTCAGAAATCGTAAACTCCAGACCTTCCTGTTTTGTTGACAGACAGGCTGCGATTGTCTTATAGACCGCGTGCGGATTCGTGAATAGCCTTTGTGCCGCGGCATCGAACTCGATTAACTGAACTAAAACAAAAGGCCCGTCTTGAACCCCTTAGACTCGGCCTCAAGGAGGTAGAAGATGGTTCAATTGACATCGTTGTGGCTGCCCATCCTGCTTTCGGCGGTATTGGTATTCATCGCGAGCTCGATCATTCATATGGTGATCGGCTACCACGGAAGCGATTTCAAAAGGCTTCCTGACGAAGATGGAATGATGGAAGCGTTGAGGAGTTTCAACCTCCCGCCCGGCGATTACCAGATGCCTTGCGCGGGAGGGGCAAAGGGAATGAAATCGCCCGAGTTTCAGGAAAAATACAAGAAAGGTCCGATCGCGCTGATTACCATCGCCCCGCCCGGCTCGGGAATGGGCAGCAGCCTCATACTCTGGTTTATCTATTCGATACTCATCGGAGTCTTCGCGGGTTACATTGCGGGACATGCCCTGAAACCCGGCGCGTATTACCTGAGCGTCTTTCGATACGCGGGCAGCATCGCGTTTGCAAGCTACAGCATCGCGCTCTTACAGAACTCGATATGGTTCAAAAAGAGCTGGGGAGCCACCTTTCGATCCATGTTCGACGGACTGATCTACGCGCTGCTAACGGCCGGCGTATTCGGCTGGCTGTGGCCGAAGTAGCTCAACAATCAATACGGCAAGAGGGCCGTCCTACAATTAGGACTTTCCCACGACGACGATAACAAACGAGCCTGGTTTTACGGTTCGCTGAGGGCGCTTGCCCGGCTCCGTCGCGGGAGTCTCCAGATATTCCACGGCCGGAAGAAAAATCTTCTTGGTCTTGGGATCGAACGCCATGGTCCTGGCGCTTGGCTGGGTCTTAACGGCGCCGGCATCTTCATAGGAGTCCTTTGACTTCTCGTGATAGATGCTCAACGTGCCGTCCGAGCAGGAAAAGAAGATCAGGTTGGCCGTGGGATCAAAGCCCGCAAAATCAACTCCGCCGCCGATCGGGAAATTGCTTATTACTTTTCCGTTGGAGGCGTCCATCACGACCATCTTGGGCTCATTGCGACAGCCGATAAACAGACGATTCGTCTTGGAGTCGTAAGCCAGCCCGGTTGGAACCTTGGCGACTCCGATTGGAAACCGCTTCTTTACCTCGAGCGATTTCGGGTCGAATGCCACGACCTCGGCCGTGTCTTCGCTGTTGACGTAGATCAGGCCGTCAGCGCCGATTATAGCCTGTTCGCCGTCGCCTTCGAGCTTTACCGTACCGACAACCTCGCCGTTGGAAGCGTCGATCGCGGTGATATCGTGCGTGCCATGGTTATTCGTGAATACTCGCTTTGAAGCCGGGTCGTAGTAGATGCCGTCGGGCCCCTTGCCCACATCGATCTTTTTAATGAGCTTCAATGTCGACGGGTCGAACATGGAGACTTTGTTCTCTCGACCATTGCTGGTGAACCCATGTTTGAAAGACGACGCGATAGCCGCTCCATGCACTCCGGGCGTATCCGGAATTGTGCCCACGACTTTGCCGGTATCCGCATCAAGCACGTCGACTTGAGTCCCGTGGGATACGTAAAGACGGCGCGCGGAGCTGTCGATGCTGATGTAGTCAAACCCGCCGCCGCCCGGAATCGGGTAACGCCCTTCGACCTTGTAGTGACCGGCGCTTTGATACAACAGCGACACCGAAAAGAGAACGGCTATAAGGTTTGTTAGAACTTGCATCGATGACTCTCCTGATCAGGTTAATTGATTTATCCACTGTGCCTGCCGGGCGATACTTTCTCTCGGCAATTCTCTCGCCAAAGTCGTCAGGTCTATGGTCAATTGGATCTTTTTTGATGAATTTTCGAGTATAACGTCGAAAGATGAATGCAGGATTAAAAACAAAACGGCGGGTAGTGTCCTAATCTCGTGTTGATTCGGACACTACCAACGACCGGTTTTCTACTGAGCTAACGGATGACGCAGCTTCAGGACAACCTCACTTGATTATCCCCGCGTACTTGTCGAGAGTCGGTAAAACGGTCTCGCGGTCCGCCGATGGAACATAATAGATCATTCGCTCGGCTCCCGCTTTTTCCATCTCATCGGCGACCGCCCGATCCGGCGCCGCTCCGAAGATCGACACCGACAGTGATTGTGGATCGCGCCCGGCCGCTTCAGCTCGGCGGCGGAGCTCGGCTATCTTCTCGGGCAGGTTCGGCGAGCGAAGGCCGATCGGAACCCATCCGTCGCAGTACTCGATGACTCGATCAAAGGTCGTGGGCCCGTCTCCGCCCATGAGAATTGGAGGATATGGTTTCTGAACCGGTTTCGGATATGCCCATATCTTGTCGAAGTTCACGTATTCACCGTGGTATTCGGCTTCGTCTTTCGTCCAGATCTCTTTCATCGCGAGAATGCGTTCACGCATGACTCGCCACCGCTTCTTGAAATCGGTTCCGTGATTTTCCATCTCTTCCGCATTCCAGCCGCCCCCAATGCCGAAGATGAATCTTCCATTGGACAGCATGTCGAGGCTGGCGATTTCTTTCGCGGTTGTAATCGGATCGCGCTCGACAATAAGGCAAATGCCCGTCGCAATCCGGAGCTTCGTAGTCGCCATTGCGGCGGCCATCAAGGCAACAAATGGATCATAGGTATGCCAGTATTCCTTTGGAAGATTCGGCCCGCCGGGCCAGGGGCTTCTCCTGCTTGCGGGAATGTGAGTGTGCTCGGGCAGCCAGAGCGATTCAAATCCGCGCGATTCGACTTCTCGCGCGAGATCATCGGGTCGAATCGCGTAATCGGTCGCAAACATCGCTATGCCGAATTGCATTGAGTCCTCCTGATCAAAGATGACGGGCATCGCCAATAATAGCCTTGCGGCTACTCCGCTGCCAGTTGCTCCGAAGAAACATCAGATGTGAATCCTGGCCGCGTTTTCAATGTGCTTATGCTGTAATCCGGCGTGGACTTGAAATCAGCGGGTGCTCTGAATTACTATGCCGCCGCTCTGAGATCGATCGACACTATCTCAGCAGACCCCCAAGATCCCAGGCCGGCGGGAGGTTCTATATGAGATCGCTCCGAGGACTTCTGCTCACTGTCCTACAGGTTGGATTCATAGTCTGCCTGATCGGGACAGTCGATACCCACGCGCGCAACAAAAAATGGACAAAGCTATTTAACGGCCACGATCTCTCGGGCTGGCGAATGGCAGGCAAAGGAAACTTCACCGTCGAAGACGGCACGCTCGTAAGCCATGGCGGAATGGGAATGCTGTGGTATGAAACCGAGAAGTTCCGTGACTTCAAGCTTCGCATTGAATGGAAGGTGAGCCAGCGCTGCAACAACTCCGGGATCTTCGTGCGGTTTCCGCAAAAGAGCGACGACCCCTGGTACGCGGTGAACCACGGCTATGAGATTCAAATCGACGACTGCGACAAACAGGGACTCAAGTATCAGACCGGCTCGGTATACAGCTTTGCACCCGCGCGCAAGGTCGCGTCAAAACCCGCCGGCGAATGGAACCTATACGAAATCACGGTCATCGGCCAGCACTACGTAGTCGAATTGAACGGCGAAAAGGTAACCGAGTTCGAAGGCCAGCGAGGCGAAGAGGGTTACATCGGCTTACAAAACCACGACATTGTTTCCCGAGTATTCTTCAAATCAGTCAGGATCAAGCGGCTGCATCCCGGATCGTCGTAGTCGAAGCGATCGCCTTTGTTTCGAGGCCTGTAATCCGCTACAACGTACCGCGAATCACTTCGGTAAAGCTGAGGTGAGAAATGGCGATGCGATGGAAATAATCCGTCGGCTCGGCTATTGTTCGTGCGCCAATTGAACTGGAGGAAACATAATGCAGCTCGGGTTGAACTTCGGCTACTGGGGTTCGGGAGCATCCGACAATGTGGCCCTGGCGCAGGAAGCAGAACGGCTCGGCTATCATTCTCTCTGGACGGCTGAAGCCTACGGCTCGGACGCGGTCTCCCCGCTCGTGTGGCTTGCGGCGAAGACCGAGAGAATCAAAGTTGGAACCGCCATAATGCAGATGCCGGCCCGAACTCCGGCGATGACCGCGATGACCGCTGCCACGGTCGATTTCCTCACGCAGGGCCGATTTCTGCTTGGCATCGGAGCCTCCGGCCCACAGGTAGTCGAGGGATGGCATGGAGTGCTCTATGGAAAGCTTCTCGGGCGAACACGAGAATACGTCGAGATACTGCGAACAATCCTGGCGCGAGAGAAGCCTCTCGAACATCACGGTGAGCATTACGACATTCCGGTTAACGGCGGCACGGGATTGGGCAAGCCTCTCAAGCTGATAGTGCATCCGCTTCGAAAAAATATCCCGATCTATATCGCCGCCATTGGTCCAAAAAACGTGGCCCTTGCGGCTGAAATTGCCGACGGCTGGCTGCCGGTATTCTTCTCGCCGAAGCGAATCAACGTCTTTCGCGAGTCGCTCGAACAAGGCTTCGCCAGGCGCATTGACGGAAAGACGCTTTCGGACTTTGATATCGCGCCTACTGTTTCCGTGATCATCGGCGATGACGTGGATGCCTGCCGCGCGCGAGTGAAGCCAAATCTTGCTTTGTACATTGGCGGAATGGGAGCGAAAGGCAAGAACTTTTACAACGATCTTGCTTGCCGCTACGGCTATGAGGAAGCGGCCGCGCACATTCAGGAGCTTTACCTTTCGGGCAAGAAGGTTGAAGCCATCGCCGCCGTGCCCGACGCCCTGGTGGACGAAGTTGCCCTCTGCGGGCCCAGGGAGCGGATCGCCGACCTGATCGGCGCGTGGAAAGATGCCGGGGTGCGCACTCTGATTTGCGGCGCCGGGGGCCTTGACGCAATCAGAGCGATGGCCGAAATAGTGAGTTAAACCATGCATAGGAATTCGATTCTCGCCATCGCCTTTGCGGCCATTGCAGCCGCGGCAGGATTGTTGGTTCAGCCTGCATCGCTTGCGGGCGGTCAAACCTCCCGGCTCGAGCTCGACAAGCCACAAGCCAAGTCACAAACGATGATAGCGATGCGCGACGGCGTGCGGCTCAACACCGAAATTTATGCGCCGAAGAGTATTTCCGAACCGCTGCCCATAATTCTGCTGCGCACTCCGTATGGCATCGCGACTGCTCCAAGAAATTTCCTCGGCTATTTCAAGGAGCTGGCTGAGGACGGATACATCTTTGCATTTCAAGACATTCGCGGCCGCTTCAAATCGGAGGGCCAGTTCGTCATGGACCGGCCGATGCGAGAGAAGTCGGATCCGAAAGCCATCGATGAAAGCACCGACACATACGACACGATTGAATGGCTCATAAAGAACGTGCCGAAAAACAACGGCCGCGTAGGAATGCTTGGGATCTCGTATGACGGGTTTCTGACCGCATGCGCGATTCTCGACCCGCATCCGGCGCTCAAGGCCGCATCACCCCAGGCTTCACCGGCAGATATGTTTATCGGAGATGATTTCTATCACAACGGCGCGTTCAGGCTGAGCTACGGCTTTGAATACGTGGCTATGATGGAAACATCAAACGTCGTCACTCAATTCCACTTCGATCGATACGACACCTACGACTGGTATCTGAGCCTCGGCGCTCTTTCGCATGCCAACGAGAAATACTTTAATGGCAAGCTGCCGACCTGGAATGATTTCACGACCCACGCAAGCTACGACTCATTCTGGCAAAACCACGCGTTCGCCGCGAAGCTGGACAAGTTGACGGTGCCCACCTTGAATGTCGCGGGTTGGTGGGATCAGGAAGATTTTTACGGCGCGCTCAAGATATATGAGGAGCTGGAGAAGAAAGATCCGGACCATAAGAATTATCTCGCGGCTGGACCTTGGAACCACGGGGGATGGGCCGGCGGAGACGGCGCAACGCTGGGAAGAATCAACTTCGAAAGCAATACGAGCAAGTATTTTCGAGAGAAGATTCAGGCGCCCTGGTTTGCATATTTCCTCAAAGATAAGGGCAAATTCGAACAACTGGAAGCGACCAC
>Ga0066687_10000052_pt1 | contig 34264 bp, 21 predicted proteins | sample GraSoiAngelo_136_FD_65630 | JGI IMG/M metagenome (GOLD analysis project Ga0066687, IMG submission 65630) | Grasslands soil microbial communities from the Angelo Coastal Reserve, California, USA - 14_0929_09_20cm | ecosystem: Environmental > Terrestrial > Soil > Grasslands | place: USA... | reverse complement strand
TCATCGAACTACGGCAACATCAGCACGCCGGTATGGTCGCCTGACAGCAAATGGATCGCCTACTCTAAGGCCGACAGCTCTCGCACCAACGACGTATATCTGATTCCAGCCGCGGGCGGTGAAGAGCGAAAAGTCACCTTTGATTCTTCTTCGGACAACAATCCGAGATTCACCCCGGACGGCCGCAAGATCTACTTTGTCCGCAATGAAAGCGGCGGAGGCGGCGGCAGAGGCGGAGCCGGCGGCGATCAGCTCACGACTCAACTCTATTCCGTCACTCTCGATCGCGAAGAGCACGACCCGGCCGATCCCGAAGATCGACCCCAGGTCGATGCCGCGGACGCTGGAGGCGCGGCCGGGCGTGCGCAACAACAGCGCAATCAGCCGCCTCGAGAGGTCAAGGTTGATTGGGCGGGATTGAAGCGCCGGACTCGTCAGGTTACTCGAATGCCGTTCGCGGTGTTCAACTATGCGATCGCGCCGGACAGCCGGACCATAGTTTTTGCCACTACTGAACCGGCCGGACTGCGCAACGTTCCAGTCATCTACTCGATACAGGAAGACGGACGCCGTTTAACTCGTCTCGCGTCAGGTTCGGCGCCCGAGGCTGATGGTGAAGGAGGACCTCCGGGCGGAGGCGGAGGTTTTGGCGGAGCGATCTCACGGTTTGAGTTCTCTCGTGACGGTCGTACCGTTTTCTTCAAAGAGGGTACGGGCATTTACTCGGTCACGATGCCGGGAGGCGGCGGAGCGGCGGCGGCCGGCGCGCCTGCTTTCGCCGGCGGCGGCCGCGGAGCCGGCGCGGCAGCAGCCGCAACGGGCGGCGGTGAAGGCGGACGGCGACGAGTCAACTTCGTTGCGAAGGTCAAAATCGATCTTCCCGCTGAATGGGCCGAGATGTTCGATGATGCATGGCGGACGATGAAATACCGATTCTACGATCCGCAAATGCACGGCAAGAACTGGGATGCGGCCCGAGAAAAATATCAGCCGCTGGTACAACACGTCGGCGAGCGTCACGAGCTGATCAATATAATCAATGAAATGATCGGCGAATTGAACGCTTCGCACACCGGCGCGGCAGTCGGCGGCGGGCGCGGCCAACGCGGCGACGAAAGCCGAGCCGTCACAATGCATCTGGGAGTCGAGCTCGAAGCTGATAATCAGGCCGGCCGATACAAGGTCACTCACGTCTACGAGGGAGGCCCGGCGGATAAAGACTGGGTCAAAGTCCATACCGGCGATTATCTGATCTCCATAGGCGGTAGGTCGGTCAAGGCAGGCGACAACTACTGGGAGCTCCTGAATCACAGGCTGAATCGCAAGATCGAAGTCGCTTTCAACGGCAAGCCTACCGAAGAAGGAGCCGTGAAGTCGCGCCTTGAGCCGATCTCGGCTCAGGCCTACGGTCAGCTCCGGTATGAACGCTGGGTCGCCCAACGGCGCGAGTTGGTGGACAAAGCGTCAAACGGCCGCGTTGGATATCTGCACATCCAGGCGATGAATCCGCCTTCCCTGCGTAAGTTCGAAAAAGAACTGCGCGAATTCCGAAACAAAGAAGCGATGATCATCGATCAGCGCTGGAACGGCGGCGGCAACATCGAACAAGAGCTGCTGGCAATCCTCGTCCAGCGCGAGTATCAAATCTGGGCGCCGCGAGGAACCGAACCGACCGGCCGGCCCTTCGCCGGCTACTTCGGTCCCAAAGTCGTCCTGCAAAACTGGCGCTCTGCATCGAACGCAGAGATGTTTCCGGCGGGCTTCAAAGCGTTGGGGCTCGGCAAGACGATTGGAACCCCGACGATGGGAGCTGTGATCGGAACCGGGAGCTACTCTCTGATAGACGGATCTACGGTCCGCACTCCGGGAGTGGGTGTGTTCCTGGCCGATCAGAAGCACACAAACATGGAGAACTACGGCGTGCGTCCCGACATCCTGATCGAAAACACGCCCGAAGACAACCTGGCCGGCCGCGATCGTCAGTTGGAGACCGCGGTTCAAGAGCTGATCAAGGAGATCGGTCCAAAGAGTCAGCAGGCGAAGAAAGAGTAGTTGTAAGCTGAAGCTGGGACGGATGAACACGGAGCCGAATCGATACTCCGTGTTCATCCGCTTCTTAGAAGCTCCCGGAAAGTACTATCAGCGCCGGCAACCCGACGGCGTGAATCAACAGCCCGATCGGAAACAGCATTACCATCGCTCGACCTTCCATCCACTCTTCTTTATAAGCCCGGCGCAATAGGTAAATCGAGAACGGTAGATTCAGAAGCAGGGCTGTGGCCAGGCCCGGCGCATACCCATTCATTAGAATCGCCATCGTTATGTGAGCGAATACGTTGATCAGCATTACAACCTGAACACCTAACAAGAGAGGAACGCCTCGACCATCTCGACGCTTCAGTCGGCCGAACGAGGCAATCATATAAGGAATCGCCGTAACAATAATCAGCGATGTAAGAAACTGCTTATAGCTGATCGCCGGGAGCAGTGTCTGAAGCGGGCCCGGTATCGACCCGTTTCTTGCCTGCAAGAACCTCGGCATAAACAGCGCTTCTTCCAGATTATGAATAGCGACGACCACTGGAATCAGCCAGAGAAGCGCTCTTCTGCTCATACGATTTTTCAATTGTTAATCTCGGCGCCTCAGATGTACAAATCCGAAGCGGCATGCCACTCGTGAGCGATGTTTCTCATGATCAGGGCATGATCAAATTCCGCGCTTCCATTCGGGAAATTCGCTTCGTCGGCAAAGTAGCTCGAATGAACGCGCTCGACATCCAATGGCTCAACCCGCCATTCAGCGGTTTGAAGCCGCATTCCATCGAGGCGATTCGTATCGCTCGAGACGAATGAGACAAATGCCGGCGATGGCCTTTCCGTCGTGAAGCTTCGGCCGAAACCGAGTTGGAAGAATATCTTCTATCGCCGATGGCTCAACTCTGAAATTCACCAGGATGCGGCGGCGGATTATTCCTTCGATGACAGGTACTTTCATTGTTCTCCAAAGGTGGAGGGGGAAGTCGGCATGCCCTATAGTAGCAGCTTTATCAACATCGCCAACGGTCTCGGTGTTGCCTTGATTCTAGATGTATGATTCTGGCGGTATTCAGAAATGACAACCCTGGGAATATGATATCGCCAGGCAAACTCCTGCCCTTGATCGTCACCTGAAAGGCCCTTTGTTGAAGCTCCGTCATGCCGGTGCTATCATTTTTCGCAATCATGCAATGCGTTACCGCGATCTCAAGTCTCAGGTCATTAATACTATCAACATTGTTGATCGCAATGTCGGCGTCAGCTCAACCCCTTGCAGGATTCCATAATCAGAGCGACAAAGCTGCCGCATTCTACGAACAAGGACAAGCGGCTCAGCAGCGGGGAGACAATCAATCAGCAATCCTTCTTTATTCGAAAGCCATCGAAGCCGATCAGACCCTCTTCCAGCCGTACTACCAGCGAGCGATCGCGTTGATGGCGCTGGATCGCGCTTCGCAGGCCGAAGCCGATTTGAAAAAGGTACTCGAGCTCAATCCAAACTTCGCGAAAGCCCACAAAGCCCTCGGCCAGTTAATGCTCGACCAGGGGAAGACCGAAGACGCGAAGCGTGAATTCGCACGCGCGCTCGAGATCGATCCGAAGCTTGCCGGCGTGAGGATGTATTTCGCGAGCGCGCTGCTTAAAACAAACGAGCCCGCTGCCGCCATCGAGCAACTGAGAACCGCGATTCAGCAAGGTGAAGTCAAGGCGCTGACCTATGCATTGCTGGGACTCGGCGAAGAAAGGACGGGCAAAAGCCCCGAAGCCTTCGAGGATTATTCTCGCTCCATCAAATTAAATCCGGAGGAGCCCATAGCGCGAGAAGGCCGCGCTCGCCTTATGGAAGCAAAAGGTGAGTTGGCCAAAGCCATTGAGGATTACACGATCCTCTATCGAGTTCAGCCTTCTCCGGAACTCGCCCTGAAACTGGCCGCTGTCCACGCGAAAGCCGGTCAACCGCAGGCGTCGATAAACATCTATCGCGAGCATCTACGGCTCCATCCGGAAGACTTCACAATCAGGGCCGAGATGATGACGCTGATGTCCGAAAACGGCCAAAAGGATCAGGCGGCCCGCGATCTCGCCGCTCTTATCAATGCACAGCCCGCCAACGCGAAGGTGGTCTGTTTCGCGGGCGACTTTTACGCTAACGAGAATCCGGAGGCGGCCTCCGGTTATTACCGCCGCGCCGTGGAACTGGAGCCAAAGAATAACGAGGCGCGAGCCAAGTACGGAGCGTCGCTGGTGCGCTCTCGGCAGTTTGACGCCGCGCTGCCGGTTTTGAGCGAAGCGATATCGCGAGACTCAGGAAACTATCAGGCGCACGCGAGTCTCGGTACGGCTCTGTTCGAGTTGAAGCGCTATCCCGAGGCCGCCGCCGAGTTCATATGGATCGTGCGCGCAAAGCCCGAGCTTGCGACCGGCTACTACTTTCTTGCTATCTCCCTTGACCGCATCGGCGACTGCGACCAGGCTCTTCGGTGTTATCGAGAGTTCACGAAAAAGGCCGGCACGCAATCGGCAAGAGAGATGGACGACGCAAGGATTCGAGTGAGCTTGCTGGAAAAGCTCGCCAAAGAAGGCCGCTGCAAGCCATTGCCAAAGGGCAAAGCGAAATGACCACTTTGCGGCAAAGACAGACCTCGTCGATTATCCTCTTACTGATTTCGCTGTTGCTGAGTTGCTGCGCGATCGCGCTGGCTTCTCAATCCAAACAGGAGCAAGTGCCTGCTCCGCCGCTGCCCGAAGACCCTACTCCGCTCATTGAGCTCGTTACGGAAGCCGAGCGCGCATCGCTTGCAAAGGCTCACGAGCCCAAAAAGGCGGTGGAAGCGTTGCTCGCGATCGCGGATGCACATCTCGCGCTCGCCCTCCCCGCGATCCAGGCCGATGATTACAAAAAGTCTGAACGCGAGCTGGATATCTATCGAAAAGCCATTGGAGAAGCGGCCTCGACCGCTTTTTCCAGCGAGGAAGGCAAGCGAAAGCTCGCGAAAAAAGTCGAGATGAAGCTGCACGATCACATAAGAGTACTAGAGCAGATCGACTTGCGATTTCCTCTCGAACGCGAGGCCTTCGCGGCGGCGGCGCTCGATCAGGCAAAGCATCTCAGAATCAAAATGCTGAACGAGGCGTTCGCGTCGGATGTGTTGAAGGATTCACCTGAAGGCGATCAGCCTTCGGTCAAGAAGAAGGGCTCCGGATTCTATTTCATCCAGCCTGCGCGGTCGCTTTCTCGAACGCAATTGCTTTCCGGCGACTATCTCACCGAAGGAGAGGACAACCATGTTCGAGAGGCGCAGCAGATCGACGCGCGAGTTCGAGTATTCGTGAAGATTGCCGACCGGCGGTTGAGCGCACTTTCGGGAAAGCTCCCAGAGACAACCGACAAGAAAGAGATCAAGCGACGTGAAGAGGAAACGCGAGAGTGGGGCGCGCTTCCAACCCTTAGCCGTTTGGAATTGCTGACACACTACAGACGAGCTATTGAAGAAGGGATGGCCAAGCTCGAAGATGCGTACGAGCGAAACCCAAAGGCATCGGCAATCCCTCGCGCGCTCCAACATCTAAAGGAGTCAACTGAACGCCAACTGCAAACGCTGAAGTCGCTTCAAGTCGATACAGAAGCCGAAAAGGGCGCGCTGTCGCGCGCCATCTCCGCCGCGGAAACCGCTCTGGACGGGGTCAAAGACGCGCTCAAGCCAAAGTAGAGCAGCGGGCCGCCCATAAGATCCGCTCAACGGGATTAAACAAAGCACCCACCTATTATTAACGGAGCACCCACCTATAATCGGCGTGCTACGCCTTGCTCAGGGAAAGCACGATGGACTCGTCGCCGAGTTTGATCTTCTTGCCGTTTTCAACCGACTCCCTCCGCGTAATCTCGAGGGCAAGTGTCTCTTCGCCGAGATAAGGTGCGTGCGCGGAAACCGCCGCCGCCATTTCGTCGCTTGCGGCATAGGCGATTCGAATGCGATCCGATACATCGAGGCCGACTTCCTTGCGAAGATTCTGAATCTGGCGAACCAGATCGCGGACGAGACCCTCTCGAATCAACTCAGTATCCAGTTGCGTTGAAAGCGCTACCAGAAAGCCGCCGCCTTCTGAAATTTGCCATCCGGGCTCGGGGGTCTTTTCGATGACAATGTCTTCAGCCGTGAGATTGATCGGCTCGCCTCCAGCCTCCAGCACGATCGGCTCTCCCCGTTTCAACACTGCTTCTATCTCCGCCGGAGCCTTCTTCGACAACCCTTCTTGCAGTGACGCGAATAGTCTTCCGAATTTTGGCTTTCCGGTCTTTGCCTCGAGCCTTGAGGTCAAGCTATAGAGATTGGCAGCCGAGTCGACGAATCCGGCCTCTTTGATATTGAGCTCGTCCGTTATCAGCGAAAGGAACGGCTGCACCTCGCCGGGCAAATTTTTGTCGGCGGCGACAACCCGTATTTCGCGAAGCGGCTGCCGCACCTTCATCCCCGCCTTGTTGCGAGCCGAGTGGCCCTGTTCAACCAGATCTAAAATGGCGTCCATGCCGCGCAATAATTTTTCATCGACCGCAAGCGCGCCGGCCTTGGGAAACTCGCAATGATGAACGCTAACCGGAGCGCTCGAATCGTAGGCTCTCACCAACTCTTGATACATCGCTTCCGTCGCGAACGGAACAACGGGCGCAAGAAGCTTGATCGCGGTTACAAGACACTCCCAGAGCGTCTGATACGCGGCGAGCTTATCAGAGTCGTCTTCGCTCTTCCAAAATCGGCGGCGGCTGCGGCGCAGATACCACCGCGATAATGCATCAATAAATTTTGATACGTCACGCATGAACAGATGAATGCTGTACCGCGAGTAGTTCAGATGCGCGCTTTCGATGAGCTTTTGAAGACGGCTCAAAATCCAGCGATCCAGTTCGCTCCGCGAGTCGTATGGCGCAAGCTGCGTCAATGGATCGAACTTATCGATTCGAGCATAAGTGAGAAAGAACTCGTACACGTTCCACAACACCAGAAATTCGCGGCGGGCGTCGTGGATCTTGTGCCATCCGAAGCGCAGATCGTATTCGGGATTGTGAGAGGCATAGAGCCAGCGCATGGCATCCGCGCCTTCTCTTTCGGCAGCCTCGTTGAACTCGATTGCGTTGCCCTTGCTCTTATGCATCTCCTCGCCCTTCTCGTCCTTCATCAGGCGATAGCCGAACATAACCTTGAACGGCGGGCGTTTTTCCATCACGGCGCTCATAGCAAGGATCGAGTAAAACCAGTTTCGAAACTGGCCGGGGAAGCTTTCCGAAATCCAATCCGCCGGAAACCACTTCTCCCAATATGCGCGATCCGTGTTGTACTTCATCGTTGAGTACGGAACTATCCCCGCATCGAGCCATGGATTGCCGACATCCAGGATTCGACTGACCTTCGAGCCGCACTTCGCACATTCGATCTTGACCGCGTCCACCCACGGGCGATGCGGAGTATGTCCCTCGAATTCCTCCCAGCCTTTGACGGCCCGCTGCTTCAACTCTTCGCGGCTGCCCATTACTTCTACCGAGTTGCACTGATGACAGTGATAGATCGGCAGCGCCAATCCCCAATAGCGTTTTTTAGAGATCATCCAATCGCGCATATTGGTCAGCCATTCAATCTCGAGCTGTTGGCCGACCTCGGGAATCCAGCCCGTCTGCTTTGTCACGTCGATGATGTCGTACCGCAGCGTATCCATGCTGATGTACCACTCGTCGACCAGTCGAAACAGCAACTGGGTTTTGCACCGCCAGCAGATCGGATACGCGTGCTTGTATTCTTCCGTGCGATAAAGCAGCCCCTTTTCTTTCACCGCGCGAATGATTTTCTTTGGAACGGCCGAGGCTTCTTCACCCGTGAATTGACCGAAGCCTTCAACAAAGACTCCGCTTTCGTCGATGGGAGCGATCGTAGCAAGCTTGAACTCCTTGCCAAGTTCAAAGTCCTCCTTGCCGCACCCTGGAGCGATGTGCACGATTCCTGTGCCTTCCGATGTGCTGACCTCTTTCCACGGAATAACCCGATGCTCGACCCCGTTTTGAACAGGCAGTTCGTCGAACGGACCGTCGTACGTCCAGCCGACCATCTCCGAACCGGGAAGCTCGCCGAGAACCTCGAACGGTCCTTGAGCGCTCATCACCGTCTCCATTCGCTCTTTAATTAGATAGTAGATGTCCGAGCCCTGCCTCACCTTCACATAAGTCAGATCCGGATGAACCGCGGCGGCGACGTTGGATGTGAGCGTCCAGGGTGTGGTCGTCCAGGCGAGCAGGTATTCGTTCTCACGACCTCTGAGCGGAAAACGGACCGTCGGCGAAGTATGTGTGACCTCTGGCCGCTCCTCGTTCGAGATTTCGTGTTGAGAGATGCCGGTTCCGCAGCGAGGGCACCATGGCATCGAGTCCCAGCCGTGATAGAGATAGCCGCGTTCGTGACAGCGCTTCAAGAACTGCCAGATCGTGTAGTTGTTCTCCTCGGACATCGTGAAATAGGAGTTGTCCCAATCCATCCAATATCCGAGTCGAATTGACTGATTCGACTGAATTCCGGCGAACTTGAGAACACGTTCCTTGCACTTCTCCACGAACGACCCGATTCCGTAGGCTTCGATATCTCGCTTCGACTTGAACCCGAGTTCTTTCTCTACTTCGACCTCGACCCAGAGCCCCTGACAGTCGAACCCGTTTTGATAACGGAGCTCGTGCCCGCACATCGCCTGATAACGTTGAAACAGATCTTTATAAGTGCGTCCCCAGGCATGATGAACGCCCATTGGGTTATTGGCCGTAATAGGCCCGTCGAGAAAGGACCACTTGGGCTTGCCGCGGTTCAGTTCTACCAGCTTCTCGAAGCACCGCTCCCGCTCCCAGAAGGCCAGGATGTTACGTTCTAATTCAGGAAAGTTGATATTCGCCAATGCCAGCTCCTTCGACGTTGCTAGAGAGGCTTTCCGCTATACAAACCTCTCTTTCAGAAAACAAACAATATCGCTCATGAAACGCGCATTGGCAATCGGCTAAAAGGACGGATAAAGTTACGGAACAGTCCGCAGGCGCTGTGTGAAGGCGTCAGCGTCTTCTTATACATGGATGCAAGATTGGGCTGCTCGGTGTACGCAGTAGCCTGGAGTCACGCGTTGAAAGCCTTCGCCTAAAATTCGAACATCACACTCGCGCGGTAGCTCCGGCCGACGCTGTTGAAGAATCGCTTGAGAATCGGTTTGTTTTGCAGCGGGTCCTCATCAAGCTGCGCATCCCTCGGGTTGAAGCGCCCCGTCAGATTGTAAACCCGAAGCCCCACTTTGAATCTGGCAGGATGATCGAAGGCGCTGACCGCAAACTCACGATGTACTCCCATATCCAATGAAACAGTTCGCGGCAATCGACCAAAGTCGATCTCGTTCGGAACCTTGTTGTCCGCATCCACAAAGGCAAACGGAAACCCTGTGTGCACGTCGAGCGCGGGTGTGAAAACGATCTCACCTGGCGCACGCAATTCTCCCCAGGCAAGAAAGCGGTCTGGAGCTTCCGTGCGAGATCGGGCAAATCGATTTGAAGAGAAAAACAGCTTCTCGAACGTCCCTACGTTCGACGCGAATATATTGACGTCTGTTACCGAGGAGCTTCGAATATAGGAGAAGTTCGCGGTAGCGCGGCTCGCCGGCCTGAAAACCGCGGTCGCTTCGAACTCGCGTGAACGCGACATCCCCGTGTCGGACAGTACAAGCGCGGTTACGTGAGTTGAAGGCTGATCCGGCTTGATCAACATCAGGTTACGGCCGTTGCGCTCTTCGCCCTTGAATCGCAGGATCAACATTTTGCCTACCCGCTGATCTACTTCCAGGTTCCATCCGAAAACGTGGCTTGTATTTAAATGCGGCTTGGTCGCTAGGTTATCGAGCACCTTTTCGGCGAGCGGAATCGACTCATTGAAGAACTGAATTACGCGCTGTCTGCTCTCGATAAATGTGCCGGCGTTCATCGGCTGAATGTCATAGAAGATCCCGATGCCGCCCCTGATCACCGTGCGTCCGTTCTTCCATGGAAGCAAGGCGAAACCTGCGCGAGGCGCCCATTCGTTCTCGCGTGAGAGCGTAGTCCAGTCGTACTTGAGTCCGAGCGTGAGCGAGAGTTGTCTCGACGGCGACCACTTATCTTCCACCCATGCGCCTGCTTCGTTCACATCTATGGCTTCGAAGGGAGTGCCGCGAAACGACGTTATTGATGTCAACTCGTCCGAATCTTTTCCTCGCAGAATGATCTGACCACCGTAGTGGGATGAATCGAATGCGGATCGTGAATACCCGCCGCCGAAGCTGATTTGATGCCTTCCCGCGGCATGGCGCTCGCGAAGGCTTGCCGCTTCCTTCCATTCGAAACGCGTACTGGCGCGATGAACCGTGTCGAAGTAATTTCCCTCAAGTTCTCCCTGTTCGATGAAGAACATCGGGCCGTCGCCGTGCGGCAGAATCCTGAGATGGAGTTTCTTATATGAGAACGACGAATCTAAAATCTCGCCATGTGCCCCGGCGAATGAATCGGCAACCGATACCTGGCCTCCTTGCATGAGAAAATCCGGCGCCGCTTCGGGGAAGACAAGGCCTGTCATGTTCGCGAAATCCATGCCCTGCGAGAAGAGCGCGAGCCTCGCGGTTATTGTGTGATGTTTTATCGCCCTGATATCGAAGTGAGTATTCCAGTCATAGCCATGGTAGATGGTATCGTTCGAGCCTCCGTCTATGTTCTCCGCCGTGGATCGAGCGAATCTGAACGAGAAAGACTGAAACAGGACTGCTTTTCCACCTGCCAGCGGACCTGAAAAGTCGAATGAAGGAGAGGCCGACCTCATCCCGCCGAAGGTTTGGTCAACTCGCCTCGCTCCGATTTGCGGCGCGCCCGCGGAGAAGTGCCATCCCGCCGGGCTTATTCGATCCGAATCCGGAAGCGATACGTAAAATTTGTTCAGCGTTGGAGTGAATTGGTCCGTCGGAATATGCACCGGCTCGGCGCCTTCAACAGGAAGCACTCCGGGAAACACGAACGTATCCGTAACGGGATCCTTCGCATTGCTCCCGCTCACGAACGCCGTCTGCAGAGCACGTTGGCCGAAGAGATTGAACAAGCCATCGCCGCGTACAAGTGAGGGAAGCACCGGAAGAGCCTGCCTCAGCTTCGTAGCCGTCTCCGCCGCGTTCCCTGCCGAAGATTGCGGGACGGCCGCGGTATTCTTTGTATCGTTGTCGTTTGCAGTATGGTCGTCGGACGACGCGGCAAGCCGCTGAGGTTGTTGAGCAGTAACGACGGCGCATGTAAGTAAGCTCAGACACACAAGCGGCGCCATAACAAGTTTGAGGCAACGCATTTTGAGGGAGTCCTCCGAGAAATTAGCGAGAGAATGAGAGGGGCAGGAGCCTCCGGGCCTGTTATATAAGAATTAATTTCACAGGGCCTGAGGAATAATCCGCGCAGAGTGTAAGATGGCTAATGCCCTTTTTCAATACTAATTTTAGTGATATGTTCCTCGTTGTAATCACACTCTGATTTACTCAAGCTATGCGGCTCGAACTGAATTTGATCGAGGTATTTTGCTGCGTTTATGAAGAACGCAGCTTCTCAAAAGCGGCGGCGCGATTGAGAGTTTCTCAGCCGACCATAAGCGGCCATATTAAGAATCTCGAGAGTCACGTCGGAACAAAGCTGCTGGACAGGCAGCCTCGACTGATCACTCCAACGCGAGCCGGGGAACTGCTCTATAAACATGGCCGCATAATTCTTGACGAGAAGGAGGCCGCGGGCCGGGATCTGAGCAGACTGCTCGACAGGGTCGAAGGCGACCTCACAATCGCAGCGAGCACGATTCCGGGCGAGTATCTGCTGCCGTCGGCTATCGCGTCGTTCCACAACGCCTATCCATTGGTCAGGGTCGAGGTCCGAATTTCGGATTCGGCCCGTGTTTGTGAAGAGGTATCAGAGGGGGCCGCCGAAATCGGCTTTGCGGGTGTGCGGCCCGATGCAATAGGACTCGAGCTGCATCCGTTTGCCTCCGATGAGCTCGCGCTGGTCGTCCGCAATGATGATCGTTGGCGAGAAGTCAGCTCCATACCCCTCGAAGCTTTGATCGAAACCCCGTTCGTAGCGCGCGAGCCGGGATCCGGAACCAGGATCGCCCTCGAAAAAAAAGTCGGGCGTTCGATGGACGCATTCAATATCGTAGGCTCCTTTGGTTCGACCAACGGCGTAAAAGAGGCGCTGCTCGCCGGCCTTGGAGTGTCAGTGTTGTCTATACTGGCTGTTCGGCAGGAAGTCGAGTCGGGACGCCTTAAGATCTTGGAGATTAGCGACATCGGTCCAATTCACCGCCAATTTTTTGCAGTCTTGAATAGAAAGCTTGCGGCTTCACCGATCCTGGAGGCGTTTATCGACTTCACCTTTCCTAGAAAATCCGGCGATGATGCCGGTATCGCCGTCTGACCCCCTTCCCTCGCGTTAACTTATTGCTATGCAGAGCCCGAGATTTCATAGGAATTAGTTATTGGAATCGCGGGTATTGCAGCAATTAGAATTTCCAATCAGGTCTAATCGATTCCGAAGAACTTAGAAACACATAAAAAAGAGAGAGATATGTGTCTGCGAGTGCCCTTCTCCAAACGAGTAGGACGCGGTGAATTGCAGCGAAGGAGATGAGATTATGAAGAGCAGAAACAAGGCGGTTGGACTCGGGTCTATCCTCACTATCATCATTGGGATCGGCTCATCAGCGGCGACCGCGTCCGGAGGCCTAACGCCCTCCGCTGCCGAGCACGCAGCCCGCAGCTTCGAGTTTTCATACAGGACCGCCATTACGTCCGTGCCCGCGGCGACAAAGCACCTGGAGTTCTGGCTCCCCTATCCGGTCAGCGACGCGAATCAGGAAATTATCGACATAAGGGTCGTCAGTCCGACGGCTGCTATGGTGTATAGCGAGCCCAGGTATGGCGACGACGCGCTCTATCTTTCGATCGATAATCCACAACCTCCGATCAATGTCGAACTGCGGTTCAAGGTGCGCCGCACCGAATACATCAAGAAAGATTTTTCGAACTTGAAGGCCGGTTCGGGGCCGCTTGATCCCGCGGTCGAACAGTTCTTAAAGCCAGACAAGCTTGTGCCGATCGATGGAAAGGTAACGGAGTGGGCGCGGGAAGTCACAAAAGGCAAACGGACCGATTTGGAGAAGGCGCGCGCGATCTACGACTACACGGTTTCCACAATGAAGTACGATAAGACCGGCCAAGGGTGGGGGCGTGGAGACATCTACTACGCTTGCGATGCCAAGCGGGGAAACTGCACCGATTTTCACGCGGTGTTCATCGGCTTCTGCCGGGCTGTCGGTATCCCTGCCCGTTTTGCAATTGGCTTTCCGCTGCCGGACAAGCGCGGCGAAGGCGAGATCGCAGGCTACCACTGCTGGGCCGAGTTTTATCTCAGAGGCTATGGATGGGTGCCGGTAGATGCAAGCGAGGCGTCGAAACATCCTGAAAAGAAAGACTACTTCTTTGGAGCGCATGACGAGAACAGGGTTCAATTCTCGTGGGGGCGCGACATCATACTCCGTCCGCGCCAGCACTCGGGTCCGCTGAACTACTTCATCTATCCGCTTGTCGAAGCCGACGGGAAAACGATTGATACCATAGCGCGCGAATTGAGATTTAAGGATCTATCGGCCGAGGAATCCGCGAGAGCATTCTGATTCGGGCGCGGGTTTCAGCACTCCAAAAGCGTAACACCCATAGAAGGCTGAGGTTATGACTCGACGATGGCGACCGCAACTCAAGGCGACTTAAATACAAGTGCATCACTTAGAATTAAGAAAATTCTTGACTCATTTTTGGAATCGAGCTATAGTCGCGTCCGTTGACAGTAAGACTAATAAGACACTAACAAGGGCCATGACCAAGAATAGAAAGCTCAGTTATTGCATCTGTTGTAGCGCGCTTGAAGCGCGCGGATCGGCCCTTAGTGGAAAACGTCAACAGGTCTAATACCTGAGTCAAATCTCAGGATCGAACCAAACCCACTATCGGCTAAGCCCGGCGGTGGGTTTTTTGATTTTAAGCCTCATATCAGAGGTGGGATTTTCGAAAGGCGGCAGGGATGAGCGGCAATTCTCCAAAAGCTGGAAAGGTCTACTTGATCGGCGCGGGCCCCGGCGATCCCAAGCTGCTCACTCTGAGAGCCGTTGAAGCACTCGGCGCAAGCGATGTAATCCTCTACGACTATCTTGTAAATCCCGAAGTCCTCGTCCACGCGAAGCGAGGCGCTGAATTGATAGACGTCGGCAAGCGCGGCGACCAAGCAGGGATCACTCAATCAGAAATAAACGAATTGCTCGTAGCCCGTGCTCGGGCCGGCGCGACAGTCGCGCGGCTCAAAGGCGGCGATCCATTCCTGTTCGGACGCGGCGGCGAAGAAGCGGAAGCGCTGGTCGAAGCAGGCCTCGAGTGGGAAGTTGTTCCAGGCATCTCCGCCGGACTTGCGGTTGCGGCATACGCGGGAATTCCCATAACCCATCGAGATTATTCCTCCAGTGTCACGTTTATTTCAGGACGCCACAAGAACGAATTCGCCTTTGATTCATTGCGCGCCGGAAATGACGGGACCCTCGTTGTTTTCATGTGCGCGTCGACGATTTCAAAGATAGCCGGCTCTCTTATAGAAGAAGGCCGCCCTGCCTCCACGCCGGTCGCCATCGTGCGTTGGGGAACTTATCAAGAACAGGAAATATTCTCGGGCACGCTTGAGGATCTCGCGATGCTGAGCGAAGGCGAGATCCGAGCCCGGATACAACCGCCTGCTATAGCCATTATTGGAGATGTAGTCTCACTAAGGTCGAAGCTTAAATGGTTCGGCTCATCATCAGAGGAGCGTTCTCTCGCTTCATTGGTAGATCCGGCGCTGTCGCTTATGAGCGCCTGAGGTTAGCGATGACACAACCGACATTCTTTCCTGAGACTGCGCCCGATATTGCCGACCACCGTGTCGAGAGCATTGCGGCTGCTTCGGCCCGCCTTCAATTTGCCGAACCCGAGGAAATCCTGGAATGGGCATTCGATGAATTCGGCGACCGTATTTCTATAGCAACTGGTTTCGGAGCCGAAGGCATCGCGCTGATCGACATGGCGGTGAAGATCAATGCCAATCCGGACATCTTTTTCCTGGACACCGAGTTTCTATTCCCTGAGACCTATGAGCTTCGAGACAGGCTCGAACAACGCTACTCCATTCGGATTCGTGCGGTAACCGGAGAGTACTCCGCGGAAGCCCAGGCCAGGCAATTCGGCGATCGTCTTTGGGAGTCGGATCCGGATCTATGCTGCAGGCTAAGAAAACTCGAGCCGATGAAGGCGGAATTGAACGGTCTTGACGCATGGGTGACCGCAATTCGGCGCGATCAGAGCGATGCGAGGGCCGCGGCTCAATCCGTCGAATGGGATTCGAAATGGCAGCTAACCAAGATCAATCCCCTGGTGCGCTGGTCGAGAGACGAGGTGTGGAGTTACATCAGGGCCCGCGAGCTGCCGTATAACCCGCTTCACGATAGAGGCTACCCCAGCATCGGGTGCACTCACTGCACATCCTCTGTTTCAGGACCGGAGCACGAGCGCGCCGGCCGTTGGCGAGGCCATAAGAAGACCGAGTGCGGGCTGCATGGCAGCGCGCCCGCGCCGGTGATTTCCGTCCCGCGAGCCGGTGCGAGCGGATCGGAGGATAGAGTTTGAGTTGATCGATTCAACTTTCGTCGTGCGGCTGCGGGCGCGGTATGGTGTGGTTGTGCTCGCCTCGGCCATTTCGCTCTAGCCGGCAGCCGCCGACGATGACATTGCAGACAGCCCCTGGTCGAACCGATGTTGAGTAATCTTACGCGGATGCTAATGGATATTGAGCGAGGACGCCGTGAATATTGAGCAGATCAAGAAGAACAAAGACGGATTAGACATACTGGGGGACATCTATCGTTATTCGGCGTCCGGGAATCTTCAGATTGCTCCGGAGGATGAAGCTCTATTCCGATGGTACGGAATCTACACTCAACGTCCGGCGGAAGACGGAATGTTCATGGTTCGTATCAGGGTTCCGGGCGGCGACCTCTCGCCGAAGCAGGTGAGAGTCGTGGCCGATCTGGCTACGGAGCATGGCCGCGATCTGGTGGACATCACCGTTCGACAGAATTTTCAGCTTCACTGGGTTCGCGTCGATAGTCTTGCGGATATTTTGGATCGCCTGCGCGAGGTCGGACTCTCGACCACCGAAGCCTGCGGAGACTGCGTTCGCAACATTCTGAACTGCCCGGTTTCGGGGGTCGATGCCGACGAGCTTTACGATACGACCGCTCTCATACGAGAAGTGAACGATCTCTTTGAAGGAAATCGGGAGTTTTCTAACCTGCCGCGAAAATTCAAGATCGCTATTACCGGCTGCCCCGTCCACTGCGTCTACCCGGAGATAAACGACATCGGGATTTTTGCTGTCAGGACGGAAAACGGACAGGCAGCGTTCAGGGCCCGAATCGGCGGTGGGCTATCCACGACTCCGCGCTTCTCGAAAGACCTTGGAGTTCTGATTGAGCCCTCCGATGTAGTGGAGCTCTGCGCGACCATAGCAGCCGTCTTTCGCGATGAAGGCAACCGGGAGAACCGCAAGAAGGCGCGGCTCAAATTTCTTGTTGAACAATGGGAAATACCTCGCTTCCGTGATGAAATCGAGTCACGGCTCGGTCGCAAGCTAAAGCGCGCCCCCGACCCGGATGCCGCGCCCGTTGTCGAACGCGACCGCGCTCATTTAGGGGTGAACCGTCAGGCAGTGCCGGGGCTTAGCTATGTCGGACTGTCCGTGCTTGGAGGACGCACGTCAGGCACGGCGCTGAGGCAACTGGCCGATCTGGCGACCGAGTACGGAAGCGGCCGGATTCGCACGACCAATACTCAGAACATCATCTTGTTGGACGTGCCGGATGCGAATCTGACTCATCTCGAGCGCGAGTTGGACCGAACCGGTTTTGATTACAGACCCGGATGGTCGAAGAAGGCGATTATCGCCTGTTCCGGAATCCAGTTCTGCAAACTCGCGCTTGCCGAGACCAAGAACCGAGCGGCCGAATTGAACTCGATTCTCGAACAGTCAGGCGGCATGCCCGACGCCGTCAGAATCAGCGTAACCGGCTGCCCGAATTCATGCGGCCAGCACCATATCTGCGATGTCGGGCTCGAAGGCTCCACAACAACAATCGATGGAGCGAAGCGCGAAACATTTCAAGTATTCCTCGGAGGCGGGGTTGGCGTTCACGAGACCTTTGGCCGCCGAATCGGGCTCAGAATACCGTCAGAGAATCTTGGAGAGTCCCTGGCCCGTCTCTTTTCAAAATATAAGGAAGAGCGGAGAGCGACTGAAACATTTCAAGAGTTTTGCCTGCGCCAAAGCAATCAGGAATTGTCTGAAGCGCTGACCGGAATTTCGATCCCGACGCAAAGCGAATTGGTTTGCGATGCGGCGTCCGCATCGGTGTAGTTCGCTGAAAGGCGGTCAGGCTATTTAATCAGCTTAAGAGATCGAGGAGTGACGGCATCATAATCCTATCCTTGGTTGCCAGGGCCGTGAGAATACTCCTTGCTACTCGGGCGTGAGTATGTCCCAAAGACTCACGCCCTTTTTGTTTCCCCCCTCGTGTTACTTTTTGGGAAGGGCCTCCACCCGCCTATTGATCTCATCCCAGTTGACGTTTTGCGCGAACGCGTCTACATACTTCGCGGCCGCCGCTCCATAGTCCATGTGATAGGCATGCTCATACATATCGAGCACAAGCAACGGATGGCTCAGAGGGGCATTGTGCATATGATCCCATGCCCAGTAGTTGTGCATTTCGCCGGTGTGCGCGTTGTACGCAAGGATCGCCCATCCGGAGCCTCCTGAAAGAGCATTGGCGGTTCTCTTGAATTCCGCTTCCCATTGCTCGTATGTTCCGAACCACTGCTTGATAAGGTCCAGAACCTTGCCGCTCGCTTTTCCATCGCCCCCCAGATTCGAAAAGTAAAGCTCATGAAGCACGACCGAACCCGTGCGCACCAGCTCTTCGCGCTTCATATCACCGTAGAGGTATGCAGGCAGGTCCTTGTCCTTCATAGCCGCGGCCAGCCTCTGCTCTACCGCGTTCAAGGCCTTAACTGCTCCGCCGTAGTTATTTTCCCAGTGCGACTTGATCAGTTTCTCCGACAGCCCTTTCAGTTTTGCCGGATCAAACGGAAGGGGCCGCGGCTGGTGCTGCCCGAGATATGCCCGTCCCGCTCCGGCGCCCTCTTGCTCTCGCGGCGCCTCATTGGCGCCGGCGCCCGCTGTGCCCAACAAAGCGCCTGCTCCTAGAATCGTGCTGCCGGCTACAATGCTCTTGATCGCCTCACGTCTGTTTACTCCCTTCATTGAATCCCCTTTCACAGTTGAATCTCATCCCGTTAAAAAATCATACCGCCTACGGCGCGGCGCTGGAAGCGTCGGTCCGCTCTGACTGTTTGGAAAAGTGTCTGGATGACGTTATAACTATGCGATCCTGTAAAAAATCGGAGGTCAAAATGATGAGCGGCGGTTGGCTTTTTGCGCGTGTGGCATTGGGGCTCTTACTGATCTATGGAGGGGTCGCGGCACAACAATTCAATCCCAATCTCTATCAAGGCATGCGCTGGCGATGTATCGGCCCTCATCGCGGCGGACGAACCGTAGGCGCGACGGGCGTTCCCGGCCAACCGAACGTCTTTTATATCGGCCTCAACAACGGCGGCGTGTGGAAGACGGATGACTACGGCCGCACGTGGACGCCCATCTTCGACGAGCAACCGACGGGATCGATTGGCGCTCTGGCGGTTGCACCGTCAGACCCGAACATTGTTTATGTCGGCACGGGCGAAGGATTGCAGCGGCCCGATCTTGCTACCGGAGACGGAATGTATAAATCGACCGACGCGGGAAAGACCTGGCGGCATCAGGCGCTTCGCGACGGCGAGCAGATCAGCTCGATCGTCGTCGATCCGCGTGATCCGAATCGTCTTTTCGTAGCGGTGCTCGGACATCCCTATGGTCCCAATGTTGAGCGCGGAATCTTTCGCTCGACCGATGGAGGCGAGACTTATCAGAAGGTGCTTTACAAAGACGAAAACACGGGCGGCGTCGCTCTCGCATTCGATCCTTCGAACTCTCGCACTGTCTATGGAGTGCTCTGGGCCTCACGGCAGGGGCCGTGGGAAAACGGTGCGTGGCAGGGCCCCGGCAGCGGCCTCTTTAAATCGACCGACAGCGGAGATTCATGGAGGCAGCTCACAAAGGGCCTCCCCACATACGCGCAGGGCCTCGGACGAATCGGAATAACCGTAGCGCCAAGCGATCCCAAGAGGCTGTATGCAAACGTCGATGCGCCCGATCTCGGCGGCATCTATCGCTCCGACGACGCCGGCGAAAACTGGCAGCGCGTTAATTCAGAAGTCCGGGTCTGGGGTCGTGGAAGCGACTTTGCCGAAGTGAAGACCCATCCGAAGAATCGGGATATCGTGTATTCGTGCAACACGTCGACTTATAGATCCACCGATGCGGGTAACAGCTTTACCGCGGTGAGAGGCGCACCGGGCGGCGACGACTATCACACGATATGGATCAACCCGGACAACCCGGACATTATTCTTCTCGCGAGCGATCAGGGCGCCATCATCACGGTCAATGGAGGAAGGACATATAGCTCCTGGTATAACCAGCCGACCGCGCAGTTCTATCACGTAATCACCGACAATCAGTTTCCTTATTGGGTCTATGGAGGCCAGCAAGAGAGCGGCTCGGCGGGTGTGGCCAGCCGCGGGAGCGATGGGCAAATCACTTTTCGCGACTGGCATCCGGTGGCGGTTGAGGAATACGGATATGTCGCCCCCGATCCCTTAAACCCTAACCTGATCTATGGCGGAAAAATCACTCGCTACGACAAACTTACAGGGCAAGTGCAAAACATTTCACCCGAAGCCGGCAGGAGCGGCAAGTATCGATTCCTGCGAACTGCTCCGGTGATCTTCTCGCCGGTCGACCCTCACGCACTGTACTTCGCCGGAAACGCGCTCTTTAAGACAACGAACGGCGGGAATTCCTGGCAGGTCATAAGCCCTGACCTCTCGCGCGAGACACCCGATGTTCCCGAGAGCATCGGCGTCTACAGGACGGCGGATTTGGTGAGGATGCCGAGGCGAGGCGTGATATATACCGTAGCCCCATCTTACAAGAATGCCGAGTTGATCTGGGCCGGAACCGACGACGGGTTGATTCATATCACTCGCGATGGCGGCAAGAACTGGAAGAATGTAACACCATCGGGGCTGACCTCATGGAGCAAGGTTTCGCTTATCGACGCAGGCCGCTTCGATACGGAGACCGCCTATACGGCGATCAATCGCATTCGCCTGAACGATCAACATCCGCACATCTACCGAACTCATGACGGCGGCGCAACATGGAAGGAGATCGTGAATGGGCTGCCGGATAACGCTCCCATCAATACCGTCCGCGAAGACCCGGTGCGGCGGGGCCTGCTCTTCTGCGGAAGCGAGCGCGCCGTATATGTTTCCTTCGACGATGGAGACAACTGGCAGGCTCTTCGTCTGAATATGCCGGCGAGCTCGATTCGCGATCTCGTCATTCACGAGGATGACCTGGTAGTCGGCACGCATGGCCGATCATTCTGGATTCTTGACGACATCACACCGCTTCGGCAGATAACCGCTCAGACAGCGGCATCCGATGGACACCTCTTTAAACCCGAGACCGCTTATCGCGTGCGTTGGAACCTGAACACCGATACGCCGCTGCCGCCCGAGGAGCCCGCCGGAAAGAATCCGCCTGACGGCGCGATCATCGACTACTTTCTCAAATCGAATTCTTCCGCTCCGGTAACTCTCGAGATCTTCGATAGCGCGAACAAGTTAGTTCGGCGTTTTTCCAGCGCCGACACGCCGGACCCGGTGGATGAGAAGCAGTTGAACGTGCCTACATTCTGGCTCCGGCCTCAGCAGATTCTGTCGGCGCAAGCGGGAATGCAGCGATTCGTGTGGGATCTCCATTATCCGCCGCCCGTAGTCGACCGCTACGACTATCCTATTTCCGCGATCTATCGCGACACACCTCGCCATCCGATTGGGCCCTGGGTATTTCCCGGAGAATACCGATTGAAGCTCACAGCAGGCGGAAAAGCTTACACGCAGACATTGATCGTCAAGATGGATCCCCGCGTGAAGACATCGTCCAAAGATCTGGCTCAGATGTTCGCGCTCTCGACTCAATGCTACGAGGACTTGCGCCAGACGCGTGAGGCATTGGAACAGGCGCGTCGTCTCAGTGCCGATGCGCGGGTCGCAATAGATCGCGCGGGTAGAGGCGTGGTCGCGGAAGCGATTTCATCCGTGACTCAAAAAGTTGGCGCAATGGAGGGAGCGGCCGCGGGCCGGTTCGCGGCCGGCGGTCGCAGGGGAGCCGGAGGCAGTCAACCTACTCTTGCGGCGCTGAACGCACAGTCTCTTACGCTGATGGACGTGTTTGAAGGCGCTGACGCCGCGCCTACGACTCAGGCCGTTGCCGCTGCCGCCGAGTTGCACAAATCCGTTGTCGAGATCCTCTCGCGCTGGAGAGCATTGTTAGAGAATGAAGTGAAGCCGTTGAACGAGCGTTTGAGGCAGGCAAACCTGCCGCAACTCGGCATCAAGTAAAGCGCGGTCGAGTTGTCGTTGACTGGAGACTGAGAAGAAGGGTGGTGCGGATCAGTTCGATAGCATCACAACATAACGGACGCCCGCCCCTACATTAATTTTTAACGCGTCCGTACATCAATGTTCAGTAAAAGCTAGAGATCGGAGAGCGACGATTCTCTTGAATCGACCGTTGTCTCAGCATTGAGTTCGGGGAGAAATTCGGCGGAGCGCCGAAGCTGATCCGAGCCGCGCGGAACTGTATTCGCCTCCGCAACCTCTCCCTCGTAGCGAATGAGGCTCCTGGCCGAAAAAGCAGCTATGACGACGGCTATCAAACATCCCACGCCGCCGGTGATGACCGAGAGCCTCGCGCCAATCAAATTGGCAATCGACCCGGCCTCGAGCTCTCCCAACTGAGGCCCTCCCATGAAGAAGACCATATTTACTGAAGTCATCCTCCCTCGGAGGTGATTCGGCGTGACCAACTGCCTTATCATCTGACGCAATACGGTACTGACCGTATCGGACGCGCCCACAATCGCGAGCATCATCAACGAAAGCCAAAACCAGCGCGATAAACCAAACGCGATTGTTGCGGCTCCGTAAACGGCCACCGACGCGAGTACGAGTTTCCCCTGTTTTCGAGGTACGCCGAGCCTCGCCATGATCAAGCTGGTCACAACCGATCCAACTCCGGGCGCCGCCGTTAGCAGCCCCAGACCACCGGCGCCCACCGAAAGTATCTTGTCGGCAAAGATCGGAAGCAGCGCCGTGGCGGACGCGAAGAAGGTCGCGATGAAATCAAGCGTCATCGTCTGGACGATAATAGGGGTGCGCCAGACAAATCGCAGTCCCTCTTTCAACGCGGCGAGACTGATGACCGGTTTTTCCGCTTCGACCTGACGGCTTGCGGTCGCGCTCATCAACAGAAGCGCGATCATCACTGCTATAAAGGAGACCGCGTTGATGCCGTAGATTAGCTCGGGTCCGTAATTGCGGAGCAGCAAACCGGAGATCGAAGGGCCGACTATCATCGCCGAGTTGAACACGATGAGACCAAGGCTTACCGCTCCGGGAAAGTCTTCGATAGGGACAAGCGATGGCAGCATTGCTTGCCGGGCCGGGCTGTCGAACGCTACCGCGGCGGATGAAATTGCGGTGAGCAGATAAATCGACCAGAGGCTTTCGTGACCGAGCGCAGTCATCGTAGACAGAATACCGGCGCAAACCAGCATCACCGACTGCGAGATCAGCATCAGGCGCTTGCGATCCATTGCATCGGCCACAACTCCACCGGCCAGCGAACACAGGACGATCGGAACAACCCTGACAAGTCCGAGGCCGCCCAGTGCAAGGGGTGATTCTGTCAGAAGGTAAACGTGCCAGTTGATCGCTACGAGCTGCATCTGAGAGCCCGTGATGGATATAAGCTGGCCAATCCACAAGAGTCTAAAATCGCGGTGGCGCAGCGCATTGAATGAGGACATAAGCGAGCATCGAGCGATCAGCAGTCGGCATTCGGCAATCAGCAGTCAGAGATCAGCAAGCGCCGGCAATCAACGGCGCAGCGTCAGAGAAAAGCGAGCAACGATCAAGAGAGCGGCGGCTTGACCATTGCTCGCTTTGCTGTTGCTCATCGCGTTCCCCAGAGGTACAGCGTGGGTCGACGCGAGCCCCATCCGGCGCTGCCGTACCAGAACTCAATGCTGCGAATTTTTCGGCGGCCCGGAATATCTATTGACCGGCTGCGGCCTCCGGCGACTACTCGGTCTCGAACCTGAATGTCGTGGTTCGGCCCATCTTCGAAATGTACGACCACTCTTCGAAATTCAATCGCGCCGCCCTTGATCTCAAACTGAATAGTCCTGAATGCTCCGCCTTTGCCTACATGAATCGTATCGTGATCAACTCGGCCATCGGCGTGCGCTTCGCCGAGAAATTCCCATCGGCCTTCTCTGCGCCTCTGCGCGTTTGAAACGAGACCGATACTCAACAGCAGCATCAAAGCCGACGCCATCCGAATAGATGTTCTTACCTTCATTCTTCCTCCATACAATCCGAGATCCGCGAAATACTCGAAGCGGAAGCCCAATACTGTTTACAGTGACCGCGCGATTATTCCTGCCGGTTGCGGCTTGCCATTTAGCTTCGATACGATAACACATTCGCGGATGAAGCTCAGGGGTCGCGACTATTGTTGTCGCGAATATTGTTCGGATCCTTGGCGTCTGGATAACCGGAGTCGAAATGACTTTACCGCTAGTATTGATTTTGGTTTCGTTATCGATAGCCGCGGAGCCATGTACGCCGGCGCCCCAAGGCGCTTCGGATCTGATAATCATAAAGAAATCCTGGAAAAGAACGCGCATAGATCCTTATATCAATGCTTCTGCTGATCTCACTCAGAATGCCGGGTTCGGCCGAGGCGGCTCAATTGATCCAAACGCTCCGAGCGCCCCGCCGGAAATACCGCCGGCGCGGACAAGACCGCGCGGCAAGCCAAGCGATAGATATACCTACGAACTCAAAGTGAAGAACGGCGGCAGCAAGACAATAGTGGAGATAGGGTGGGATTACGTTTTCACGAACGCCGGAGGCAAAGAATCAACCCATCATCGGTTCGTCGACAAATTGAGATTGAAGCCGGGAAAAGAGAGAACGCTCAGTCGATATACCAGCCAGCCGCCCTCAAGAACCGTATCCGCGGCGGACCCGAATCCAATATTGTCCGAAGAAGCCGTTATCGTTTATATCAAATACAACGACGGCTCCAGGTGGGAAACACAATCGCTTTGATCTTCATTGATCGACGGATGTAATTCGGCTCAGGTGAAGCCTGAAAAAGCCGGCTATAAGTCGCGTGGTTAGTTAGCGGGGCCGGACCGGGACATTCGGTGAGAGTCGAGCTACGCAATCAAATCAAGATAGACGCGGCTGTCGACATTTCCGCCGCTTATGACGCAGCACACAGACCGGCCTTGAAACAACTCGGGCCGAGTCAGAAGCGCGCCGATACTCAATGCGCCTGTTGGTTCACACTTCAAGTTCGCCAGCGAAAATAGCAGCCTCACGCCTTCTTTTATGTTCTCCTCCGGCGTCTCGACGATCGAGGATAAACCCTGCTTCAGTATCTCCCAATTATGTTTTCCTATGCTGACGGTTCGAGCGCCGTCGGCTATCGTCTGAGGCTCTGCTTCGTTGCTTACGATATGTCCCTCGCGAAGCGATCTCGCGGCATCGTTTGCCAAAAGCGGCTCCGAGGCGATGACTTCGATACTCTTGCCCGACTGTCGAACTCCGGTCACGATGCCTGAAGTCAAACCGCCGCCTCCAATAGGCGCAACGATGCAATCGAACGAGCGGCTTAGCCGGCATAGCTCTTCGCCGAGACTGGCGTTGCCGTTGATTACCAGCGGATCGTCGTAAGCGCTTGCGACGTACGCATCCGGATGCTCACTCGCAAGCTCGTCGACTCTCGCCGCGCGGCTCTTGATTCGCGTGTTGACCAGATCGGCGTTGCCGCCGTATTCGCGAACCGCGGCAATCTTCACCTCCGCCGAGTTGTGAGGCATCACGATAGTGCACCATTTTCCCAGCAGCTTGCAGGCATACGCCATCGCCTGTCCGAAATTCCCGGACGAAGCGGCTATGATCTTCTTCTGCGGGACCTGATAAGCCAGATTGTAGGCCGCGCGAAATTTGAAGCTGCCCGTATGCTGGAATGTCTCGGTCGCCAGGGTGACTTGAGCGCCAAGCCGTGCGCTCAAGCGCGGCGCTTCGATAATAGTAGTCGGCCTGATCATCTCGCGGAGCGGTTTTGCCTCGCTGTAGGTTGTCATGCGCTCGCTTGTCTCCTCTTGTTATCGCCGGATTCATTTTTTCGAGGGTGCGTGTTCCGTTCCCAGAAGACGCCTTCCGCAAATCCCTGGATGGCCGCATCCTCTTCAGCCAGTTCCAATCTCTTCTCCGCGGTGCAGCAATAGAGCGGATCTATTTCAATTCCGGTGAAGCGCCGACCCAGTTTTTTTGCCGCTGCCGAAGTAGTTCCTGATCCGAGAAATGGATCCAGTATCCAGTCGCCCGCGGCGCTGCTGGCGAGAATTATTTTCGCAAGGAGTTTCTCGGGCTTCTGGGTAGGATGATCAGTGTTCTCGGGCATCGACCAGAACGGCACGGACAGATCAGTCCATAGATTAGACGGATGAGTCAGCCGAAAGCCTCCGCCTTTTTCGTTCTCCCAGTCCCTGGGCTTTCCATCGGAGGTGTATGGGGCAATGACCTTTCGCTTCAATTTTACGGCTTCGACGTTGAACAGATAATTATTCGACACGGTACAAAACCAGATATCTTCGGAACAGTTCTTCCAGTTGGCTCGCGAGCCACGCCCTTTCTCGCGTTCCCACGTAATTCGATTGCGGACGATCAAGTGCTTTTCGAGAACTGCCTGAACCGCCGACGACGATCGCCAGTCGCTGCAAACATACACCGAGGCTGTCGGCTTCAGCAGGCGAGTCAATCGCGAGAACCACGATTCGATCCATTTGAGGTAATCATCGAACGAACGGCGAGCAAAGGTCACCGAGCCAAACTTCTTCGACAAATTGTAAGGCGGGTCCACAAACAGGAGATCGACGAACGAGGACGGCAGCCATTCAGCGGCGTCGAAGAAATCCTGATTGATAGTCTTGTTCTCGATCTCTGAGCGCGTTGTGCGCCCGGACAGTCTGACTAACTTTGCCTTGTATCGATTCTCTTCTTCTTGAGAAAGCCTGATGGTTCGGTTTCGAGGCGCAGGGTTTTTCATCGCGCAACATTCTGAAGGATCGAAAACTTGCGATCAACCGGGCGGATAGATAGCAGAGGGAAATTTTTATCTTCTCGCGTACGTTGCATCCTCAAAAGTCTTCGTCCTGGTTGAGCCTCTTGCCTTTCTTACGGCCGCCCGCGCCGCCGCTCAACTGAGAGAACTGATCGGTCCCGTAGCTGCCAAGTCCGGCAAGCGTGAACGTAAACGAGAAGTGGCTTTCGCTTCGCAGGCCCGCTTTAAAGGTATTGTAGTTGAATTGCAAGCCGCAGCAGTCCCATGCATAGCCGAGGTAGCTCCGCGTATTGGTCGGCCGCCCCTTCGAAATCTCAGTGGGAGTTGTGAAGCGATCCGTAAAATCGTATCCAAGACGCGCGCCGCCGTACATTCCTCGAAACTCGTTGCCCACCCGCAGATTCGCGAACACCTGATCACCCGCGAATGTTCCCGCCTCGAATCGATTCGGCTCCAGCTCGATCCGCTTCGACAGATACCAGCTAGCTGAAACAGTCACTTTCTCGTTTCGCATGCCTCCTGAAACCACCACGTTTCGAATCGGCCCCTGGTCCCCGATGTCCATTCTTAAATCCGCGAATATAGTCGAGAGCGGCCGATAGCGAACCGCTACGTTCACGGGCGAGAAGCTTCTGATGTGCCCGCCGTAGCTGAAGCCGGAGAGCGTATCGATCGGATCGAACTGATTGCGCCTTCCTTCAGCCAGCGCGCCGCCAAAGTCACGGTCGAAGAAATATTTTTGCGCGACCTTGACCGTGAGAAACTCGTAGGCCTGCATCACCGTTTCTTCGTCGCCTGCCTGCGCAATCGCATTGTCGGGCGGTTGCTCTCCCGCCTTGAGCTCCGTCTTTCGATCGAGGTTTGGGCGGCCGTTCTTGTCGTATTGCGCCTCATCGCGTTGAACCGGCTTGGACTTATCCTGATTCGTCAAGTCGGCCGGCTGTCCGGTCTCGAGCTTCTGTTTGGTCGCCGGTTTCTCACGAGATTTTTCCTCCTGATTCTCCGGCGCCTTTTCCTGAGTGACAGGCTCGGCCGAAACCCGCTGATCAGGGGGAGTCTCTTTAGGCGGTTTCGGGCCCTTCCTTTTTTCTCGGGGTCGTTTATCGGGCTGCTCGGGCTCCATTCCGGTGGACTGTCGCAAGCCGCGCCGTCTACGCTTGCGGCCGATCTCAGATGCGGATTTCGAAATGAAGAAGCGGTTCACTACCGCATACTCGAACTCGTTCGTATTGGCGACCGCATCCCGCTCGTCGAATTTTATGATCTCATTGAACTCGGGCCCGATGCCGCGAATGAGTCTGTAGGTGAAATAAGGCTCGATCAGATGCCTGAACTTTCTCGTTCCATCCTCGTTGAGAAAATCCTTTTCAATCGAGGGAGGCCTCACATCCACCGCGAGCTCGGTATAAAACCTCGAGACGTCTCCCGGGATGATCGAATCCAGCACCGTCCGGTCGAAGAATTTGAAAGCCGGGTTGTATTGCGCGTTCGCCGGATCCAGCCGCGCGTCCCGCGGGTCAAGCGTGAATCGAGACGCGTCGAAGACCGGAATGTTGGGGTTGATCTTGCTGGTGTAAAACGTCTCCCTCATAGCCAGACTGGGGGTTATCGCGAACCCCGCGACAGTCGCCAGCGGCACGGTGAGCTTGGGTTGAAAATCAAATCGCTGAACGCCGGAAGGAGTAACGAGCGTTGAAGTGCCGCCGATCGACTCTTCACGCTTCAGCGCTCCGGCCGACGAATCGAACGACAAATAAATGGGCCGGCCGAAGAGGCTCCTGGGATAGCCCGTCAGGTTCATCTCAGGAGCTTGCCGGATCTTTACATCGATGTTGGTTCCGTCCGCGGGTCCGGGCCCCGGCACGAAGAGCGTAGTAGTCTCATTGCTCGCGAGAAAACTCAGGCTGACCGGGCCGGGATTGTTGCTGGCGTAGAACGTCGATTCTCGCCTCGGGTCTATGACCTGGCTTATGTCATCCGAAAAAACCTGTCTGAACGCCAGGCTGCTGACGAGCGATACGTTGCCCACGGCCAGCCATCCGTGCGGAAGATGTTGAACGCCGTCTCCGACAAACGCAGTACCACCTTGATTCTCACCCGGAAGTCCAAAGAGCCGATCCTTCACTGAAAAAACGCCGAGCCTCATGTATGACTCTTCGTCGGTTTGCGCCCGGAACTCCGCGCCCATTCCAATGCCTCGCTGAGTGTAGACATCGCCTCGAAAAGTTATGTCGGCGGAATCCCCCAGAGTCTGGTAGTACGCGAGCTTGAGCGTCCGTCCCTTCTGATTCGACGTTCCGGTGCTCGGTAGCAGGATGCCCGACTTACGTTCCTTCTTTGTTATCGGAATCCAGGTAAAAGGAAAGTACAGGATCGGAATCGTCTTCACTTTGAAGACCGACTTGTACAGTTTCAATCGGTCGTCGACCTTCAGCTCCGCGCGCTTCGACCGAAACACCCACTTCGGCTCCACGTCCTCACATGCGGTGACGGTCGCATCATAGAGCAGATAAGTTCCAAAGCCGGTTTTTTCTACGCGTTCAGCCGTGAAGTAAACGTACTCGCCGGTCTCCGTCCTGTTTGTGAATCCCGTCGTCTCCCAAAACGTGCCTTTTCGAGACGACCAGTTGATTTCGGCGCGGTGCGCGGTTACGCGCTGATCGGGCCCCTGATCGAAGACGACGTTGCCATCGGCAACCATATCCGTTGTCACCGAATTGTAGACAATGTGATCCGCCTGCAGCCGGATGTCTCCCATCGTTACGTCTACGTATTCTTCGGCGGTAACGATGTCGCCGTCCTTCGACTGCTTTCCGGATACGATCTCGACCACAGTTTCGATAGCCGGAGCGCTGCTTTTCTGCGAATCGGCTCCGGTCTTCTTGCCGTTGCTTGCAAGCTCGGCCTGTTCCGCGCGACGCTCTTTCTTCCGCTCGGCCTTATTGGATTCCTGTGTATCCGCGGCGTCGGCCGGAATAACTATTCCGGTGGGAGTAATCGTCTCATCGCGCTGCTTCTTCGCATCGCTCTGATTCTTTTTTATCTGTTGAAGAAGCCCGGTGTATTGCCCGAAAGCGGCCGCGAAAGCCGATTCCATCGTAGACGCAATCAGTATTAGTAGGAGTAAGACCCGCGTGCTGGACCTGTGAATCATTGAAAAAGGGAGCCTCCGAAACGCGTCCCAGCGAGGAGATTCGGATACTATCACGCGATTTTCGATTCCGCCAACGTCGCCAGTTTGCCAAGACCTTTGACAGTTTTTCTGTTGCCGGTCGTGATTAAGAGCGCCGTTTTGTTATGATCGCGAAATGTCTGCTATCAATCGAGTCAAAGACACTTTAATAGGACACCCGCGGAGGGTGCGGCGGTTTTTCGCGGGACTCGGGCCGGGATTGATCACAGGCGCCGCTGATGACGATCCGTCCGGCATCTCGACTTACTCGGTCACTGGCGCGGCATTCGGCTACCATCAACTGTGGACGGTCATATTTTCTTTTCCAATGATGGCGGCGGTTCAATTGATGTCCGCAAGAGTGGGAATGGTGTCGGGGATGGGGCTGGCCGGCGTGATCCGCAAGCGCTATCCCAAATGGGTTCTGCTATCGTCCTGCGCGCTGTTGGCGGTAGCCAACACTGTCAACATCGGCGCCGATCTGGGCGGGATGGCGGCGGCGATGGAGATGATGACGGGCGTTCCCTCGTTTATATGGAATCCTCTCTTCGCCGGTCTAATAGTCGTGCTGATGATCTGGTCGCGCTACCGGTACATAGCTCGCGTCTTTAAATGGCTGACTCTCGTGTTGTTCGCATATGTAATCTCCGCATTCCTTGCTCACCCTCACTGGGGAGACGTTCTATTCTCTACGCTCATTCCGCAGATCGATTTTACAAGACAATATCTGGCGACATTCGTTGCCATCCTGGGAACTACGATCTCTCCATATTTATTTTTCTGGCAGGCCGCGCAGGAGGTCGAGGAAGAACGAGCCAAAGGCAGGCGCACTATAAAATCTAGAAAAGGCGCTACAGACAATGAGATCCGTCATTGCCACGCGGATGTTCTGACTGGAATGGCGTTCGCTGGAATCGTGATGTATTTCATCATCCTGACCACCGGCGCTACGCTGTACATCAGCGGCGAGCGCAATATCGAAACCGCGCGGCAGGCGGCGGAAGCATTAAGACCGCTGGCGGGCTCGGCTGCCTATCTTTTATTCACCATCGGAATCGTGGGGACGGGTATGCTCGGAGTTCCCGTGCTTGCGGGATCCGCGGCCTATGCGGTGGCTGAAGCTCTACACTGGCGAGGCTCGCTCGACGACCGGCCCAGACTCGCCCGCAAGTTCTACGGGGTGCTCGCGGCCGCGGTCCTTCTAGGCCTATCACTGGAGTTCTTTCGCGTCAATGCGGTTCGGATGTTGTTTCTGGCCGCCGTTGTGAACGGAGTTTTGGCGCCGCCGCTCGTAGCGATAGTCACGATGCTGTCGAGTGATCGGTCGGTGATGGGTGATCGGGTCAGCCCGCCGATTCTCAAGTGGCTGGGATGGGTTACTGTCGGCGTGATGGGTCTTGGATCAATCGCCATAATATTCGCCGGGTAAACCGCGGATCGAGTCGGCGACGACGTCGAATCATCACGATCCTTGCAACTTCTTGAGACAAGGATATTGAGGAACCGATTGTTTCAATGATAGCTCGTGCTTTGTGGGCGCGCGCTGACTCATTCAAGAATATTCCGTTAACCAAAAAGGAATCGGTTTAAAGTTTGCCCTTATTTGTTACCCCTCAACTTGTTCGCTATAATTTCGCGGCCCTGACGGGTGAGTGAAGGGAGAAGTCTACTATGCCTGAGATGACCGGCGCACAGGCGATGTTCGAAATGATGGTGCGCGAAGGTGTGCGCTACGTGTTCGGCAACCCCGGCACGACCGAGCTTCCGCTGATGGATTTATTCGCCGAGCGCGGCGACCTTACATACATTCTTTCACTCCACGAAGACTCCGCTCTGGGAATGGCTGTCGGCTACGCGGAGGCTACCGGCAGGCCAGCCGTAGTCAACCTTCATACGGCGCCGGGTCTTGCCCACGGTCTGGGCAACCTTTACAACGCGAAACGCGCGGGCACTCCTCTCGTAGTCACCGCGGGACAGCAGGACACCCGCGTGATGATCGAAGAGCCGCTGCTGTACGGAGACATGGTCGACCAGGTCCGCCAGTATACTAAGTGGGCATGGGAGGTCCGTCAGGCCTCAGAAGTCGCCGCCGCGATGTCGCGCGCTTTTCGAATAGCAAGGACGCCGCCGACGGGGCCGGTATTCCTCTCGCTCCCTGTCGACGTAATGGAACGGAGCGCGATGATTGATTTACCGCCTCATACCGCCGTGGCCGCGCGAACCCGGCCGGAGCCGGGTTCTATAGAAGCGGCGGCGCGCATTCTTACTAAAGCTTCATCCCCTGCGATAATTTCGGGAGACGGCGTCGCGCGCGCGGGGGCGGTCGCCGCGGTTGTCAAACTTGCAGAAGCGGTTGGAGCGCGAGTTTATTCCGAGCCTCTTAATTCGCTTCTCGATTTTCCAACAAACCATCCGCTCTATTGCGGCCCTCTCTTCGCAAACGCAAAGCAGGTTCAAGAACAGTTAAGAAGCGCCGACTTGATCTTACTCATCGGCGTGAACATTCTGACGCCGCTCGTGAATACCGGCGAGAAGATGCTGCCGGCCCGCGCGAAGATCATTCAGATCGACGCCGATCCGCGCGAGCTTGGAAAAAACTATCCCGCTGAAGCGGCAATAATGGCCGATCCTCTTTTTGCGGTTGAAGAATTGATCGAGACTATTACTCCGATGTTGACCGGTTCTTATTCGCTGGAAGTGATTCGCAGACGCCATGTCGTTCTTTCCGAGGTTGCCGACGCGCGAGGCAAGTTCTCCGCGGCCGCGACATCCGCGTCCGGTGACGGAACGATGACCCCCGCCTTTGTAGCGCGGGAGATGAGGGCAGCCGCTGCTAAAGACGCGGTCCTGGTGGACGAGTCCGTTACATCAACAGCTTTTGTCCGCACGATCTTTGATCTCGAACAACCCAATTCCTACTTCTATGCGAAAGGCGGTTCGCTTGGGCTCGGGCTGCCCGAAGCAGTAGGCGTGAAGCTTGCAATGCCCGAACGCCAGGTACTCTGCGCCGTCGGCGATGGCTCCGCGTTGTATTCGATACAAGCGCTCTGGACTGCGGCTCACTACAAGCTCGCAGTAGTTTTCGTCGTCTTCAACAACACAAGTTACATGATCTTGAAAGGCGGCCTGCTCGCGATGAAGGGTTCTTCCGCGAAAAAGGGCGTCTTTACCGGAATGGATTTGACGGAGCCCGCAATCGATTTCGTTCGATTGGCCGAATCGCTGGGCGTCTCGGCGCGCAGCGTCTCACATGCATCGGAGCTTCGGCCGGCCCTCGATTGGGCACTCGCGGAAGGCGGTCCGACTCTCCTCGACGTCACAATTAATCGCGATGTCAGAAGCGTATTGCGCTAAGGTCAGCGCGTGAATTCCAGCTTCGCGATGCGCCCGGCGGCGACGCGCACGAGGCCATATCCGATCAAGAACAGGCAGCCGATGCCGGCCGCGCCCAACATGATTCCGTATACACCCAGCTTGTCCGCCGCAATCACAATCAAAGCATAACCGAATGCGCTCACAAGGCTGATACCCAGGGTCAGCGCGAATCCGAGCATCGTTTGTGACGGCTGCTGTTCCAGCGAAAGCGGCATCGCGGGTTTCAGGATCAAAGACAAAGCCACGATGCCATGAGCCATCACCAGATATCCGAGCGATAGCAATCCGGCAAGCAAAGGCTCATGCTTTACGAACATGGTGATCGTGACAAGCAGCGCCGGAAGCAAAAAGTACCTCAAGCCGACAACGAGGCGCATGCCTTTGATCAGATTGTTCCCCTCGATCGGCGCGCAGTAAAAGACCCAGCTCGCCTCGGACTGCGGATTCTGCTTCACAAGATCACAGCCCATTATCAGATTCATATAGCCGTAGAACCCGATCAATACCGGCGAGACGGTCTGATCGCCGGAGAAAATTCCGATCGCAAAGAACGCAATCAACAGCACCATCGGCGCAAGCGACGACAATCTCGACACGACTTCTCGCCCAGTCAAAGTTATAACCATCGCTCCCACCGCCCTTGTCTGCTCCGGCACGGCTATTTTGCCCAGTAAGGGAATGCCGCGAATCAGTTCCATCAGCCGGAGTGTTTGGGGAGCCTTGGCAGGGCGTTCGTCTGGAGAAAGCAGCCGTTCTATAAGATCCGGGTAGCGCCTGCCAATATCCAATCGCAGCGCAATGGCAACGGCCAGCATGGTCAGGAAGCCCGCCGCGGCCCGTTCCAGATTGGTCGCCAGATCCGTTTTCCCGGAGAAAAAAGTCGCGAACCACGCCGAGGGTAAAAACCGCACCACTCCCGATGATGCCAGCGATATCGAGCCCGCGGCCGCCCGGGCCGTAATGCCTCCGGCGGATACAACTGAAATCCCCATCATTCCAAGGCTGACAAAAAGAAATATTATCTGTGCGAATCCCCGGATCTTATCGATGTTGAACCAACGAGCCGAATAAATGATTGCCGTCAGCGACAACATTACGACGCTGAAACATCC
>Ga0066687_10000051_pt1 | contig 34662 bp, 30 predicted proteins | sample GraSoiAngelo_136_FD_65630 | JGI IMG/M metagenome (GOLD analysis project Ga0066687, IMG submission 65630) | Grasslands soil microbial communities from the Angelo Coastal Reserve, California, USA - 14_0929_09_20cm | ecosystem: Environmental > Terrestrial > Soil > Grasslands | place: USA... | reverse complement strand
AGTTAGGCTCTATCTGTAGGCGTCGTATAAGCAGGAACGGCTCAAGCAAATAAGAGGGACGGAGGTTATATGCGATTTGACGTTACTCTGATCCGTATCGTCTTCATCGCGGCGCTCGTGGGTGCAGGCTTGTATCTTGAGCCGATATCTGGAAGCCTGGTTTCCGCGGTAGTGGGCGCGCTCATAGCGGTCTCGATCATATTTTTCGAAACCCGCATCCGCAAAGCTCCGCTGCGCACTCTGATCGGAGGCGCGGTGGGTTCCATACTCGGAATAATCGGAGCTGCCTTAATAGGTTTCCTGCTGTCGACTCAGAAGGCCATTCCAAATAATATTGCCACCTTTGTCACGCTCGCGTTGACGCTGTTCATGGGATATGTCGGACTGATCGTCGGCGCTATCAAAGGAGACTACATCGATCTCGCGGCCCTGGGCGGGATTCTGGTGGAAAAAGGACCGAGTAAATCGCATCCGCTGATACTCGATACGTCCGTCATCATCGACGGCCGAGTAGCCGATATAGCCGAAACCGGATTCCTGGCGGGAACTCTTATCATCCCCCAATTCGTCTTGCGCGAGCTTCAGCAGATCGCCGACAGCGCGGATTCAATCAAGCGAAACCGCGGCAGGCGGGGCCTTGATATTCTGCAGCGACTTCAAAAGGATAAAGGCAGCTACGAGATAGTCATCAGCGAAGCCGACTTCCCTGATGTTCGCGACGTGGACCACAAGCTCATCGAGCTTGCTCGCCAGCTTGAAGGCAAGATCGTGACCAACGACTTTAATCTCAACAAAGTCGCACAGCTTCGCGGCGTGTCCGTGCTGAATATCAACGAGCTTGCCAATGCGCTGAAGCCGGTAGTCCTTCCGGGCGAGATAATGCGCGTATTCATTCTCAAGGAAGGCAAAGAGTACAATCAAGGTGTTGCTTATCTCGACGACGGCACGATGGTGGTTGTCGATAACGCCAGGAGGATGATCGGCAAAAACGTTGATGTTTCGGTTACCAGCGTGTTGCAAACGACCGCTGGAAAAATGATTTTTGGACGCTTTAATGAAGAGGGTCGAGCAGCCGCTCCCGCGCCTCGACAACAACAGACTGCGACCTCGTGACCGACCGTCTCAACATCGCCATAATCGCCGCGGCGGGCTCGGGAACGCGAATGCAAGCCGACCGGGCCAAGCAGATGATCGAGCTTGGCGGTAAGCCTCTACTCCTGCATACCCTCAAGAGATTTGAAAAGTGCGATTCCGTTCACGAGATTGTTCTGGTTCTTCAACCCGATCTCACATCTGAAGCGCTGGCCGCGATCTCAAGACATGGACTACTCAAGATCAAGCGCGTTGTTGCGGGCGGAGCGGAGCGCCAGGATTCGATCTATCGCGGACTCCAGGTAATAAACGCTAATAGCGCCGGAATCGTCGTAGTGCACGACGCGGCCAGGCCGTTCGTCCGACCCGAAGAGATTACGACCGTGATCGATCGAGCCGAATCCACGGGAGCGGCGCTCATGGCTTTGCCCGCCGTCGATACCATCAAGCAGATCAAGACCGCTCGGGTTCAACGCACGCTTGACCGCAGCCGCATTTATCACGCGCAGACCCCGCAGGCATTCAGATTTTCCATAATTCGAGAGGCATACGAACGAGCTCGCGTAGACGGTTATTCGGCTACGGACGATTCGCAGTTGGTCGAGCGAATCGGACAGCGGGTGTCTATAGTTGAAGGGTCTCCATTGAATATTAAGATCACTCGTCCATTCGACCTGAAGATCGCCGAACTGATCAACACTGAATACTTTAATGGAGCGCGATGAGTCATCCCTCGAGAGTTGGAATCGGTTACGACATTCACAGGCTGGTCGGCGACCGCAAGCTTGTGCTTGGCGGAATCGAGATTCCGTTCGACAAGGGACTGCTCGGCCACTCCGATTCCGATGTGCTTTCTCACGCGATCTGCGACGCCCTGCTCGGCGCCGCCGCGCTGGGCGACATCGGAGCTCACTTCCCCGATACGGACGACCGGTTCGAGGGAATTTCGAGTCTCGACATGCTGGCGCAAATAGTCGCCAAGATCGCCGAGCGAGGGTATTCAGTTCTTAACGTCGACTCAATCGTGGTTGCCGAACAACCCAAACTCGCTCCCCATATTCCATCCATGCGTGGACGGCTTGCCGAAGTGCTGGGGATCGATCTCAGCCGCGTGAGCGTTAAGGCCAAAACCAATGAGGGCCTCGACTCTGTCGGGCGGACAGAAGCCATCGCCGCTCACGCAATCGCGATGTTGAGCGAACAAGCAATAGTCGAATGAGAGCCTCCGATATCATTGCCAAGAAACGCGACGGCCAGCCGCTGACCCGCGAAGAGATTCGCTTCATTGTGCGCAGCTACACGCGAGGCGGCGTCGAAGATTATCAGATGTCGGCGCTGATGATGGCCATCTATTTTCGCGGTATGAACGCTGAAGAGACCTTCGCGCTGACCGAAGAGATGATGCGCTCGGGCGCGGTGCTGGATTTTTCGGATCTCGGTCGACCTGCCATTGATAAGCACTCCACCGGCGGCGTGGGCGATAACACGTCTCTTGTCATCGCGCCGGTTGTCGCAAGCGCCGGAGTGCTGGTTCCAATGATCTCCGGACGCGCGCTCGCCCATTCCGGCGGAACTCTCGACAAGCTTGAATCGATACCCGGCTTCAGGACGAACCTGTCGCTCGAAGAGTTTCGCGCGACCCTGGACAAGGTCGGGACCGCCTTGATCGGCCAGACCCGCGAAATTGCTCCGGCTGATCGAAAGCTGTATGCGCTTCGCGATGTCACGGCAACCGTGGAATGCCGCCCTCTTATCACCGCCTCCGTTATGAGCAAGAAAATGGCGGAGGGCATCGACGGAGTCGTGCTCGACGTTAAGTACGGCAGCGGGGCTTTCATGAAAACCGAGTCGGAGGCTATAAAGCTCGCGGAGTTGATGCTCGATGTAGCGCGCAAAATGGATCGCCGCTGCATTGCTCTGATGACGGATATGAATCAGCCCCTCGGCCGCGCCGTCGGCAATTCTCTCGAAACCATTGAGGCGATCGAGACCTTAAAAGGCGCCGGGCCGGCGGATCTCACATTTTTGTGCCGGGAGCTCTCGGCCCACATGATCCTGATGGGCGGACGAGCAAGAGACATCGAAAGCGCCCGCGAAATCTATGATGACTCCATCTCGTCCGGAGCGGCATTGAATAAGATGCGTGAAATAATTCGCGCTCAAGAAGGAAACGAAGAGGTCGTCGAAAACTACTCGCTCTTTCCCACCGCTCAGCACAATGAGGATGTCACGGCCTCGCGACAGGGTTATCTTCAGCGAATCGATACCGAGGCCGTCGGCCGCTCGTGCATGCTGCTTGGAGCAGGGCGTACGCGCGTAGATGGTCCTATTGATCTCAGTGTCGGTCTCGAGATGCACGTGCGGCTTGGAGATCGCGTCGACCCTGGTTCGAAGCTCGCAACCATCTACTACAATGATCGCGAGCGGCTGGAGCTCGCATTGCCGATTCTCGAGACCTCCTTCACCATCGGAGATGAATCCGTCGAGCCGCCGCCGCTTATAGCCAGGATCTTGCGTTGAAGAAAGCGCCCCACCGCGCTATAAACCTGTCGAATCCCTAAGGCGTTTTGAGATGAAAAGAACCGGTATCCTTATTCTACTATGCGTCGCGATCAGCCTGCCCGCGTGTTCCAGCCTGAGGCATCACGACGAAGACGGAGGGCGCAAGCGCGTCGGCATTGTGTTCGACATAGGCGGAAAGGACGACAAATCGTTTAACGCCGCTGCGTGGGTCGGCGTGCAGCGGGCGGAAAAAGAGCTTCCGATCAAGCTGCGCAATGTCGAGCCGGGCGATCCTACCTCCATCGAGCCCTCGATGCGGGCCTTCGCCGAACGCGGCTATGATCTGATCATCGGCGTCGGCTTTGCTCAAGCTCCGATCATGGAGCAGGTGTCGCACGACTATCCCAATCTGAACTTCGTAATCATCGACGGCTTGATCGACAATCCCAATGTCGCTTCGCTGATCTTCAAAGAACACGAAGGCTCGTTTCTAGTCGGTATGATCGCGGCCAAAACAACAAAGACCGGTAAGGTCGGATTTGTTGGAGGCATGGACATCCCCCTGATTCACAAGTTCGAGACCGGCTACGCCGAGGGCGCGCGATACGCGGACCCTTCGATTCAAGTATTCGAAAATTATGTCGGCGTTACCGATGCCGCATGGAACAACCCCGGAAAGGGAAAAGAGCTTGCGAAAGCTCAAATCGAACGAGGCGCCGACGTGATCTTCCAGGCGGCCGGCAACTCCGGACTCGGCGTTTTTGATGCGGTCGAGGAGACAAATCATCTCGCAATCGGCGTCGACTCCAATCAGAACTGGGTTAAGCCCGGATTCATTCTGACGAGCATGATCAAACGAGTCGATGTAGCCGTGTTCAACACGGTGAAAGAGCTCATCGAAGGCCGCTTCAGCGGCGGCGTGCATCTCTACGGCCTGGAAAACGAAGGCGTCGCTTATGCGCTGGACGACTATAATCGAAGCCTCATATCACAGTCCGTCATTGATGAGGTGGATCGCGCCAAGAAAGAGATTATCGAAGGCCGGATCAAAGTGACGGACGCAATGGCAGCGAAGTAGCGGATAGAGAAGATTCTTGACTCTCTTTATACGAACATGCGTCAATCTCTCTCATCCTTGAACTCCGCTGAAAAGTAACGGCTCGGCGTAGTCCCAAGAATCTTCCGAAACATCGCGATGAATGCGCTTGTGCTGGTATAGCCCGCCTCCAGAGCCGCACTGGTAACCGACTCGCCGCCGCCCAGCAGTTTTAATGCATGAATAATGCGGAGCCGCTGGCGCCACTGATTGAAGGGCATTCCGGTCTCAGACCTGAATAGCCTCTCGAGAGTCCTTTTGCTCGCACCCACCTGCCGCGCGATCTCCGACAGAGGCGCCGGCATACTGGGATCTTCTTTCAACCATGCGGCTATTTTCCGAGCTCGTATGTCTCGAGGAATCGGCAACTGCATCGGAACCGTCTTCACGAGTTCGAGTTGATCCAGAATCACATCGATCAATCGTGATTGCGTGGGAATCTTGCAGTCGAGAACCGCAAGGTCGGTCGCATGCAGGATAAGCTCGCGAAGCAGCGGCGGCACGTTGACCGTGCTGCAATCCCTCGGCAGCGCCTTCGACAAACCCGAAACGAAGAAAAGCGAACGCGCCGCGACGTGTCCGGACATCTCCTCTTCGTGCTCGACTCCGGACGGCACCCACACGGCGCGGTGCGGAGGCACAACCCACACGCCTTTGCCGGTATGGACCGTCATCACGCCCTGCGCGGCGTACGTGAGTTGATCCCAATCGTGCTTGTGCGGTCCGCTTTTATGACCGTTTAGAAACGTCACCCCGTAGGTGCGCACGAGCACGCTTCCATCGGGTCCGAATCGCTTTTTCTCGATGTGTCGCATTCTCGATATTTGTTGGCAATATACAGCAAGACAACGCGAGCTCAAACCGTTATTCTGCTGACAGCTAAACGCAGCAAACAAATCTTGGTAAAGGGGGAAACGATGGGAAATGTTGCGCATTTCGCGATCAACGCCGACGATCTGGAGCGGGCGCGTAAGTTCTACGGCAAGGTTTTTGGATGGCAGTTTGAGGCCTGGGGGCCGCCCGGCTTCTATCAGATCAAGGCTGGAGACAACCAGCGGCCCAACCCTATGGGTGCGCTTCAAGGGCGACGGGAGCTGATTGCCGGTCAGCGAACCAATTGCTACGAATGCTCGATCGCCGTCGATTCTATAGACGATACCGTTGCGGCTGTCGAAGCTCAGGGCGGCAAGATCGTTATGCCCAAAGTCATCATCGCGGGCGTCGGTACTCTGATTTTCTTTCAAGACACGGAAGGCAATATTGCTGGAGCAATGCAGTACGACCAGAATATCCGCTGACTCTTTTGCCGCCTTCTTTCTTTAGCGAATCAAATTCGAAAGGTGATCAATCGATGAAAACAGTATCAGTGTGCGTGTGCTTCATAGTGCTGGCCTGCTCGATTGCGGCACGAACCGAACTAACCCAAAGACGAAACAGCCCTACCGGCGTCATGGTTGTCGTCGCGTACAAGCCGCATCAGGGTAAGGAACAGGAGCTCCTTCAACTCACGAGGGAACACCTTCCGATTCTTCGATCTCAAGGGCTTGCGACCGACAGGCCCTCATACACAATGAGAGCCGGTGACGGAACTATAGTCGAGGTATTCGAGTGGAAATCGAAGCAGGCGATTGAGTCCGCGCACACAAATCCCGCGGTGGCCGCGTTATGCTGAAGCATGTGAGTTCACACCGCTGTCGAAGGTCCCGGAGTGCAGTAATCTTTTCGCGGAGTTCGAGCCGATTGACCTGACGGCTCGATAACGATCGATTCGTTTCAATTATGACAAGAGTCTGAAAGCATTGTACGGGCGGGCCTCGGCGTCCGCCCCTTTTCGCGCTTGATATTTTCTAAGAGAGCATCACCAGTACGCTGGCATAGGACTGGGACTTACCCGGATCTCTTCAAGAAGAATTATCGAGTCGCTCTCACATTGCGTAGCACTCTATTCCTGCGTTGCTCCTAATTTTCTAGTTTTCCTCGAAAAGGATGCATAATCGCCGAGCCATTGGCGAACAATGCAGAGACGGACTGTCCGTGGCCATGGCTCCAGTTCGTCTCTGCCACTCCTACCTGATACGAGGAAAGCATGTCCCTTATGGGCGACGGTCGCGAGTATGCTATCTGGCTTGATCTGTTGATGCCAGCCCTTCAGGAAGAATCAGTCAAAGCCGAACAAACCGCGAGGCTCTTTCATTCTCTGCTCGTGGAGATCGAAAACAATCCACAAGGCTCGCTGCATGCTATAGAGTGTCTTGAAACCGCTCTAGCGGTGGCGTTCTCATTCACTCCGATATATCCGACAAGTCACATCCTATTTCAGGCTTCGCTTGATGAAGACCTCCTGGCTGGTCTGGATTCAACGGAGCGATTGATGGAAGCCATGAGGCGAGTGAAAGCAGAGCTGAAACGGGACTCAAGATCGCAACCAAAGACAAGTCGTAGACGAAAGGGCTAGAGAAAGAAATAAGGTAGTAATTGCTCTAAAATATTTTCACGCGCCTAGAGCTTTCCTTGTGGGTCTCTTCGCTATTCCCTTCTTATCTAACGGCAGGAATGTCACTAGAGGCAAAATGCTAATAGGGTACGGACTTCGGGAGGCGAGAGTTATTATCGTCTCTCGCGCAGCCGAATATAGCACTGCCGGACCGTTGGTTTTTGCCAATAACGCAACCTTCTCCAAAGGATAGCGAGGATCTACTTCAAAGAAACCGACATATGTAACCACAAATGAGTAAGGGGGCTTTGACCGTGATGGCTGTTTAGTACGCACCGTGACCTCACAACGCCACTTGTAGGGGTCTCTCGCATCCTGCTCAGCTTTGTGTGTTATGTCTAGGTTGACTCTCCCGGAATCAACAGATTTCTCCGGTAAATTCTCCAAAGGAGATATCGACTCAAACCGTGCCTCCTTTAGATAATATCCATCAAGCTGCAAAGGCGAGGGTAGCATTATCAGCCTCCGTACCTAGCGTTAGCGGAATTTCATTTAATGAGTCAATTGCCAATGGTACCTCGTACTCAGAAAGCCCTCGGTCGAGAACTTCACAACCTTCTAGGGTCTCGCATAAGGTTTCTGTTTCAACCAGATCGAGTATGAGTCGCTCGAACAGAACTGCAATTTCAGAACTGTGCGCCGATTTGCTAGCAATCGTGCATTTTGCGCTTGACATATTCGCAGCTCGCGTATTCACAAAAAGTACTGGGCTCGGCGGACGGCCACCTTTTTTACCGTTCTCCCTAGCTGCCAAGGTCTTTCTATCCGATATGACACGTCCGCCCTGTTGCCCTAATCGAGCCATCCATCTGCGTGTTCCAAAGATACCTTCGACCAACTCAGGAACACCGAGATCGATATCTAGGGTATTCCATCGCAATGCCGTACCATCTCCAACGACAGCGACATCAGCAATGTCTTCCGTACTAGCCCCTACCAGTCCCTCGACACAATCGACGGGAAAGATAAAAGTCTTTTCATCTTCAAGATTAAGTACTATACGCCCGGAGTCACGATCGTATTCGACGCTTCGCGCGTGCGGTTGTGTTAGCCTCGCTTTTTCCCCTCGCTTTGTAGCTTCTGCGAGCTGACGATCAAGTTCATCCTCATCGTATTCCCATTTACCGTCTTTTAACTTAGCCATGAATTTCCCTCCACTTCCTGAGCAGATAGCTCTGCTTCTGAGCAACTATCGCAAGTGCTCTTTTTGCATCTCTTGTGCTCATTTTATTCTCCCGAAAGGAAGGAGCAGTACGACTATCGCCGAGATTGATTATTACTACTCTTCCGGCCTTAAATACGTGTACGTGTGAGGGATTATGATCGTTAGAATAGATACGAAATGCAAAGCCATCTTGCCTCCATACCTCTGCCATTCAAGGTGTCCCTTATTGACACCAAGCCAATACTAACCTAACCAGCTTGGGTTGTCTACTAGGTAATGGTATAGATCAGCGATCTGTTACTCTTTTGACTTGGCCATGCCAAAACTATAGCACGATGGTTTTCAGGTAGGAAAAGTTTCATTCGTGACAGCAACGCAGATTAGAGCACTCTCTCACATTGCGTAGCACGGCGCCTTCTTTGTTATACTCGCAATCTCGAAATGGCAATTTGCACCGTCTGTTTGCAGTCCGATAAGACGGCCCGGATGACCAAATGCGCCGGGTGCTTCAAGCCCATCTGCGAGGACTGCGGGCTCAGGCGGTACGGAAAATCATTTTGCAATCAGAACTGCTCTGCTGTCTTCTTCTTCGGCGCCGACCCTGACGAAGAAGAAAAGAAGCCCGCTTAGAAGGATCCGTGCAATGGAACTTATACAACGCCCGCGTAGACTCCGCCGCAACGAGCAGCTTCGCACGCTCGTTCGAGAAACCGCTCTCACGCCATCCAATTTCGTCTACCCGCTATTTGTATGTGAAGGCGAAGGGGTCAAACGGGAGATCGCTTCAATGCCGGGCTGCTACAACATGTCGATCGACAACCTTGTCGAGGAGGTCGGTTTCGCGCGGAACGAAGGGATAAGCTCGGTCATCCTGTTTGGCGTTCCGGACGAAAAGGACGCGGCCGGATCGGGAGCTTACGCCGAAGACGGCATAGTCCAAAGAGCGACTCGCTCCCTGAAACGTCATTTCAACGATATTCTCGTGATCGCCGACAATTGTCTTTGCGAATACACGGATCACGGCCACTGCGGCGTGATCGACGACGGCGAGGTGCTGAACGATCCGACGCTCGATCTTCTTGCTCGAACGGCCGTCGCCCAAGCTCAGGCGGGCGCGGACATTATCGCGCCTTCGAACATGATGGATGGGTTTGTGGCGGCGATCCGTTCCGCTCTGGATCGACAGGGTTACGAAGGCGTGCCTGTGATGTCCTATGCAGTCAAGTACGCATCCGGCTTCTATGGTCCTTTTCGGGAAGCTGCTCAATCGACTCCGCGGTTTGGGGATCGTAGCGGATATCAGATGGATCCGGCCAACGTGCGTGAAGCTCTCCGCGAGGCCGCGCTCGACGTGGAGCAGGGAGCGGACATTCTAATGGTGAAGCCGGCGCTTCCCTATCTCGATATAATTCGCGCGGTCAGGGAACGGTTCGATTTACCCGTGGCTGCGTATCAGGTGTCCGGCGAGTACGCGATGATCAAGGCGGCGGGCCGAATGGGATGGATCGACGAAACGCGAGTTATGATCGAGTCGCTTACTTCAATCAAGAGGGCGGGCGCCGAGATCATACTGACCTACTTTGCGCGGGACATGGCTCGGGCGCTGTGATGATCGATTACGGCGTTGCGACCTTGGGCGAATTCAGCATTCCTTCAACTTTTTCCGTCAATTTCTTTGGATCGATCGGCTTCGTAATGAAGCCGTTGCATCCGATTGTTTCGGCCAGCTTTCGCAGCGTGGGCCGATCCTGATTGATGAGCAGCAGGATCGGAGCGAGTGACGCGCCCGCCTCGCGAATCTGTTTCGCTATCGCGACTCCGTCCGTAGCGGAGACCGTGTGATTCAGCAGTATCAAATCCGGGTCCTTCTCGGATATGAGCTGGAGCGCTTCCTCGCCCTCGATGGCGAACAGAAGCTCATACGAGTCGCCGAGCACGGTCTCAAACAATTTCCGTGATCGAGCGCTATCGAGGATGAGCAGTCGGGGCCTGCTTCCGTTACTCCTGGCCATCGTTGAATTCCTTATTTAATTCTTATTTTGCCTCTGGGGTGCAGGACGGCCACACAATCCTAGCATCAAAGATTCCTTTGTCAACTACGCTCCGACGAAGCCCATCAGACGGCTGAGACAATTCCCTTTTGGTCGCGCTATCGACGCAGCTCCGAACGATTCTTACCGATGCCTCGCATAGTCCAGCTACTTGCCGTTCGGTCGCTCGACTGGAATTCACATCAGGGCTAAGACAACCCCGAACACATCGGACGCTTGAAAAATTTTCTTCGAGTGCGGTTGATTGACCGCGCTGTAAGCCAAACCTATAATGCGCTGAACTCCTCTTAAAAAGATGAATGTCGCCATTAACGAGAGAAAAGGGTCGCTATTCGGCTGGACTCGCGAAGTAACCCGTTATCAATGGCTCGTGCTGTTGGTCGGATGGCTCGGATGGGTATTCGACAGCATGGACGGAACTCTGTTCTCGCTGGTTCAGCAGCCGTCGATGACCGAGTTGATGGGCGCGGGGGCGGACGCCGCAACGGTAGCCCTGTACAGCAGAATCGTGCTTGCGGTCATGCTTCTCGGCTGGGCAGTGGGCGGAATCGCTTTTGGAGCGCTTGCCGACTACATCGGCCGAACGCGCGCATTAGTCGCGACGGTACTCATCTACTCGATCTTCACTGGCCTTTCGGCCGCGGCGCATTCGTGGATGCAGCTTTCAGCTTATCGATTTCTGACCGGTCTCGGACTTGGCGGCGAGTGGGCGGCAGGGGCGGCTTTGATCGCCGAGGTATGGCCCAATCACCTCCGCGCAAAAGCGGGAGCATTGCTTCAGTCCGCCGCCGCCTTCGGTTATTTTCTCGCGGCGCTGATAAACCTCTACATCGGAGTCTATTCGTGGAGATATGTTTATCTCGTGGGCGCGCTTCCTGCTGTCTTTGTCGTGACGATTCGGCTTCTCGTCAAAGAACCCGAGGCGTGGCTTGCGGTTCGAGCAAAGCGAAAGATGGCCGCCGCGCTGCAAACATCGCAAGGAGGCGAAGAACTCCGGCGGTTCACGCTGCGGGAATTATTCAATCCGAAGTTGAGGCGAGACACTCTGGTGGCGTCGGGGCTTGCCTTTGTGGTCCTGCTTGCGCTCTGGGGAGCTACCGTGTGGATTCCCGCCGCCGTGCGTGAAATGGCGGCGCACGCGGGATTCGATCTCAAGACCCAGTCGCGCTACGCCAGCTTCGGAGTGATGTTGTTGAACGGCGGCTCACTCGTCGGCTATCTGTCGTTCGGGCCGCTGGCGGATAAGCTTGGAAGGCGCGCCACTTTTTTGCTCTATTTCATAGGCGGCGTAGTGATGTTCCCGACGACTTTTCTTCTGACTTCCGGCCTCACGCAGGTATTCATCCTGCTGCCAATCCTCGGGATCTTTACGCTCGGAGTCACGAGCGGATTTCCGATCTACCTTCCGGAGTTATTCCCGACATACGTTCGAACAACGGGAGTGGGCTTCTGCTATAACCTCGGCAGGATCTTTACCGCGGGAAGCGTCTTCGGCATCGGGTTCGTGGCCGCCCTGTTTGGGTCCGAGGCGCGAACCGCCAGCGCCGTTAGCATGATTTATATTCTCGGAATGGTGCTTGTGATATTTGCGCGCGAGACCAAAGGCAAAGCGCTCGAGTAAGTGCGTTCATAGATTACAGAAGAACGCGAGTCGAACGCTGACTTTCAGAAAGAAGAGATACGCTACATAGACAGCCGCGTCGAGAACTCAGCCGGACCACAATCGTTCACCAAGAGTTAAGACTCCAAACACGCTCCTGCAAACACAACACGGAAGCAACACGGTTTACCAGATAGTTAAGGTGAACTGATCTATTGAAGCGACTCGGGCGGCATCCGGCCGTCCGAGTCGTCCTTCACCCCAGAACAACTCTACAGTCGTGAAGAGTGTCGGTGATTGCGGCAATGAGGTTGGATGAGACCTTGACCTTGATAAACTGGTTGGGTTGCACTCGTATGATAGTCCCGCCCGCGCGCTCGACCTCAAAAATAACGTTGCAGTCGCCGCGATGGGCATCAAGAAGCTTGTGCAGTCGTTCGATTTTTTGGTCAGCCGTAGATTCAGCCATGCGAATCGTGACCTGACGCGCGTTCCGCTCCTGGATGCCGTCAAGGCCCTGTATGTCATCCGCAATGATCGTCATCGAGCCGCTGTCGTCGATTTCGAGCTTGCCTTTGACAAGCACGGGCGAGTCGTTTTGAAGGAATCCGTTTGCCCTGCCGAACACCTCGGGCCACGCGACGACCTTGACCGAGCCAAGATGATCTTCGAGCTGGAACAGCCCAAAGCGGTCGCCTTTCTTCGTCGTGCGAACGTTCAGCTCCATTACGATACCGCCGACCGCCGCCTGTGAGGCGTTCTCCATACCCGCCAGCTTGTCTACATCGGCATTCGCGAAGATCTTCAGCGCTTCGTCATAGCGAGCAAGCGGGTGTCCCGAAATATAGAAGCCAAGCGTCTCCTTCTCGCCTTTCAGCAGTTCGTGGTTACTCATCTCCTCGACGTTCGGCAGCGGCGGTTCAGCCGCTTCGCCCATCTGCTCGACTACGGCTCCAAACAGGCTTGCCTGCCCCGTAGCTTTTGCGCGTTGCGAGCGCTGGCCTGTTTCAATAGCGGAGTCGATAACCGCCATCAACTGCGCTCGATTGGCGTGAATAGAATCGAAGGCGCCGCCTTTGATAAGACCCTCGAGTACGCGCTTGTTGACCGCCCGCGAATCGACGCGCTCCGTGAAATCAAAAATGGACCTGAACGATCCTCCGGCTTCGCGGCCCTCGATCATGCAGCTAACGGCGGCCTGCCCGATGCCTTTGATTGCAGCCAGGCCGAATCGAATCGCGTTTCCGGCCGCGCTGAATGTATCCACGCTCGCATTGACATCGGGCGGCAAGATTTGAATTCCCTGCCCTCGCGCCTCGTTGATGTACTTCACGACTTTTGCCGTGTTGTTCAGTTCGTTCGACAAAACGGCGGCCCAAAAATGAGTCGGGTGATGGGCTTTCAAAAAGGCGGTCTGGTATGCCAAAAACCCGTATGAAAACGAATGCGCGCGGTTGAATGCATAGTCGGCGAAGCCTTCAAAGCCCTGCCACAGTTGCTCCAGCTTCGGCCGGGCGTGGCCGCGCTCGGCTGCTTGATTGAGGAATTTTTCCTTATGCTTATCAAGCTCCTCGCGCTTCTTTTTTCCCATCGCCCGGCGGACAAGATCGGCTTCACCGAGCGAGTATCCGGCAAGCCTCTGGAATACCTCCATCAGTTGTTCCTGATAGACGCAGATTCCGAGCGTGTTGCCCATGACTTCTTTGAGCTCGGGAAAGTCGTAGCGAACCTTGCGGCGACCGTGGCGGCGTTCGATGAAGTCGTCAACCATTCCGCTGTCGATCGGACCCGGACGATAGAGCGCGTTGAGCGCCGAAAGATCTTCGAGCCCATCCGGTTTAAGACGCCGGCATAGATCTTTCATTCCCTCGGATTCAAACTGAAAGATGGCTTCCGTCTTTCCTTCAGCAAATAGTCTCAGCGCGGCCGGATCGTTTAACGGAATTTGGCTCAGATCCAGTACCTCGGACGTTTCCCGCTCAATCGATTTCAGGCAATCCTCGATGATGGTCAGCGTCGTCAGGCCAAGAAAATCCATCTTGAGCATGCCGGTCTTTTCCAGATCGTTCATCGAGTACTGTGTCGTTATTTCATCCCGGCTTGTCTTCGACACAGGCACGAGCTCCGAAATCGGCTTCGGAGAGATGACCACCCCCGCCGCGTGAACCGAGGCGTGACGCGAGCACCCTTCGAGGCGCTTGGCTATCTCGATTACGTCCTTCACTCGAGGATCATTATCAATGGCCTGTTTCAGATCGGAGTTCTGCTTGATTGCTTCGTCGATTGAGACGTTTCGCCCGCGAACCGGCGGCGGGATCATCTTGGCGATTTTCTCGACCTCCGAGTACGGCATTTCAAGCGCTCGTCCAACGTCCTTGATGGCCGCCTTGGACGCAAGTGTACCGAACGTGCTGATCTGGGCTACGTGATCGCGGCCGTAGTAACCGGCGACATACTCGATTACCTTCTGTCGGCCTCGAACGCAGAAGTCGATGTCGATATCGGGCATCGAAACCCGCTCGGGGTTCAGGAACCGCTCGAAGATCAGATCGTACTGAAGCGGATCGAGATCCGTGATTCTCATGCTGTAGGCTACGAGCGAACCGGCCGCCGATCCGCGCCCTGGTCCGACCGGAATCCCGTTCTTCCTCGCATATGAAATGAAATCCCAGACGATCAGGAAATAGGCCGCGTAGCCCATCTCATTAATAACTTTGATTTCGAGCTCGAGCCGCTCTTTGTAATCGTCAAGATCGCGCTTGCGATCCGGGTGGTCCTTGATCGATTGCCAGCGTTCTTCGAGTCCTCGCCTCGCGACTTTCTCGAAGTAGCTTTCCGTGGATTCGCCTTCGGGAACGCGGTATTCCGGCAAATGGTTTTGACCTTGCGGCAATTGCAGATCGCACATCTCCGCTATTCGAACCGTATTCAGGAGGGCTTCAGGAAACTCCGATCCAAACAGATCCCACATTTCCCGCGGAGTGCGGTAATAGAACTCGGCCTCTTTGTACTTCAGCCTCCGCTGTTCGTTCACGGTCTTTCCAGCGCCTATACAAACCAGGACGTCGTGAGCCCGCCAGTCCTCTTTCATCAAGTAGTGGCAGTCGTTCGTTGCCGCAAGCGGAATCCCTGTCTTTTTGGAAATCTCGCGCATTCCCGGAATCACGGCGCCTGTTTCTTCCTCAAGTCCGTGATTCTGGATCTCAAGAAAGTAGTTGCCCTTGCCGAAAATGTCTTCGAACTCCTTGGCCTGGGCTATGGCCTGATCCATCTTGTCGGTAAGCAGAAGCGATGAGGGCACCCCGGAAAGGCAGGCAGAGAGACCGACCAGCCCTTCTGAATGTTTCGCCAATAGTTCTTTGTCGATGCGAGGCTTGTAATAGAAGCCTTCAAGGTAGGACACCGACGAGAGCCGCGCGAGGTTATGATAGCCCTCCAGGTTCTTGGCCAGTAGGATGATGTGATTCGTTCCGCGCTCTCCGGCGTCGTCTTTGCGATCCGTATGCTTGCCTTTTGCTAGATAGGCTTCGATGCCGATGATGGGCTTTATGCCCGTCCCCTTCATGTTGTTATAAAAGGAGACGGCTCCATATAGATTGCCGTGATCGGTTACGGCGACTGCTCTGGCGCCGGTCTCCTGCGCCCTTTTTGCGAGCGGCTTTATCTGAATCGCTCCATCCAGGAGACTAAAGTCGGTATGAAGATGCAGGTGTACGAAATCCTTTTCGTTCATTGTCGTTTCTTATAAGTTGTCAAAGTGAAAGGGTGCTTTAATCGTGGCGCCTCGCCTCGGCAGGCGAAGCTGTCGATCAAAATGATTGTAATCGTAGGTGGTTCAATACATCCAGAACGCGTCGGCACTATAGCACAACGAGAATCGCCCGGACACCACAAATTGTGGGGATCAGCGGGAGAGCCCCGTCATATTGGGGATTGAGCTTTGGACGATCTGAGATACGCCTCAGCATGGTATGGGGCCGGTCTAACGGGCTGCATTCCGCGGGAGAGACTCGAGGGAACTTGGTTAATGTTCAAGATGCAATCAGCCGGTATCGGAGCGTTTCTACGACAACCCCTGATCCAATCGATTTCATTGCCATCGAACATTTCTACTTTATAATACCAGTGCGTCCTTTTTTGTTTTGAACACGAGCTTGATGGAGATCTGATGGCGACCGCGCCTGTATCCAATATTGATGTGAATGTTGTGCCTCTGGCCGACGTGAAGCTGGCCAGGCTCGAGGATCTATTCGATCGACAGTGCGATGAATGGTTCTCCCTCTTGCGCTGGGACTATACCGGGCCGAGTCGTTTGATCCGAAACGTAGCCAGGGAGGGCGAGCTCACCGGGTTCGCCGCTTCGGTCAACGGCGACGTAGTCGGTTTCGCGTTCTATGTCATAGAGGGGTCGCGCTGCTCCGTCGGCGACATCTATGTTGCTGAAGCGTGGAGGGGAAGAGGCGTGGATCGCCGCTTGACCCTCTCGATTCTCGAGCACATCGAGAAAGTCCCTCGCGTTCGCCGCGTTGAGAGCCAGTGCCTGAGTATCGGGAACGACGGCATTGATGAGCTCTTCGTCTCGCGCGGCTTCGAGCGATTCAACCGGCAGTATCTGATGATCAATCTCGACTCCCCAAGCCAGTCGTCCAGGCGGCCGCAGCCCGTAAGCGGCAAGGCGAGATCGCTGCCGGATGTAGTAATCAGGCCATGGTCAGACTCGGATTTTAGCCGGGCGGCACAGGTGATTCACGCGTCGTACGTAGGCCAGCACGATAGCAAGATCAACGCGCAGTATCGCACGGAACCGGGCTGCGTCGAGCTGATGTCGATACTAACCGACACGCTCTGGTGCGGAAAATTTCTTCCGGAAAAGTCCAAGACCGTAATCGATCGGTCGAGCGGAAATCTCATCGGCGTTCTGATAGCTTCCAAGATCGCGAATCGAGCCGGACACATCGGGCAGATTTCGATCGCTCCGGCGGTTCAGGGCTGCGGACTCGGACGCCGCTTGATTGAAGCAACACTCGGGAACTTCCGCGAGTCCGGATTTGAAACCACATCTCTGGCCGTCACCAAAGAAAATTTCCGGGCGCTTCACCTCTATCAGTCGTGCGGTTTTCGGCTGGTGCATTCCTTCCCGGTATTCTTCCACGGCTGGTAGATCCTCTCCGTTTATTGCCTCCCTGTCACGCGGCCCGGACCCCACAGAGCACGGCCGGGCTTCGCGCCCGTATGCTCGCCATCCTTCAGCACCTGAACCCCGTTCACGAATACATGCTTCATCCCGATTGAATATTGATGCGGCTTTTCAAAGGTGGCGCGATCGGCAATTGTGGCCGGATCGAAGATGACCACGTCCGCGAACATCCCTTCCTTGATAAAGCCCCGGTGATCCAAACCGAGATTCGTAGCGGGTAGTCCGGACAATCGCTTTATCGCCTCTTCAAGAGAGATAACTTTTTCTTCGCGCACGTATTTGCCGAGCAGTCTCGTAAAATTGCCGTAGGCGCGCGGGTGGGTCGACGATTTCAGAAAGACTCCCTCCGGCGCCATCGATCCGGCATCGGAGCCAAACGAAACCCAGGGCTGTCGTATCTGCTTTTTTATATTCTCTTCATTCATCATGAAGTAGACGGTTCCAACTCGCGATTGATCCTCGAGCACGAGATCCATAACAGTCTCCACCGGATCTTTGCCTCGGAGCTTCGCCGCCTCCGCAAGCGTTTTGCCTGTATATTGCTTCAACTTTTCAGATTTGAATTCCACAAGGAGGATTCGGTCCGGCGAGCCCGCCGCGAGATAGAGGTTCTCCCAATCATCCGAAGGCGTGCGAATCGCCGCCGCGATCTTCTTGCGCTCTTCCGGATCTCGCAGGCGTTTGAAGAGAGCATCATAGCCGCCGTCTTCGGCCCACGGAGGCATCGCCGCATCCAGGCCGGTTGCACCAGCGGGATAAGTGTACATATCGGCGGTGATCTTCAGGCCTTCCTTGCGCGCGGCGTCGATCATTGCGATCACCCGATCCATCTTATCCCAGTTTCGCTGACCGGCCGCTTTCAAGTGATAGATCTCCGCTGGAACGTGAGCCTCGCGCGCTATGCGAATGAGCTCGGCTACGGCTTCGAGGAGCCGGTTGCCTTCGCTTCGCATGTGAGATATGTACTTGCCCTGATATTTGGCGGCGACTTTGCACATCTCGATAAGCTCCTCAGTATTGGCATAAAAAGCTGGAGCATAGATCAGCGATGAGCCAATCCCGAGCGCTCCTGCCCTCATCTCGCGCTCTACAAGCTCTCGCATCTTCTGAAGCTGTGCGGGAGTCGCTCTTTTATCTTCCAGTCCGACGACGTACTCCCGAATCGTTGTAGCGCCGATATAAGACGCGATGTTCGGCGAAATTCCGCGCTTCTGCATATACAAAAGGTAGTCGCTCAACGTAGTCCACGGAATGTCGTACTTCAGATCGCCCTGCTGCTGTTTGCGCCTTTTTTTCATCTCCTGGGTGAGCGGACCCATCGAATCGCCTTCGCCGAATATCTCGGTTGTGACGCCCTGCCGTATCTCCCCTTGCGAGCGTCCGTCTATGATCAGAGTATCGACCGACCAGGAGAGCATGTTTATGAATCCGGGAGCTACCGCAAGCCCGCCTGCATTGATGACTTGTCTCGCATCCGCCGATTTGAGATCGCCGATCGCTGCGATTCGATCCCCCTTAATCGCAACATCGGCTCTAACCGGACTCGCGCCCGTACCGTCGTAAACGGTTCCTCCCTTGATCAGCACATCGTAGCGCGTCTTTTGCCCTTTCCGGCGAGATCCCTGCGCTGCTTGCGGACTGGGCGGAAAGGCGGATGCCGCGAGTAGCAGCAATACAATCGCAGTGACGGCACGTCTCATTTCTTTCCTCCGTTCGACGAATTGTGTCGGGATGATAGTGTCTGCTGCCCGTCCTTGCAACAAGACTGCTTGCGAAAAAACTCTGATTGATCACCATCCCGATAGACACCTGAAGTTTGGCAATTGGCAAGGCTGGGAGCCCCAGGGCATCCTGCCTGTGCGCTGCCAGTCCACTGGTGGTTCTCGAGATCGGGGACTCGAGAATAGGCAGCCGGTACACTGGTCGGCGCGTCGCCTGTCCGGCTTGCCGTCGAGCTTGAATAACGGATACCATCTGCGCTCTTGAACCAATCATCACGCCGCCGGAGTTAGAGCATTGGAACCTGTCTCGCACTACTATTACTCTCATCGACTGAAGCTTCATTTTTGGGACTGGGGGCAGGAAGGCAAGCCTGCCCTGATATTGGTACACGGCGGACTCGACCACGCGCGAAATTGGGATTGGGTTGCGCGAGTCCTGCGAGAGCATTTCCACGTTTACGCGATCGATCTGCGAGGCCACGGAAACAGCGCATGGGCTCCTGGAGCCCTTTACAGCATAGCCGAGCACGTGCTCGATCTCTCCGCGCTGGCGGACATCATAAACGATTTCCCGATCTACATCGTCGGACATTCACTCGGCGGCATCGTAACGCTGCTGTATTCGGGTGTGTATCCGGATCGAGTAAAGAAAGCGGTGTCAATCGAAGGGCTCGGCCCGCCGCTGTCGCATCCGGTTTTCGGGCCCGCATCCGAACGAATGAGGAACTGGATCGAAAAGATCCGAAACACTGAAGGCCGAGAGTCGCACAGCTATCCGTGCCTTGCCGCGGCGATCAAGCGAATGAAAGAAGCAAATCCGCATCTCTCGGATGAAGTGGCCGAGCATCTCACTCTACACGGAACCAACTGGAACGCCGACGGCTCGCTGATCTGGAAGTTCGACAACTACGCGCGGCCTTTCGCTCCATATGGCCATAATGCGGATGATATGAGCGAGATACTCGGACAGATACGATGCCCGGTACTGTTGTTCTGGGGGATGGAGAGCTGGGCGACCGATCCCGAAGCCGACGGCCGAGCAGCCAAAATAGCAAACCATAGACTCGTGAAGGTCGCCAATGCAGGCCATTGGGTCCACCACGATCAATTGGATCTCTTTTTAAAGGAGACGACGAGCTTCCTGCTCGGTTCGCCGATATGAAAACTATAATAAAGAACGGCAATATCGTAACCGCGGTAGACAATTATTTCGCGGACATCCTTATCGAAGACGGCAAGGTTGCCATCATAGGGGCCAAACTCCACATGGATGCCGACCAGTTCATCGACGCCGCCGACAAACTCGTCATCCCGGGCGGAATCGATCCGCACACGCATATGGAGCTTCCTTTTGGAGGCGCTTCGTCTTCCGACGACTTCAAAACGGGAACCATAGCCGCGGCCCACGGCGGCACGACCACCATCATCGACTTCGCGGTCCAATATCACGGCGAGTCGCTCGTCGAGGCGGTAGACAACTGGCACAAGAAAGCCGAAGGCAAAACCGCGATCGATTATGGTTTTCACCTCATAACGACAGACCTGCCCGATGAGCGCGTGCCGGAAATGCGACAGCTCATAAGCGAAGGCGTGATGAGCTTCAAGCTCTTCATGGCTTATCCGGGAGTCTTTCTCGTGGATGACGCGACGATCTACCGGGCTATGAAGAACGCAGGCGAGGCCGGCGGCTTGATCTGTATGCATGCCGAAAATGGAGTCGTCATCAACGAGATCATCAAACACGCACTCGCGGAAGGAAAGACGGCTCCCAAATATCACGCGCTGACTCGTCCTACAAAAGCCGAAGCCGAAGGGGTCCACCGCGCGATTGCCATCGCGGAGATGGCGGAGGCGCCGGTCTACATTGTTCATCTGAGCTGCTCGGATGCGCTTGACGAAGTTCGAGAAGCGCGCGACCTCGGACTGCCCACCTACGCCGAAACGTGCCCGCAGTATCTCTTCCTCGACTACTCACTTTATGAGCGCGAAGGGTTCGAAGGCGCGAAGTGGGTGATGACGCCGCCGCTTCGCGAGAAATGGAACCAGGAGAAGCTGTGGCAGGGCCTCAAGGGAAACGATCTGCAGGTTATCTCTACCGACCACTGCCCGTTCTGTTTCAAAGAGCAGAAGGAGCTTGGCCGCGATGACTTCACCAAGATTCCGAACGGCGGCCCCGGCGTCGAACATCGAATGAGCCTGATCTACAACGGAGGCGTAGCCGAAGGCCGGATCGACGTGAATCGCTTTGTTGAGCTGACTTCAACCGCCGCCGCGAAATTATTCGGGCTCTTCCCGCGCAAGGGAACCATCGCCGTAGGCTCGGACGCCGATATCGTAGTATTCGATCCCAACGAAGAGATGGTGCTCTCGTCCGCGACTCATCATATGAACGTCGACTACAGCGCCTATGAAGGCATGAAGATCCGGGGCGCGGCCAAGACGGTTCTCTCACGGGGCCGTATCGTCATTGAAAAGGGCGAGTATGTCGGCCGTCCCGGCGACGGTGAATTCCTTAAGCGCGGGACGTTCAGCATGTGAAGCAAGAAAGCCGAAGATTCCGCCGCCCGGTGATATAATGCCGCCCAGCCCTGAAACACCCTAAGCGAGCCAGCCCCAAATACTCCGGGCCGAATCAAGGAGAGCAAATGTCTGGCTCCGAAACCAGGATCAAGAGTGTATTCGTAGAACTGCACGAAGATGTGTCCGCGAGTCCTCTCTGGAACAGCGATCTTGCGCCGGTTCCGATCTCGAAGCGAAACTGGACCACCTATAATTATGCGGCGCTGTGGATCAGCATGGCGCATTGCATACCGACTTATATGCTTGCCTCCAGCCTTATCGGCTCGGGGATGAACTGGCGGCAAGCGCTCGTGACCATTCTTCTCGGAAACACTATCGTACTCGTTCCCATTCTTCTGAATTCGCACCCGGGAACTAAGTACGGAATTCCCTTCCCTGTATTCGCGCGCGCAAGCTACGGCACGGTTGGCTCAAATCTGCCGGCGCTTATGCGCGCGGTGGTCGCGTGCGGCTGGTTCGGAATACAGGCGTGGATTGGAGGCCAGGCTCTCCACGTGTTGTTCACTTCGATGCTGCCGGCCTGGCCCACTCTCCTTGGAGGGCCGGTAACATCTCCGGGAATCATTTCAGGTCATAGCCCTACTGAATACATTTCGTTTCTACTTTTCTGGGCTCTGAACATCTATATCGTCTATCGCGGTATGGATCTCTTGCGGCGAGTGGAAAATTGGGCCGCGCCGTTCGTTCTCGTAATGGCGCTCGCGTTGATGATTTGGGCGCTGTGGAAGGCAAAAGGGCTCGGCTTGATAATGGAGTCACAAGGCCGGTTCAACAGCCTTTCGTCATTCATGCCCGTGTTCATTCCTTCTTTGACCGCGATGATAGGCTACTGGGCCACGCTGTCGCTCAATATGCCGGACTTCACGCGATTCGGGCGCTCTCAGCGAGAACAGATTGTCGGCCAGGTAGTAGCGCTTCCGACCACGATGACGGTATTCGCCGCGATGGGCGTCATCATCACTTCTGCTTCGGCAATCATCTATGGCCGCTTGATATGGGACCCGGTGTTGTTGATCGGAGAGTTCCGGCAGCCCGTAGTCGTCGCGATCTCGATGTTCACCGTAGTCGTGGCGACGTTGTCGGTCAACATCGCGGCGAATGTCGTATCGCCGGCGAACGACTTTGCCAATGCATTCCCGCGCTGGATTACCTTCAGTCTCGGAGGCCTGCTAACCGGTATTCTGGGCATACTGATGCAGCCGTGGCGGCTGTTAGCGGATCCGTCTCAGTACATCTTTAGCTGGCTTCTCGGCTATTCGGGCGGGCTGGGTTCGATCGCCGGAGTGCTGATCGCGGATTACTGGATAGTTCGCCGAGCGAGGCTCGAGCTCGCGGACTTGTATCTCACTGACGGGATCTACTCTTATGCTAAAGGATGGAACTGGCGCGCTGTCGCAGCGACGCTCCTGGGATGCGGTCTGGCGTGGGGCGGGCTCGTGATACCGGCGATCCGCCCGCTATATGACTACGCGTGGTTTGTGGGCCTGTTTGTTTCCGGCATAAGCTATGTGTTCTTGATGCGGATTTCGGCGCCTCCTGTGTCAACGAAGATCGCATCCGAGAGCGCCGCGATCGCGAGCGAAGAAAGTACAAACGGCTAGGATGGAACCTCGGGTAATCAAGGTATGAATCATCTCGTTGGAATTAAATCGGCCATGCTCATGATGGTGACCTTCGGAGCTCATCTGTTATTCGCGGCCGCGATTGCATATTCTCAAGCTCCTGCGAAACCTGAGCCGGTGCCGCAGCGGCTCTTCAGCGAGCTTCGAAGCGGAGACATTCTCGCGCGGCGCAAAGCCGCTATACAGATGGGCGTGCTTCGGAATCGCAGCTCGATGCGCGCATTGCTTTCCGCGCTCGGAGACAAGGAATGGCGAGTGCGCGAGGCCGCCGCTTTTGCGCTTGGACAGATCGCCGATCCGGCCGCCGTGGAAGGCTTAACGACAGCGGCGTTGTCAGACAAGGAACCCGAGGTCCGTGCCTCGGCGGCTTTCGCGCTTGGGATGCTGGCTAACGAAAAGACCGCGGAGGCGCTATCGAAAGCGCTGGAAGACGATGAATCGGCGGTGCGCTCTTCCGCAATCGTCGGGCTTGGCTTATCTCAAGACGAAGCCGCTGTAGACGAACTGGTCGATCTACTGGATGACGCTTCGTTCGATGTGCGGTACGATGCCGCCTGGGCTCTCGGCCAAATCGGAGATGCCGACGCCGTGGATCATCTGAGGGCATCAATCGTCGGCGTCGATCAGATGCGCCTGGAGGCCGCAATGCGAGAAGCTTACAGGCAAACGGTACAGAACGCGCTCGAGAATATCGCGGCCCAGACTGGAACGGTTTCGAAAGCTGGACCTTCGAGCAGACCACGACGAGCGTCAGGCGACGACGCTGCACGCATCGGCAACAGGCCGGCTGTAGTGATCAAGACGGCCGCTGCGGTTCCGACAGAAAGGGCGCTTCAAGCAGTGGTAAAAGGGGCCGTCGGTTTGAGAGTGCTTGTCGGGAACAGCGGGCGGGTCGAGCGGGCTTATGTGATTCGGAGGCTCGGCTACGGACTCGACCAGCGCGCAGTTGAAGCCGTTCTCCAATACAGGTTCGAGCCGAGCTACGTCTCCGGTTTGCCGCAGACTTCCTGGCTCGACATTGATGTTCGATATTAGTCATTGGTCATTTGCCGCTTGTTATTTGTGACCGTAACAAATGACAAGTGACCCAGGACCAATGACCAAAGACAAATTGAAAAGGACTAAGAAATGGCCAAAATCGTTAAGTGCGGACTCATTCAAGCGACCAATGCAGGCTCGCCTGAAGAGCCCATTGAGAAGATCAAGCAAGCTAATATCGACAAGACCCTGAAGTTCATCGAACAGGCAGCCGGCAAGGATGTGCAGATCCTCTGCATGCAAGAAATCTTCACAACTCCCTATTTCTGCGCCGAGCAGCAGCCGAAGTGGTATAGCGCCGTAGAGAAGATTCCGGACGGGCCTACCGTCAAGCTCATGCAGGAAATCGCTCGGAAGCACGGCATGGTGTTGATCGTGCCGATCTATGAAGAAGAGATGACGGGCGTGTATTACAACACGGCCGCGGTGATAGACGCCGACGGAACTTATCTTGGCAAGTACCGCAAGAATCATATTCCGCATACGGCGCCGGGATTCTGGGAGAAGTTTTATTTCAAGCCCGGTAATCTCGGGTATCCAGCATTCGATACTGCCTTCGCGCGGATCGGCGTCTATATTTGCTATGACCGGCACTTCCCGGAAGGCGCGCGAGCCTTGGGCCTGGCCGGAGCCGAGATAGTATTCAATCCGTCGGCAACCGTAGCGGGGTTGAGCGAATACCTGTGGGAGCTCGAGCAGCCGGCGCACGCGGCCGCAAACGGTTACTTCGTGGGCGCGATTAACCGGGTGGGGCACGAGCAGCCATGGGATGTCGGCGAGTTCTACGGCAAGAGCTACTTCTGCGATCCGCGCGGCCAGATCATCGCCCAGGCTTCAAGAGACAACGACGAATTGGTAGTCGCCGACCTCGATCTGGATCAAATCCGCGAAGTGCGAAACATCTGGCAATTCTTCCGCGACCGCCGTCCCGAAAGCTACGGCGCCCTCGTCAAGGAATAAGGTCTCGTTGAGGATTCTTCATGCTTGAATTCGCTATTACGTTCAAACCGGACATGCCTCATCAGCGCATGATCTCGCTCACGAAGCAGGCCGAAGCGGCGGGCTTCAACTACGGCTGGATATTCGACTCGCATGTCTTATGGAAAGACCCATATCCGCTCCTGACTCTGATGGCTCAAGCGACGGAGCGCATGCGGCTCGGCACCTGCGTGACCAATCCGGGTGTCAGAGACGCAACGGTCACCGCCAGCCTGCTTGCGACTCTTAATACCATCTCCGGCGGGCGAATGGATCTGGGTATCGGCCGAGGCGACAGCTCTCGTCGGGTGATGGGCAAGAAGCCGCTGACTCTCGAACGCCTCGAGGAAACCGTCCAGATTGTTCGCGATCTCTGCTCCGGCCGGCGAATCTCCTGTGAAGGTCAGGACATTCAAATGCCGTGGGCCGATGGCGGTGTTCCGCCGGTATGGGTCGCCGGTTACGGCCCGAAGGCGCTCAAGTGCGCGGGCCGCGTCGGCGACGGAGTCATACTGCAGTTCGCGGACCCTCATCTAATCAAATGGTGCCTGGGATTCGTTAAAGAGGGCGCGGAAGAAGCAGGCCGGGATTTTTCCAAGATCCGTGTGATGAGCGCGGCCCCGGTATGGATTTCGGAATACCTTGAGAAAGCGCGCGATCAAGTTCGCTGGTTTCCGGCGCTAGTCTCCAACCATGTTGTCGATCTGGTTTCGCGCTACAAGCCAGAAGAGCTGCCGCCCGAGCTCACGTCATACGTCAAGGACCGAAAAGGCTATAACTATCTCCATCACGCGGAGGTGGGAAGCTCAAACGCGGAGTTCGTCACCGACGAAATAGTCGACAGGTTCGCGATTGTCGGTCCGGCTGAAGAGCATATTCGCCGGCTCAAGGAGCTCGAAGAGATAGGCGTGACTCAGTTCAATATCTATCTGATGAGCGGTGACGAAGAAGATACGCTGGAGATATACGGCAGGGACGTCGTGCCGAAGTTAGGCTGACGAAGCCTTCAAAAAGTGGTACTCGGAGCCGATGAGGGAATGTCGCGGTCGTCGAGAATCCGGTGGGCCAGGTCAGAGAACATCTCGTATTCGGGCAAAGAGAGCCTCACATGGGCGACCGCCAGTACCTCGTCGAAATTCCAGGCTTCTCGTTCAAAACCCTTCTTAAAAAGCCTCCTTAGCTCTTCTAGCGGTTCTACAGCGTCGTCGCCTTTTAGCCGCGAAAGAATAGCTGAATAGAGAGCGATTTCAGCGGCGAGTTGATTGGTCTGGCCTTTGTTTAACGCCCTCGCCCTTGTCGCCATTTCAGCAGCCTCATCCAGGCGGCCTCGAGCCACGAGAAAGCCGGTGTAGTTACCGGCGCCAATCGCGTAGTTCGGATCAAGCTCAAGCGCCCTGCGATAGAGCTTCTCGGCTTCATCGTAGTTCTTGCGAACATGGAGCATGAAAACAGCGAAGTTGCCCGTGACAATCGCCCTGTTCGGATCAAGCTCAAGCGCCTTGCGATAAAGCCTCTCGGCTTCATCGTGGTTCTTGCGAAACTGGGTCATGAAATTGGCGAAGTTGCCCGTGTTGCGCGCGTGGTTCGGATCAAGCTCAAGCGCCCTGCGATAGAGCTTCTCGGCTTCCTCGTGGTTCTTGCGAACATAGGTCATGAAATTGGCGAAGGCACCCGTCAACTCCGCGCTTTCAAGGAACTGCCGTAGGCCGGCGCGATAAATCTCCTCCTTCTCTTCCGGATCGGATTCCGATTCGGCTTTCAGATACCAGGCCCACCAGCTCTCTTCCGCGGCAAAGCGATCAGCGGCAGCCTTCGCGGCCTCGCGCACCGGTTTTCTTGCTTCCTCGGCTTCCTCAGTGTCCGCCTTCTTGCTGAGTTTGGCGTTGAGCTCCTCGAATGATTTTTGATACTCAGCGCTTCGCTTCTTATGAGCGCGCTCCAGTTCAGGCAGAGCGGAGGGGAGCTTGAGCTTCTCTTGAAGCTGAAGCATCAATTCGTCGAATCCAGCGATAGGCACAAGTCTTCCTCGATGCCGTTCCACCACTTCGTGAATCGCCTGGTCAACGGTTTCGCCGTCAAGATGACACCAGAAAATCCCGCCGTCGATCGCCTCCGCTTCCTTCAGGTAGCCCATGAGACTGCCGTCGTTGCCTCCATACCCGATGACGATCGGCGCGAAGCGGCTGAATATCCTTTTCAGCGCGGCTTTCCATTCCTCGGAAAGGTTCGCGATTTCATCGGGATTGCTGAACGGCTGAAGCAAGAGGTCGCGATGAATTTTCGCGACCAACGGCCGCCGCGGGTTAGGCCGAATGTAGCCGGTCAATGACTCGTGACCACATACAAGAGGAAAGGTGCGAGTGTAGATAGACAGCGCGTCGGCCACAAGATTATCGAAGTTAGTGGTCACAGCCACGCTGTGCGCCTTGAACGCCATTATTTGTGCAAGCACGGAATACCCGAAACTCGGCTCCGCGTGTTCCATAGCGCTCTCAAGGAACGCGTAGCCATGTTCTTTGAAGTGGCGAAAGCGTCGCTGATAGATATAGGGATAGAAACTCGCCGCCTTTTCGTACTCAAAACCCGGAATGTCCAGATTCTCAGCCGTCGCCCATTTTTCAATCGGCTGTTTGGAGAAATCCTCCTGGAGATGGATATCCTCGAGCCACCGTTTCACAAGCGCGGCGCCTGTGAGGATGCCCGATTGAACCGACGCGCCCGAACCGAGCACCCAGCAGAAGGGCCGATCCTTCATTTGCTCGTGACGCTGAAGGAATTCCTCGAGGAACCCCTCGACTGTCATCTTTTTCGCCGTCATCAGTGAATGCTCAAATGAATCGTGAATTTCGAATTATTTTCGAATTATTAAGGTCTCTACGCGATCATAGCCTTGAGAGCGCGGTTTCAGTGAAAGTATCGGGCTGAATATCCATTCTCTCTATCATTTCTCTCTATCATTGCCGCGATGGCAACCATCGATCCGTTGCAGGTGCGTTTTTGAGGCTTGCCCCTACAAATCCACAAGATGCGGTTCTGATCAACTTAACCAACCAACCGCCGCGAGAACTTATCGTGTTCGGCTTGTCTTGTAAAGCGGCGCGAGCTTCATTACCGGGCCTGAGATCTACGAGCGTAACCGCTTCCCGTCTTGATTGAAAGCTGACACTCCTCACCTATCGAAACACCGTCGCACTGAACCGATTCGCTCCGCCCTGCGCCCCACGCGTTTTCATTGTTCAACTCAAAACCAGCGAGCTACACAACGCGGCCACATGCTCTACGACTGCGCGGTCGCCAATGTGTTTTTCTATCTCGAGCACGATTCGGCTTCCGACGACGGCGGCATCCGCGTGCCGCCAGACCTCTTTCACATGCTCAGGCGTCGATATTCCGAATCCTACGGCGACGGGAAGATCGCTGAACTTGCGAACCCGTTCGACCAGCGACGACGAGGCTTCGGAAAGATTCTGCCGGACACCCGTGACGCCCGTTCGCGATACCGCGTAGACAAACCCGGTGCTGGCCTCAGCAATCATTTTGATTCGAGCGTCCGAGCTCGTAGGCGCAACCAGAAATATCAGATCGACTCCCGATGAAGCCAACTGCTCTCTGATTTCGCCGGCTTCTTCAGGAACTAGATCGGTTATTAAAGCCCCGTCTATTCCGGCCTCTTTGAGCGCTGGACCGATGTTGTCAAAACCCAGGGAAAGCAGCGGATTGAAATAAGTGAAGAGCACGATGGGTATTTTGCTTTCGCGCCTCACCTGTTTGACGAGATTCAAACAGTCATGAAGAGTGACGCCGTTAGCCAACGCGCGTTCGGATGCCCGCTGAATGACCGGACCGTCCGCCATTGGATCGGAGAACGGAACTCCAAGCTCGATTATGTCCGCGCCGTTCTTTTCGAGCTCAAGAATCAATCGGCCGGTCGTCTCCAGATCGGGGTCACCGGCTGTGATGTACGGAATAAAGGCCTTCTTGCCCTTCTCACGCAACGCGAGGAAGGTCCGTTCAATATTGCGCATGCTTAAGTTTCCTATTCCCCGCGATCGAGGAACTCGGCGACCGTATTTACATCCTTGTCGCCTCGGCCCGACAGGTTCATCACGATAATCTGATCGCGGTCGAGAGCCGGAGCTTGCTTCACTACTTCAGCGATCGCGTGCGAGCTTTCCAGCGCCGGAATGATCCCTTCTAGTTTTGCGAGCAACTGGAACGCTTCAAGCGCTTCGTCATCCGTCGCCGAAGTGTATTCCACGCGTCCGATGTCGTGCAGGCGAGCGTGCTCCGGGCCGATCGCGGAGTAATCAAGTCCGGCTGAAACCGAATGCGTGGTCGAAACCTGACCGTGCGCGTCCTGAAGAATATAACTTCGAGTGCCCTGCAACACGCCCGGTCTGCCCCCGTTGAATCGAGCCGCATGGTCCCCGAGCGCCGGTCCCCGGCCTCCCGCCTCGACTCCGACCATTCTAATCTCGGTGTCACCAAGAAACTCATAGAACAATCCGATCGCATTGCTGCCGCCGCCCACGCACGCGACGAGCAGATCCGGAAGGCGGCCCGCTTCGGCGACGATCTGATCGCGAGTCTCGCGTCCGATCACCGCTTGAAAATCTCTTACCATCGCGGGATACGGATGCGGGCCCAGGGCCGAGCCGAGCAAATAGTAGGTATCGCCGACATTGGTGACCCAGTCGCGAAGCGCCTCATTGATCGCGTCTTTGAGCGTCTTGCTTCCGGCGTTCACGCCCGATACTTCCGCGCCGAGCAGCTTCATTCGAAACACATTCAGCGCCTGCCGCCGCATGTCCTCGGTACCCATATAGACGAGACACTGGAGGTTCATCAGGGCGCACACGGTGGCCGTGGCAACACCATGCTGACCGGCGCCGGTCTCGGCGATGATTCTGTTCTTTCCCATTCGCCGCGCCAGCAGTACCTGTCCCAGCGCGTTGTTGATCTTGTGGGCTCCCGTATGACAGAGGTCTTCCCGCTTCAGATAAATCCTGGCTCCGCCGAGGTGCTCTGTCAGCCGGCCGGCGTAGAACAGAGGCGTGGGCCGCCCGACGAAATGTTTCAGCAGATGATTCAACTCGTTCTTGAAGGATTCGTCTTGCTTGGCGGCTTCATAAGCGGCGGCCAATTCTTCGAGCGGCTGCATCAATGTTTCGGGAACAAAGCGCCCGCCGTATTCGCCAAAGTGGCCGCCTGAATCTGGAACTTCATAGAACTGATTCATTGCTGCTTCCTTTCCAGCCGCCTGCATTGTTCAATCCTCCATTAACCGCGCTCAAGTCAGTCGCGTTGTCTAACATGCCTAGACGAGGCCCAGACGAGAGCTAGACGTGAACGCGACTTCGATCGCGCGCAGCCTCGGCCATGAACGCATCCAGCTTTGCGATATCTTTCTTGCCAGGCTCGGACTCTACGCCGCTGCAAACATCGACAGCCATCGGCGCGACCGCTTCAATTGCGCGCCTGACATTTTCGATTGCAATTCCGCCGGCCAGGATGATCGGAGCAAACTGCTTCGCTTCAAGAGCGACCTTCCAGTCGAAGCGCTCACCGGTACCGCCGTATTGTCCCTTGACGCTCGAGTCGAGCAGGATCGCGCTAACGGAATAGCGCACAATCGATGACGGATCGAAGCCGTTGCCGACCCGAATCGCCTTGATGACTTTGACGCCTTCCAGTGCGATACACATTTCCGGCGGTTCATCCCCGTGCAACTGCACCGTGTTTATGCCGGTTTCCGCTATGGTCTCTCTGATGTTATCCAGGGTCTCGTTAACAAACACGCCGACTGTGGTTATGAAAGGCGGCAATTCTCTGATAATAGATTTTGCGTTCGCCGGAGTGATGAACCTGGAGCTTCGCTGCCAAAAATTAAAGCCCAGCGCATCGGCTCCAAGCTCGGCCGCTCGCAGCGCTTCTTGCGGATGACCAATACCACAAATTTTGATACGGACTCGACTCATCTCGATTCACTCGCTTCCGCAAGCAGAGCTCTCAAAGCCTCGCCCGGATCTGGAGCGCGCATCAAATGCTCTCCAATGAGAAACGCGCGAAAACCTGAGAATCTGAGCCTTCGAATATCACTTGCCCGCTCGATACCGCTTTCGGTGACCAGGATCGTATCGGCGGGCGCCAGCGTAGCGAGGCGTTCGGAGGTTTCAAGAGCGACGTCGAACGTTCTGAGGTCGCGATTGTTAACTCCAATGATCGCTGCTCCCGCCTCGACGGCTCGCCTCATCTCGTTATCATCGTGCACCTCTACGAGGGCATCCAGTCCGCGTTCACTAGCAAGCTGGATCAGGCCTCGGAGGAGACTATCGTCCAGAATCGCCGTTATCAACAGGACGGCATCGGCTCCCGCCTGAACCGCTTCAAGAATCTGATACTCATCGAAGATGAAGTCCTTTCGCAAAAGCGGAACCGGTACAGTCCCGCGGATCTTCGTCAAATATTCGAGTGAGCCGTCAAAGAAGTCTTCTTCGGTTAGAACCGAGATAGCGGTCGCGCCTCCATTTGCGTATGACTCGGCGATCGCCGTCGGATCAAAGTTCTCGCGGATCACACCCTTCGACGGAGACCTCCGCTTTATCTCGGCGATCACATTGATCCCATCTCTAGTAAGCGCCTCGGAGAATCTCGTTCGACTGGAATCGCGTGTTGCCGAGGCCAATGTCCCTATCGGATGAATCTCGCGCGCGGCGCGCAATCTACTTGCCTTAGCCTCGACGATGCGGTCGAGAATGCCCCCGCTCGACAAGACTCCGGCTGGCGCTGAGATTGATTGCATTAGAGACTCAAGAAATTGTTGACGAGCTTCTTGCCATGCTCGGTCACTATGGATTCGGGGTGAAACTGGACGCCTTCGAGCAGGAATTCGCGATGCCGCACGCCCATTATCAATCCATCGGGAGCTGTAGCCGATACCTCCAGACAATCCGGCAACGTCTGCTTCTCCACAATCAGCGAGTGATAACGCGTGGCCTTGAACCTGTAGGGCAGCCCCTTAAAAATCGACCGCGAATCATGACAAATCTCGGTGGTCTTGCCGTGCATCAAATACGGCGCGCGAATCACGCTGCCGCCAAAGGCCACTCCGATAGCTTGATGTCCGAGGCATACGCCAAGTATCGGAATCTTCCCGCCGAGCTCGCGAACTATCGGTATGCTGACGCCGGCTGCTTCCGGTATTCCCGGTCCGGGAGAGATCACGATGTGATCGGGCTTGAGAGCTTCGATCTCCTCGATCGTAATTTGATTGTTGCGCCGGACCTCTACGTCCTTGCCCAGCTCTCCGATGTACTGGACGAGATTAAACGTAAAGGAATCGTAGTTGTCTATTACGAGCACCATTTATTGAACGGTTACTTTCTTTATCTCGACGCGCTGCTTCGGCTTGTCGCCCTCGACTTCGGCGCCGGCAATCTTGTCCAACACATCCAGGCCGTCGGCTACCCTGGCAAATGGCACATGCTTTCCGTCCAGAGCGGGGTTGTCCTGTGCCAGGATAAAGAAGAACTGGAGCGTCGAATCATCGACTCGCCTGAGCGAAACGGTTCCGCGAACCTGCTTCGTATCGCTCTTTTCGGCCGCCACAGGCCATATTGAATGCGTGCGCTTGCGATTCGGACTGTCTTGAGGCCACTCCGCCGCATTGCCCGCCTCGAGAAAATATTTCTGAGACACTCGGAAAAACGTCGTCCCGTCATAGAAACCCGATCTCGCGTACCGCAAGAATGAACGAGCCGCGTCGGGAGCAGCGTCCGGCATCAATTGCAGTTTCAGATCGCCGAGCGAAGTTTCAATCACCACGCTCATTATTTTCATTTGCTCGACGGTGGGTGTTTTCTCACGCAGTGAGATCTTTTTTATCTCTATTCGATCATTCGCAATCTTGAGATCATTGACGGGTGTCTCTGAGATCTTCATCGCGATATCCATCCCCTCGAGCACGCGACCGAAGACGGTAAACTTTGAATCAAGACTCGCCTGGGCCGAGCCCGCGTTCAGGACGATAAAGAACTGCGAGCCTGAACTGCCGGGTTTAACATCGGTCGATCCGGCCTTCTCGGCTTGCAGCACCGCGGAAACCGCGCCAGGAATGTGCTTGTTCTTATTGATCTCATCTGGAATCCCGGCATTCAGTCCGCCGGTTCCAATCTGCGCGCGTCCTTTTGCAGGCTGTGTCTTTGCGAGGGGATCGCCGCCCTGAATGAGGCCGTATTTCACCAGCCTGAAGAACGTCGTTCCGTCATACGCCCCTGCCTTTATCTGATTGACGAAATACTCGACATGGCGCGGCGCATCTTTCGGAAACAACTCGATAACAATCGTTCCGAGACTCGTCTCAATGACCGCTTCGCTATTCTCTAAGTTTTCTACCGGGGATCGATGAGGCAATTCTCCGGCGGCTCCGCGCATTCCGCCCGAGGCCATGCAGAGACCGATCGCGAGGACGCAACCGGAAAGTCTGAGATTCTTTCTGCTCATCGGGACGTTCTCCCGCAACAGTCTAGACTGCGCCTTCGGCCATCTCGATCGCCTGAAGCATAGCTCTGGCCTTGTTCACGGTTTCGATGTACTCGGCTTCGGGAACCGAGTCCGCGACGATGCCGGCTCCCGCCTGAATATACGCGCGCCCATCTTTCACGACAATAGTTCGAATGGCTATGCACGAATCGAGATTTCCGGAATAGTCCATATAAAGAGCCGCGCCCGCGTAGACGCCGCGCCGAGTCGACTCGAGCTCGTCGATGATTTCCATAGCCCGTATCTTCGGAGCGCCGCTGACTGTTCCGGCCGGGAAACAGGCTGCCAGAGCATCGAATCGATCGAAGCCGCGTCGCAGTCGAGCCTTTATGGCCGACACAAGATGCATCACGTGCGAGTAGCGCTCTATGACCATCAGTTCGTTGACCTCGACCGAGCCATAGTCCGCCACGCGGCCCAGGTCGTTGCGGCCCAGGTCCACGAGCATTATGTGCTCGGCGGTCTCTTTCTCATCCGCAAGCATTTCCTGCCCGAGCAGCGCATCTTCGGTCTCCGTAGCGCCGCGCGGCCGAGTTCCGGCGATGGGGCGATACTCCAGCCGCCTGCCGGTCGCCTTCACCAGCATCTCGGGAGACGCGCCGATAATCGAGCTGTCGTCGAGCTTGAGGTGGAACATGTAGGGCGATGGATTGACGACCCGCAACGCCCTGTACACTTCGAACGGATGCGCTTTTAGCGACGTATCGAACCTCTGAGAGAGAACTACCTGAAAAATGTCGCCGGCAGCTATATATTCCTTCGCGGCGACGACGGCCTTCTCGTATTCCTCCTTCGTCATGTTCGACCGCAGGGGTGAACCGGCTCGCTCCGAAGGCGTCGCTAGCGGAGGAGTTGGATCCTCCAGCCGCGCTTCCATCGCTTCAATATCGTCAATCGCCTGCTTGTACTCATACTCCAGACCCGACGTTCTGCCTCCGGTAAACACGTTGGCTATCAGGTGAACCTGGTGTCGAACGTGATCAAA
>Ga0066687_10000050_pt1 | contig 34729 bp, 29 predicted proteins | sample GraSoiAngelo_136_FD_65630 | JGI IMG/M metagenome (GOLD analysis project Ga0066687, IMG submission 65630) | Grasslands soil microbial communities from the Angelo Coastal Reserve, California, USA - 14_0929_09_20cm | ecosystem: Environmental > Terrestrial > Soil > Grasslands | place: USA... | reverse complement strand
CCGTATTTTGATCAACTATACATTATCAATGGCGACAGAACGCGATCTGAGACACCACATAGTCGACATAGGCAGGCGGATTTACGAAACCGGTCTGGTTGCTGCCTCGGACGGAAACGTCAGTGTGCGGATGGACGACGGAACCATTCTCACGACGCCGACCATGGTGTGTAAGGGTCGAATGACCGAAGATATGCTGGTCATAGTCGATACATTCGGCCGCAAGCTTCGGAGCGAAGAGCGCAATCCATCATCGGAGCTTCCGATGCATCTCGCGATTTATCGGCTCAGGCCCGATGTCAGAGCGGTCGTGCATGCGCATCCTCCATTCGGAACAGGATTCGCGGTCGCGAACGTCCCTCTCGATAAGCCTCTGCTTTCGGAAGTGATTCTGACACTGGGCTGCATTCCGCTTACCGCATACGGCACGCCTTCTACGAATGAAATGGTGGACTCGCTTGCGCCCTACATTCCGCATCACGATGCTCTGTTGCTCGCCAATCACGGAGCGGTGTCTTACGGACCCGATCTCGAGCTGGCATACGGGCGAATGGAAACGCTCGAGCACTTCGCGAAGATAACACTCATAGCAAGACTCGTGGGAAAGCCCGCGGAATTGTCGCCGGAGGCAATCGCAAAGCTGCTGGATGTGAGAGAGCGAGCGGGCTATATGTCGCCCGAGGCGCGAGGGTGTCAGGCGTGCGGTTATCTGAACGGACATTCCTCGTCGTGCGCGGCCGGGTCTGCTACGAGGTCGCAGGGTCGTTCAAACGGCGGGGATACGATTACGCTCACTCGACAGGAGCTGAACGCATTGATAACCGAGGCGGCCCGTCTGGTCGCCGACCAGATGAAGCACTAACATACTGTCAGGACCGCACGGCTCGCATCATTAGTCGGCGGCCGTTAAAGGAGAAAAGATGGAAGCTCTCGGAATGATCGAGACCAAGGGTCTTATAGCAATGATCGAAGCCTCGGACGCCATGGTAAAGGCTGCGAATGTCACGCTGATCGGCTATGAGAAAATCGGAGCCGGTTTCGTTACCGCGATCGTTCGGGGCGACGTAGCAGCCGTCAAAGCGGCCACGGATGCCGGCGCGGCGGCCGCTCGGCGCGTCGGTGAACTGGTCAGCGTTCACGTCATCCCACGGCCTCATTCGTCTGTTGATGAGAGCCTGCCCGTTACATACGAATCCCGCGAAAAATAACACAGGCCTCGCGTTTCGGGAGTCTTTGGCGGCGGTAATCCGGAGCAGAATGATACTAGCCAGAATAGTCGGCACGGTGGTTGCAACCCGAAAGGACGAGCGCCTGCACGGACGAAAGCTGTTGGTGGCTCGTCCGGTTTCCGTGGACGGCCAGTATGAAAAAGGACACGTGATTGCGGTCGACACAGTCGGCGCCGGAGAAACTGAAACGGTGCTGATCGTCCAGGGCAGCTCCGCGAGGATGGCTTTCGGATGCAAGGACTGTCCGATCGACGCGGCTGTCGTCGGTATAGTGGACACCGTCGAAGTGAACCGGAACAAGAGCTGATGATTCCGGACTTCAACGTGCGCGACTCGCAGTTGAATTCTTGTAGTTGAATTAATGAATACTATCCGGATCGCACTCGCTCAGATCAACGCCACAGTCGGCGATCTGAGCGGCAACACTGATCTAATAATTGACTATATTGGCCGCGCGCGCGATATGGCCGCCGATATAGTAGCGGTTCCCGAGCTGGCGATTACCGGCTACCCTCCTGAAGACCTTCTACTCAAACCGCACTTCACGCGACAGAATCGTCTTGCGCTCGACCGCGTAATCGAAGCCTCGCGCGGCCTCGTTGTAATCACGGGCTTTGTTGATACGGACGGCTCGGATATCTACAATGCGGCGGCGGTTATTTCGGACCGTAGGCTCATCGATATTTATCGCAAGGTATTTCTTCCCAACTACGGCGTATTCGATGAAGCCCGCTATTTTCAATCGGGCGTCAGAGCGCCTGTCTACCAGTTGAAGGATGCTCGGATAGGCGTGAATATCTGCGAAGACATCTGGAATCCCGGTGGTCCCGCGCGCGCCCAGGCTTTGATCGGCGATGCTCACCTGATCGTCAACATTTCATCCTCTCCTTATTATGCGGCGAAGAGTCACGTGCGGGAGCGAATGCTGTGCACCCGCGCGGAAGACAACGCCGTAGCGCTCGCGTATTGCAATCTTGTTGGAGGGCAGGATGAGCTCGTGTTCGACGGCAACAGTCTGGTCATCGATGAGGACGGCCTTGTGATCGCTCGCGGAAAGACCTTTGAGGAAGACCTGCTGACGGCCGATATAAACATCGAGCGCGTGTTTTCAGAGCGACTGCACGACCCTCGCCGCCGGAGCGAACGGCATAGTGCGTCGAACGAGCAGGTTGAGATCATTCCCATTCCGACCGTCGAATCGAACTCCAGGCAGCGTCCGGCGATTCCCGCGCGCGCGTCAGCCGAGAGAGGCGCCGAACGGACAATGGATGAAATATACGCCGCGTTGGTAGTGGGCGCCCGCGATTACACCAGGAAGAATGGATTCGATAAGGTCTATCTCGGCCTGTCGGGGGGGATTGATTCGGCGCTCACGGCGGTCATTGCAGCCGATGCGATCGGGCCTGAAAACGTCAAGGCTGTCTTCATGCCTACGAAATTCTCATCGACCGAGAGCGCCAGAGATGCAAAGGCGCTCGCCGATAATCTAGGCATCTCGCTTGTCACAATCCCGATCGAAGAGACGTTCAAGGATTATCTCAAGATGCTGGCTCCTTCGTTTGATGGGGCGGCCGAAGATGTAACCGAGGAAAATCTTCAGGCCAGGGTGCGCGCGAATATTTTGATGGCGCTCTCGAATAAGTTTCACGGGCTGGTTCTGTCTACAGGCAACAAGAGTGAATTGAGCGTTGGATACTCGACGCTCTATGGCGACATGGTCGGAGGATTCAATGTTCTTAAAGACGTCTTTAAAACCACGGTTTATTTGCTCGCGGAATATGTAAACCGGAGAGGGAACTCGCCGGTTATTCCAGAGTACATAATCACGCGGCCTCCGTCGGCCGAATTGCGCGAGAACCAGCGCGATGAAGACACTCTGCCGCCTTATGCGGTCCTTGATGCGATATTGAAGTCTTATGTAGAACGGGATCTCAGCGCCGAATCGATAATCGCGGCCGGCTTCGACCCTGAAACCGTGAAATGGGTGTTTCGCAGGGTGGATGCCGCCGAGTACAAGCGACGCCAGTCACCTCCAGGCATCAAAATCACGCCTCGCGCATTCGGACGCGACCGGCGCATGCCTATTACGAACAAGTTCCACAACTAACGCTGCGGTCAGGCTGCCTCGTTCTGTTGGATCTCCGAATCGATTTCGTCTCGATGAGCGCGTACATACGCCCATGCGTTAGCCAAATCTTCCGCGCGCAATTGAGGATAGGCCCGAAGTATCTCCGCATCCGATGTCCCAAGCCGCCGAGCGTTCTCGAGAAGCCATACAGGGATGCGGGTCCGGACGATGCACGCGGCGCTGCCGCAGACGCCAGGCATAGTATCGATCCCGGCGTACGTATCGCCGATATCTTGCGCTACCCATCGAAGCAGCTCGGCCTTCTCAGCCCGCGTCATGGTTGCCAGCAATCGGTCGATCTCAAGGGGGTTCTTCATACGACCATAATCGTGCCATAAGCTATGGCAGCGGGCAATGTACACATCTCTCGACGAAAACTGTTGGTCTTATCGCGATTCGCAACGACTTCGAGGTTCAGGCAGGTTTATCCGGCTGTAGCTATGATCTCGTAGATCAGACTCTCTCGATCGCCGCCGTCGTCCCTGGCTCATCTGTCTATTCACAACGCTGGTAAGTGCTAGTGGCCTTTGTATCAATACAGGACATGGTCCTTTGGTGAGCGGCGCTATGGCCCGCTGGAACGGTAGTAAAATGACTTGCCGAATATTATCATTCCCAACGCCTCACCCGTACTATGTCGGTCTTTGCACAACTCTAACGATCCCCATTGTGCGAGGAGCGTAGGTAATTAATGCCAGTTAAACTGGCAAGATACAGGGGTTATTATTTACCAAGAACAGAAACGTACCAATTTACAATTGGCATTAAAATTGCTAATTGGACACGCGTAATGATTGTTGACGGAGAATCTGTGTTCTCGCTAGTTTCGTGGGACTGCCCAGCTCGCAAAGTCAGACAGTCCCACGGCTGCAAACCGTCCTTGATCACCCAAAAATGTTTGGGGCTTATACACTAGGAGGTTTACGGGAATGATTAATAGCAATGATTATACCAAACTTCCCGCGATCAGTAAGTATCATCAGCGGAATGAGTTGGCTGTTGATGAATCCGCGCCTGTCGCAGACGAGATAGTAAATACTGTGCAGCGATGGGAAGATTATCGCCAGGGTCACGAAAGATTCGACCATGAAATGTGGCAAGATCGCGTGCAATTCTTGATCAAGGCGGCCACGCAAGTATTAGCGATCTTGATGATATTAACCGCCTTCACCCTATGCTGTTATGTTTTAGTACATACTTCGGCATATTCTGGGACTGCGGTCACGTCAGCGGCAGGTACAATCGCTACCCAAGTAATAGGCATTGTTGGCTTGCTCTTGAAAACGGTCTTTCGTCATAAGCCTCCAAAGGTATAAAGCCTACGCGCTCTTATCGATGTTCGTGCTATGTGAGACTTGGAGATTTGGACGATCCGAAAGTCGCTTTTGGCCTTGCGGTATCCCCACACCTTATAAGTATTAGACCCGGAGAAAAACAAATCTGTCCTTCGAAAGTAGTCAACAGTCTTGGTCACAAATCCGTGCTGACAAGAGTAGCCTGTTCTTCAATGCTCTGCGCAATCAACATGCGATCAAAGGGGTCTTTGTGGTGAACCGGTAAGGCGTCGAGTGCCAGAACAATCCGTTAATGCCACGGGCCGGGTTCTGAAATCATCAATCTCTTGCTGACTTTCAAACTGGCGACGCTCAAGAGCAATTCGTTGGCGCCATCCCTGAGAGCAAAAAAGGACGGTCGGCGAAAGTTTCTCCGGCTGATGTGCCCACCAGATGAAGATATGAGTGTCGAGCAAAAGTTTCATTCTCGTGGAAGCCAGAACTCGTTTGGTAAGGGTTCATCAAAATCCTCGCTCGTCCAGATTGCGCCTCGGTTGAGACCTGCAACACGCTTCTTTTTGGACTGATCTACTGGAACCAAACGCGCCACCGGCCTGCGGTCTTCCGTTATAACTACTTCGTTTCCGGCAAGAGTTTGCGCCAGCAAATCCTCCAGTTTATTCGGGACCTCCTCTACACTCACCGTCTGAGTCATACGCGGCATCCTTTCAGTATCGCCTTTGCTTGATCGATAACGATATCTTTTTCTGCCCTGATGTCAGATCGCCGGCCCAGTGCGTGATATTGGAGGAACGCAGCGACGACCAACGTGAAGACAATCGTCAGTATGTGGGCAATATCAAAATCCTTTTTGAAGGTTAGATCGAGGAACTGACGTGCAATGAGACCAATGGTCAATCCAATGATGAAGAAAACTCCCGACCATATCCATTTCATTTGGCGTCATCAATATAGCGCAGGATCTCTTCTACTAGGTACGGTTCTTCGTCAGATTTAAGCCGCAGATGATCTCTCACCTTCTGAGAGCCGAATTCGCGTGCCAGACCGCCGAAAGCAGCCTCGAGAAAGGACGTAGCATATCCTTCCGTACCGTCAAGATCGACGAAAAGGATTGTATTATCGTCGGTGATCGCGCGCAAAAAACCAGGTCTAAGAACGTTTTCTTTAAACTTTTCGCCGGAGAAGTTGTCCTCTCCCCTGGCGCGGGGGCCAGGTGTTTCGGAAAAGTCTTTTGCCACAACGATCTGTAAACTCGTCTGACTGTTCGTCTGTAGTTGTTCACTTGCCATGGTCTAGCTCCCAGTAGATCATTGTGCCTCGAAAGCGCGGCTCAATGAGTCTCGATTCTCCAGTGGAAACATTAGCATATACGTCGTTACTGAGCATATACATCGTTACTGATAATAATCAAATTGCATGGAATCGTGACGACCCGATTATCTGTCCGTCTTTGGAATCGATGGCGATCAGAGCGCCTCCGGATTCCAATGCCTCGCGAAAGAATGCCTGAAAGACTTCTTCTTTATAGCGATCTGTTGCTGGATGCTGTTCCCAGATGAGCGGGTCCGCGGCGACGGAATAAAGGGCGCGATAATCCTCCGGCAATAGCGGCCTGAGCTGGAGGATCGTGCCTTTCAAGACGGGTTGGAGATCAAAGGGCATTCCTGATTCTATCCTCAAGCCTGAGCTTCACAAATCTTCGCGAAATCGACCCGAGTAGCGCATTGGTTCATTATCTCTGTTAGCGCGAGGTGCTCAAATTCGACTTTAAGGTTGACGAAGGGCAGAGCGATTCGAGTACGCAGTCGGCGCACAGAGGGGTGCGGGCCTTGCAGATTTTTCGACCGTGGTAGATCAAGAGGTGAGAGAAATCTACCCAGTCTTTCTTTGGAACATATTTGATTAAATCCTGCTCGATCTTTTCGGGCTGAGTGTTCTCTGTAAGCCCGAGCCTCTGAGACAGTCGTGAGACGTGCGTGTCCACCACAACCCCTGAAGCTATTCCAAAGGCATTCCCCATTACGACGTTGGCCGTCTTCCGAGCGACGCCCGGCAGCTCAAGCAGATCTTCCATTGATTCCGGGACCTTGCCGCCGTAATTTTCGAGAATCATTTTGCAGGCGCCTTGAATCGATTTCGCTTTGTTCCGAAAGAATCCAGTCGAGCGAATATCGTTCTCGATCTCTTCTCGCGGAGCGTTTACAAAATCGGTGCAGCTTCGATACTTCCTGAAGAGATCAGCCGTGACGATATTGACGCGCTCGTCCGTACATTGCGCTGAAAGAATCGTAGCGATCAGGAGCTCGAGCGGATTGGAGTGAATGAGGCTGCAGTGGGCGTCCGGGTATTCTTTTCTGAGCCTGCTTACTACCTGTTTGGCTCTGTGCTTGAGATCGGGAGCTTCGCTTTTTTGCTTCATACGCGCATGGTTCGCTCGATGTCTGAGATAGCCCGCGGAAGGCCTGATGAGAGTACGTCTCTTCCATCGGCGGTGACCAAAACATCGTCTTCTATTCTGATTCCGATGCCGCGATAGCGAGGCTCTACCTGTTGATCGTAGGCGGATACATATAGTCCGGGCTCGATCGTCAGCACCATTCCCGGCTCCAATTTGCGAGACTCGTCTCCGATGGTATACATGCCGACGTCGTGGACGTCCATTCCGAGCCAGTGACTGGTTCTATGCATGTAGAATCGCTTGAACTCTTCTTTTTCTATAAGGCTCGATACCTCGCCTTTGAGCAAGCCCAGCCGAACAAGGCCTTCGGTCAGAATTTGAACTGCGCGATTGTGCGGATCTACGAACCGAGCGCCGGGCCGCACGGCTTCGATTCCCGCCTCTTCGGCTGCTAAAACCAGCTCGTAGAGCTCCGCCTGTTCTTTGCTGAAGACGCCGTCGGCGGGATATGTCCGGGTGACGTCACCCGCGAAGTAGCCGTATTCGGCGCCGGAATCGATCAGGAGCAGCTCTCCTTTTTGAAGCTGCCTTCGATTGCTGGTGTAGTGCAGCGTCGTCGAATTGACTCCGGAAGCTACTATGGGGGGAAACGCGTGCCGAGGGCTGCCGTATTTGGCATAGACGTATCTCAACTCCGCATCGATTTCGTACTCGTAGACACCCGGCTTGATGACCGATCGAGCCGCGGCGTGCCCTTTGCACGTGATGTCGACGGCTCTTCTCAAGGTCTCAAGTTCGGAGGCGCTCTTTACGAGCCTCGCCTCGTGAAGCAATCCGGCGGGGTCGATCACGGCCGCGGGCCCTGCTCCCTTGCGCTGGCGTTCTCGCTGAAAATACCGCATCAGTCGGACGACTCTGGAGTCGGCGTCCGAATTGGCTCCGAAGCGATAGTAGATGCGATCGGCTTTCGCAAGCAGTCCGGGAAGCTCCTGGTCAAGTTTATCGATTGTGAATGCCGCATCGGCGCCGTAGTCGCTAATCGCGCCTTCGACTCCGGCACGCTTGCCGGTCCAGACCTCCGCCGAATCGTCTCGGGGCTGAACGAACATCACGAATCGATGTTGAGGGTGATCGGGAACTAATACCGCGAGGCAACTCGGCTCTTCAAAACCCGTCAAATAGTAGAGATCGGAATCCTGGCGATATTCGAATTCGACATCCATATTGCGAACGGCGGTTGGAGCCGATGCAAACAGCGCGGCGCCCCCTTGAATCCCTTTCATGAACTCTTCGCGTCTCTCTTTGAAAGCGCCCGTCGATGCGCTCGGTGTGGCAGTCATCGTTAACCTCGCTCGATCTGTTTGAATTTGCGCCTACTATATCGACGCCTGGGGACTTTCTCAAGGATGTGTAGATCGGCGCTTGTGATCACAGGAGGGGCAATAGAATTACTTCTCAGTTTTCTAATGGCTTTGACTGATGTCCAGATCAGAATGCCGGATCACGCATGCCAGGTCACGAATGCTGGATCAGGTCGGCGCGTCGCGAGATTTGTATTAGAATAGGCTGCTTCATACGACTGCGATCCAAACAAAGGTCCTAATCCATTGACATCCGACCAATACAAACTTATTACGACTGCTGCTGAATTAGATGAATCGGTCGCGGCTCTGTCACGCTGCCGAGTTATCGGAGCCGACACCGAGACCACGGGTTTGGATCCGTTTACCAGTCGCGTTCGCTTGCTTCAGCTCGCAACTCCGGATCAAGTATTCATAATCGATCTCTTTAAAGTGAGGGCGCTGGATCACGCAGGTCTCAGAACCTTGCTTACCGGCGACGAGCCGGTGAAGGTGCTTCACAATGCAAAGTTCGATGTGAAGATGCTCCTTCATCATTTCAAGCTGGAGACCGGCGGAGTATTCGATACGTTGCTGGCGAGCAAGCTGGTAGCGGCCGGAGGCGACGTGGGTCACGGACTCGCGGCGGTATCGGACCGGCACCTCGGCGTCGAGGTAGACAAATCGGCGCAGATGAGCGACTGGTCGGGCGAGATCAGCGAAGAACAACATCGGTACGCCGCCAAGGATGCGGCCCTCATGCTTCCGCTTCATGAGAAGCTTTCCGGTGATCTTGAAAGACTCGGATTGAATGAGGTTGCCCGCATTGAGTTTGAATGTGTGCTGCCGTTATCCGCTCTGGAACTGGCCGGAATGTCTATCGACGCGGATTGCTGGAAGAAGCAGCTCGAGGATGTGAGGCGGGCGCACGCCCTGACGGCTACGGCTTTGAAGTCTCAGCTCGCGGCGGGCGTCGCACAACTTTCTTTATTCGGCGAACCCGACATCAATCTCGACAGTCCGGCCCAGGTCACGGAAGCCTTGGCGGGAATGGGGATCAAGCTGGAGGGCACGCGCAACTGGCAGTTGCAGCCGTTCGCCGTCCGATATCCTGTTATTCACCTACTGCTCGAGTATCGAGCGCTGCAGAAGTCGCTGAGCAGTTACGGCGAATCGATGCTGTCGCACGTCAACCCGGTGACGCGCCGTCTTCATCCGGACTTTCACCAGATCGGCGCGACCGGCGGCCGCATGAGCTGTTCGGATCCGAATCTTCAGCAGGTGCCGAACTCGCCGGAATACCGCTCATGTTTTCGCGCCGAACCCGGCCGCAAACTCGTGATCGCGGACTATTCGCAGATCGAGCTACGCATATTGGCGGACTGGTCTCAGGACGTAGCTCTTGTGAAGGCGCTTGTATCCGGCGAGGATCTTCACTGCGTGACCGCGAGCCAGATGTTGGGAATAAAACTCGAGGAGGTCAGCAAGGATCAACGCGCGGCCGCCAAGCAGCTCAACTACGGAATAATGTACGGCCTGGGCGCGCAGGGTCTGGCGAACCGAATCGACTGTTCGATAGAACAAGCCGAAGAACTGCTGCATAAGTATTTTGCTACGTACAGCGGGGTCGCGGCGTGGCTTCGAGAAGCCGCGAATAAAGCGATTGGAGACCACGAGTCGCGGACGCGCTCCGGGCGATTGATATATTTTAACTTCGACGCAAACGACCGCGCTCAGGTCGCGGCGATGCAGCGGTTGGGCAAGAACAGTCCGATTCAAGGAACCAGCGCGGATATGATCAAACGCGCTTTGAGGCTGATTTATGAAGGGCTCAGGGGAATCGACGCCGCGATAGTCAACTGCATTCACGATGAGATCGTAGTCGAATCCGCGGAGACGGAAGCCGAGACCTGCGCCGCCATAGTGGAAAGAGAGATGATCAAGGCTGCGCGTGAATTCATTCGAAGCGTACCGGTCTCCGTGGATACGGCAATCGCATCGGCCTGGCTTAAATAACACAAGTAACGAGAATGTCGATTCGTCCATGTTCGGCGAGGACTCGGCGGAAGAGACGTTCACTTCATGGTCGTCGGTGTGATCGCACGGGTCCGGAATACCGCGGCCTCCCAGTTTCGTTGCAATACCGGTTGTGGATCGGATTCGACGCGCGTGGTTATTGAATTCCTTCCCGCGCTCCTCAATTGTTTCGGCCCGAAACCTCTGTTCAATAAATTTTCAGATCGAGAATTGTTACCTGCTTTCCAGGGGAATAGAGTTTGATTTAAGGAAGCCGGGACTCTTATCGATTTTGCTCTGTTTCTAATTTGTTTCTGTGTGTTAGAGTCTTTTATTTCTCACGAGCAGTATCGGGCAGTTAGAGAGCTATGAGGATTCAGGTCAGTCAGATAAGCGAGAAAGACGGCTTAAGGCGCGATTATCGGTTTCCCGAAGGAAAACCTGATTTAGTCGATCCGGATTGCTCTGTGGCAGGCGAATCCTCGCTCGGCTTGTTCGCCGAGCGGAGCGGCTCGGAAGTCAAACTCAGCGGTACTCTTCATGCCAAAATCCAATTCAACTGCGACCGGTGTCTCGAATCGGTGGTCCGCGCCGTTGACGAGGAATTCGATCTCTTCTATATTCCCTCGTTCCAAAAAGGCGGTCTGAATGACGAGGCTGAGCTGACCGAAGAGGACTTGACCGTATCCTTTTATGAAGACGACTCGATAAACGTCGGCGACATTATGCGGGAACAGATCGAGCTGGTGTTGCCGATGTCAAAAGTGTGCGACGACGACTGCCGGGGGCTTTGTTCAGAGTGCGGCGTCAACTTGAATAAAATACAATGCTCCTGCCGGACTGCCGCCGTTGATCCTCGTCTCGCGGCGCTGAGGGATCTCGGCTTGCGAGATGATCCGAGATAGATTGCTTGGAATCGTAACGGAGTTTCATAAATGCCAAATCCGAAAAGAAAACACTCCAAATCCCGAACGGGTAAACGTCGGGCTCACGACAGCCTCGACGCTCCGGCGTTCGGGCCGTGCCCACATTGCGGCGAGCTTCGCCGTCCGCACCGCGTCTGCCCTAAATGCGGCTTCTACCGGGGCCGCTCCGTCATAGCAGTAAAGGAAGAAAGCTAAGCTTGACCCTTTCGATCGCGGGTGAGCCCCGCAATCTATGTTGAAAATCGCAGTGGACGCAATGGGAGGCGACTTCGCTCCTACGAGCGAAGTATCCGGCGCCGTCGAAGCTGCTCACGATTTCGGCATCGGGGTAATACTGGTTGGGCGAACTGAAGATATCGAGGCGGAGATGCGAAGGCACTATGGCCGCAGCCGCCCCGGTCGCGCTTCTAATGTCGAGCTGGTTGATGCGCGGGAAGTGATCGCCATGGACGATCCGGTCGCGACTTCCGTCCGCAGAAAGCGAAACAGCTCGATACGAGTTGCGGCCAAGCTGGTTCACGACGGCAGCGCCGATGCCCTTGTGAGCGCGGGCAACACCGGCGCCGTGATGATGACTTCAAAACTGGTTGTCGGCACGCTTTCGAATGTCGACCGTCCCGCGCTTGCCGCTGTGATGCCGACCGTCAGCGGACAGGGCACCGTGATACTCGACGTTGGAGCCAACGCCGAATGCAAGCCGCTCCACCTTTACCAGTTCGCGGTTATGGGCTCGCTCTTTTCTAACGTTATACTCGGAGTAGCGAATCCCCGGGTGGGCCTGCTCTCCATCGGCGAAGAAGAGGTCAAGGGCAACGACCTTACGAAGGAAGCGTTCAAGCTCCTGAAAAAATCTCCTCTGAATTTTATCGGCAATGTCGAAGGTCGCGATATGTACACCGGCGAAGCGGACGTGATCATCTGCGACGGCTTTACCGGCAACGTCGCGTTGAAGGTCAGCGAAGGTCTTATAGAAACGGTGATGCGTATGTTGAAGGAAGAGCTTCAGGCATCGCTTCAAACAAAGGCGGGCGCATTTTTGTCGAAGCCCGCGTTTGAGCGCTTCAAGCAGAGGCTCGACTATGCCGAGTACGGCGGCGCCCCGCTCCTCGGCATAAACGGAGTAACGGTTATATGTCACGGCAGGTCGAATTCGCGGGCCATCAGGAACGCGATAAGGGTGGCGCGCGACTTCTGCCAGGGAAACATCAATAGCAGGATCGAAGCGGAGATTGGCGCTCGCGCGGCGGCTACTCGCTGACGATTGTTCATTGAAAAAGAGGATGAAGCTAGCGTTCATTTTCCCGGGACAGGGCTCGCAGGAAGTCGGAATGGGAAGGGAATTGGCCGACTCGGATGAAAGAGCCCGTCGCGTATTCGAAGAGGCCGATGCGGCCCTTGAAGAGAACCTCTCGGCGATATGCTTTGAGGGACCGGAGGAAGCGCTCAAGCTAACCGCCAATACGCAGCCTGCGATACTCACGACGTCGATAGCGGCGCTGCGAGTATTACAAGGGCGCATCCCGAGTCCCGATTTTGTTGCGGGGCATTCACTCGGCGAATATAGTGCACTGGTGGCGGCGGGATGCCTGCGATTCGACGACGCGGTAAGGCTGGTCAGAAGCCGCGGCGAGTTCATGCAGGAAGCCGTACCGGCGGGCGTTGGAGCGATGGCGGCGATTCTGGGATGCGATGCCGCTTCGGTGGAGGAGATATGCCGGGAAGCGAGCGCTCACGGCGTCTGCTCTCCGGCCAATATCAACACTCCGTCGCAAACAGTCATCGCCGGTCAACGGGAGGCGGTTGAGCACGCCGTCCAACTCGCAAGAGAAAGAGGCGCGCGCAAGACCGTGATGCTGGCTGTAAGCGCGCCGTTTCATTGTGAGTTGATGCAGCCGGCCGCGGAGCGGTTGACGCCTCTGTTGGACGCCATAGAATTCTCTGATCTGGATGCGCCCATAGTGACGAATTGCGACGCCGAAATTGTTGCGACCGGCGCTGAAGCCCGGCGGGCGTTAGTCAAACAAGTAGCTTCGGCGGTTCGATGGTCGGATTCGGTCAGGAAATTGCTCGAAGCGGGAGTCACTCATTTCGTTGAAATCGGTCCCGGTAAGGTTCTATCGGGTCTTGTTAAACAGATCAGCCGCGAGTGTAAGATTCTGAATGTCGGAAATAGCGCTTCGCTCGCGGCAACCCTCGAGGCGTTTCCATGACGCCGGCGGTTACGAGCACTTCTGAACACTTAGTTTATTAAAAGGAGGAGCTAGCAAATGGCGGAAGGTTCTGTTGAGGAAAGGGTAAAGCAGATAATAGTCGACGAGCTGGGCGTCGACGAGGCGGAAGTTACGGCCAATGCGCGGTTCATCGACGACCTTGGAGCGGACTCGCTCGATACGGTGGAGCTGGTCATGCGATTCGAGGAAGAGTTTGAAATCGAAATTCCCGATGAAGACGCCGAAAAAATCGCGAGCGTACGCGATGCGATTGACTACATAACGAAGCACTCGAAGTAATACGAGTTCGTCTGGAGGTGACACAGTTGAATCGTCGCGTGGTGATTACCGGAATGGGGCTTATCTGCGGATCTGGCAATAGCCGGAAAGAAGTGTGGGCCAATCTGCTGTCCGGCCGTTCCGCCATAGGGCAGATCACGAAGTTCGACACCTCGGCCTTTCCGGTCAAGATCGCTAGCGAGGTCAATGGATTCGATCCTCTGAAGTTCATCGAAAAGAAAGAGGTCAAGAAGATGGACCTCTTTATTCACTACGCGATTGCGGCTTCGCAGGAGGCGATGGACGACTCAGGTCTCCGCATCAACGAGTCCAACGCAACTCGAATCGGCTGTTTCATCGGCTCGGGCATCGGCGGGTTCGGCGTCATCGAGCGCGAACACGAGAAGTTCTTGAAGGGCGGGCCCGGAAAGATATCGCCCTTCTTCATACCGGCGGCGATCGTCAATCTCGCAGCCGGTCAGGTTTCCATCAGGTTTGGCGCGAAAGGTCCGAATTCGGCGACCTGTACCGCCTGTTCGTCGGGCGCGCACGCGGTCGGCGACAGTTTCAAGATCATTCAACGAGGGGACGCCGACGCGATGATCTGCGGCGGCGCCGAAGCGGCTATCACCCCTATGGGAGTCGGCGGCTTCGCCGCTATGCGCGCGCTCTCAACTCGCAATGAAGAACCGGAGCGCTCGAGCCGTCCTTTTGACGCCGATCGCGACGGTTTCGTCATCGGCGAAGGAGCCGGCGTAATTATTCTTGAGGAACTGGACAGCGCCTTGAAACGCGGCGCCAAGATATACGCCGAACTGGTGGGCTATGGAATGTCCTCCGACGCTTACCACATAACTCAGCCGGCCGAAGAAGGGGACGGCGCCGTTCGAGTGATGACCAATGCCCTCGAAGACGCCGGCATTCAACCGCACGAGGTCGGCTACATCAATGCACACGGCACGTCGACCTACTACAACGATAAAATTGAAACCGCCGCTATCAAGAGGGTATTTGGAGATGCGGCGTATTCGATACCGATCAGTTCGACGAAGTCGATGATGGGCCACCTTCTTGGGGCCGCCGGAGGAGTCGAGGCGGGCATTGCGGCGATGTCGATCCGGAATCAGATCATCCCGCCGACCGCTAACTACGAGAAGCCGGATCCGGAATGTGACCTTGACTATGTCCCCAATACCGCTCGCCGGGCGGACGTTCGATATGCACTCTCGAACTCGTTCGGTTTCGGGGGAACCAATGCTTCGCTGCTGATGAAGCTGTACGAAGACGGCGACCGGTGACCGCCGCTGTCCGCATCACCGACGATATCAATTGAGAACGGGGAGTGAAGATGAACATCGTAGTTTGTCTGAAACAGGTTCCCAAGAAGGACTCGATTCTCAGAATCGGGGCCGATCAGAAATGGATAGACGAGCGGGATCTGAGCTATGAGATGAGCGAGGCGGATGCTTATGCTCTCGAAGAGGCTCTGCGCCAGAAGGAAAAGCACGGCGGAGAGGTGATCGTCATCAGCTCCGGTCCTGAGCGCGTTCGTCAATCAATAAAAGAAGCGCTCGCGAAGGGGGCCGATCGCGCTATTCATCTAACCGATCCATTGTTCAATTCGGGCGATCCCGCGGTAATCGCGCGCGCACTGGCCGGCGCGCTCAAGAACGAGAAATTCGATCTGATCTTCACGGGTCTCCAGTCCGACGATTATGGCTTCGCCCAGGTCGGATTGATCCTTGCGGAAATGCTGGGGCTTCCGAGCGCTACAATCGTGATGGAAGTGCAGCCCGAAGATAGCGGAGTCAGGGTAAAGCGCGAGCTCGAAAGCGGCTGGTTCCAGTGGGTGAAACTGCCGATGCCCGCGCTTCTAACAATTCAGTCCGGCATCAATCAGCTTCGATACGCGACACTGAAGGGGATCATGGCCGCGAAGAAGAAAGAGATAAAAGAGGTCAAAGCGGCCGACATCGGATTCACTGAATCGGACGCGATATCGGCTCAGTCGATCCAGCGCGCGTACTTCCCCGAAAAAACAAAGAGAACGGAAATCATCGAAGGTAAACCGGCTGAAGCGGCGGCAAAGCTGATGGAGAAGCTTCGATTCGACGCGCGAGTATTTTGACCGACACGCGAATCTTCTGACGACAGAGAGGCATCTATGAGCCAGGGAATATTGCTTTTTGTTGAACAACGCGATGGAGTGCTGAACCGGACGACGCTTGAGGCGCTCGTAGCGTCCCAACAGCTCGCGGCCGGCATGAGCGAAAGTTTGAGCGCGGCCGTGCTTGGAAGCGGAGTCTCGGCGGTCGCGTCCGAAATCGCGGCTAAGAAATTGGATAAGGTCTACATCGCGGAAGATTCGAAGCTCGCCGAGTATACACCGGATGGTTACACGGCGGCGCTTCGACAGGTGATCGAGAAGCTCGATCCGAGATACGTCATATTCAGCCATACGTATCAAGTCCGCGACTTTGCGCCAAGGCTCACTGCCGCGCTCGGCAAGACCTTCGTCGGCGACTGCATTGGATACAAGCTCGAGGGCGGCGCGCTGCTGCTAACGAGGCAGATATTCCAGGGTAAGATCAACACCGATGTCGGCGTTTCAACGGAGCCTCCGATTTTCATCAGCTTTCAAACGGGTTCATATCGCGCGGATCAGGCCGCGGCGGGCGAATCGACGGCCCAAATAGAAAACTTCACTCTCGATATGTCAGGCGTGGAGCTGCGCGCGAAACCCGAGGAGAAGTTCCAGGAAGCGAAGCAGGCGGTTGACCTCACTCAAGCGGAGCGAATCGTTTCGGTGGGACGCGGCATCAAAAGCGAAGAGAACCTGGGACTCGTCAAGGACCTGGCGGAGGCTCTGGGAGCCGAGCTTGCGGCATCGCGTCCGATATGTGACAACGAGTGGCTCCCGATGGATCGACAAATCGGAAGCTCGGGACAAACCGTAGCTCCGAAGCTTTACCTTGCCGTCGGAATTTCCGGCGCCATTCAGCACGTGGTCGGAATGAAAAACGCCCAGACCATCGTCGCGATTAATAAGGACGCCGAAGCGCCGATATTCGACATAGCCGACTACGGCATCGTGGGAGACCTCTTCGAAATAGTGCCCGCTTTAATCGCCGAAGCAAAGAAGAGCCAGGGCTAGTATTTACCCAAGGCGGCGGAATATTCACAATTATTTGGCCAATTTCGGATTGTTCCCTGAAAGGGAACGCGTCAATAGCCGGGGGCCAGCGAAGCGCAGCCCCCGGTGCGAGGGAAGATTTGTTTCCGAATATGAACGCAGGGATTTGGATATTTTGGAGGCAAGAGGCGCGGATTTGTCTCAGTGCGGCGCATAAAGAGGCGCGAGAGAAGAAAGGCCAGGTAACTATCTGGGGGAATCGAGAAGCGAAAGATCCGAGCACTGAAAGTGCGAAATGAACGTTTCGTAATAAGGAAGATTGTTACTTCTTGCGTAGCGCGGCGCCGAAGCGTTATGTCGCGCCTTCAGCGCTAGAGAGCATTGGGGCTGGAACCAGGGGCGGCGCGCTACTCGCTTGCCCCTGGCCATTTAATAGTCGGCCTTTCAGGCCTACTTAAGCCACGAACTCGGTACCGCCTTTTACAACAAATCCCTTTCAAGCAAATAATATGCATGGCAAGGGAAAACCAACAAAATATCTTGCCCGAATAAGCAAGAAACCCAACGCTTTCAGGAGCCCATTAGATCTGTAGCTGAGTCAGAGCACGGCTATCCAAGGTCACTTATTTGAAATTCACATACACGACCTTGGTTTCGGTGTAGAACGACATAACTTCGTCGCCGACTTCGCGGCCTCCATAGCCGCTGTCTTTGATTCCGCCGAACGGAACATGCGGATAACCGCCGACCCCCGGTCGGTTCACGTGGACCATTCCCGCGCGCGCTCTCTCCGCGAAGGAGAATACTCGCGCGATGTCGCGAGTGAACACGGTTGAAGTCAGGCCGTATCGCACCGAATTAGCGAGGCCGATAGCTTCCTCGAAATCTTTGACCTTGATGACTGCGACTACGGGCCCGAAGATCTCTTCACGGGTTATTTGCATGCCCTGTTGAGCTTCGACGACTGTAGGTTGGAAGAATAGGCCTTTAGCGAGGGAGCTGGTTTCGGACCGGCTTCCTCCGGTGCGGAGCCGCGCGCCCTCCGAACCGCCGACCGTTAGCCAGCCGGTTACTCCATTCAATGCGCGCTGGTCGACTAGCGGTCCCATATCGACGCCCGGCTCGATTCCCGGACCGACTTTCATTGCCGAAGCCCGGCTTACCAACTTATCGAGAAAAGCGTCATAGATTTTCTCCGTAACCAGCGCGCGGCTGGTTGCAGTGCATCGCTGGCCGGTCGAGCCGAGGCCCCCGGAAACCACTCCGCTGACGGCGTCGTCGAGATCGGCGTCGTCCAGCACGATCTGCGGATTCTTGCCGCCCAGCTCGAGTTGGAGTTTAAGCAATCGCTCGGACGCTGCGCGAGCGATCGCCTTTCCAACTTTGGTGGAGCCCGTGAATGAAATGCCGTTTACCGATTCGTTGGACACCAGCTCCTCGCCAGGCTCGACGTCGCCATGGACTAAATTGACTACACCCAGCGGGCAGCCTACCTCTTCGAGCCCGCGGACAAGAGCGGTTGCGGTCAGCGGCGTTAGAGGCGACGGCTTCAGCACAACCGTGTTGCCTGCAATAAGCGCCGGAGCGATCTTCCAAACGGGGATTGCGACCGGAAAATTCCACGGGCTGATTAAGCCCACGACGCCGAGCGGCTGCGGGGTCGAATAGCAAAAGACCGTTGCTTCGTCGGATGGATAAACCTTGCCATCGAGACGGCGTCCGATTCCGGCGGTGTATTCCAGGATATCGAGCGCTCTTTTAACCTCGCCAACTGACTCCGGCAGTATCTTTCCCTCTTCGCGCGTCAGCAGCTCCGCAATCTCGTCGCGCCGCTCGTCGATCCAGTGAAGCCAGGCGAACAGCAGTCGAGCGCGCGACGGGGCCGTCCAGGTGCGCCATTCGTCCGCAGCGCGCGAGGCCGCGTCGATCGCGCGAGCTGCGTCTTGCTTTGACGAATCGGGAGAGCGAGCAACGAGCACGGATTGATCGGCCGGATCGTATCGATCCGACCATCGTTCCTGAGTTGCACCTTCCCATTTTCCATCAATGTAATTCAGCGCCGTGGCTCCTACCGACGGGAGTCCATTCTCGAAGAGGCCATTCTCCATTGGGGGTCATCCTTTCCTTAATACATCGAGCAGGGCTTTTCGCAGTTCGCTTCCTTTATAGGGCTTTATCATCACTCCCATAAAACCGTGTCTCCTGTAATCCGCCATTACGGGATCATTCGAGTAACCGCTCGAGACTATAGCCCTGACGCCCGGGTCGATCTCGATTAGTTTGTTTATCACTTCCTTTCCGCCCATGCCACCCGGAATGGTCAGATCGAGAATTACCGCGTCAAAGGGCATTCCGATATCCCTGGCTTTCTTGAATAAATCGAGCGCTTCCGCCCCGTCCCGGGCCGGCACGGTGTCGTAGCCGAGGTGTGTTAGTACCTGTTGCAGGAGCTCTCTGATTATATCCTCGTCATCCATCACCAGAACGCGGCCGGTTTCGAGTCCGGCTCTTTCCGCGGGGATTTCCAATGGAATCGGATGGTGCGCCGACGCCGGCAGGTATACTGATACAGAGGCGCCTTGTCCTTGCCTGGAGTGAACCGTTATCTGGCCGCCGTGGTTTTTAACTATCGAATAGGAAGTGGCGAGACCGAGGCCGCTGCCTTTCTGTTTGGTCGTGAAATAGGGATCAAATATTTTGTCGATGTGCTCTTCGGCTATGCCAATACCGTGATCGACGACGGTGATCTTCACATAGCGGCCCTGCTGTAGAAGCCTTCCGCTGCCGCGCTCATGCCCGAGCTCGACGTTCTCGGCGGTGATCATTATGGCGCCTCCTTGCGGCATGGCCTGCTGTCCGTTCAGCACCAGATTGTGAATTACCTGTCCTATCTGGCCTTCATCGATATCGAGCGCCCAGAGATCTCTTGGAAGAGCGTATTCACAGCGCAGATTTGAGCCGGTCAGGGCGAAACCCGAAGCCTCGCGCACGAGATCGCCTATGTATACCGTCCTCTTTATCGGAGCGCCGCCCTTTGAGAATGTCAGCAACTGTTGAGTCAAATCTCGAGCGCGCAGCGCGGCCTGTTCGGCGGCGTCGAGTCGGCTCAAGATATGATCCGCACCCTTGATGAGCGATTTCGCGAAGGACACATTGCCCAGGATCGAGGTGAGAATATTGTTAAAATCATGCGCGATTCCGCCGGCCAGCAGCCCCACGGATTCGAGCTTGCTCGCTCGCAGCATGTCTTCCTCGAGCTTCCTCGCTTCGGTCACGTCTCTGAGGACAAGCACGAAGCCGATCAAGTTTCCGTCCTGGCTGCGAATAGGCGCGGTCGTATCCGCGATGATCCGTTCGACGCCGTCCCTGGAAACGATGACGCTTTGATTCAATCTGCCGGAGCCGCCTCCGCGCAGAAGCCGTTCGACGGGATTCTCTTTGGCGCGGCGCTTCTTGAGCGTCCGCAGTCGCAAAATTTCGGCGATAGGCGTGCCGGTCGCCTCCTCCTGTGTCCAGCCGGTCATAACTTCGGCCACGCGGTTAAAGAGAACTACTTTGCCCGCTGTGTCGGTGGCGATAACGCCGTCGGCTATGGATTTGAGAGTGGTCGCGAGCCGCTCCTTTTCGGCCGCCAGCGCATCCGAAGCAAGCCTCAACTGCGTGATGTCGAACGCGGTCAATAGGACCGCGGGCTCACCTTCGAACTTAATCGAGGCTCCGCTCACGTTGAGCCAGCGCTCGCCGCCGTCCTTGCGCATGATCTTCAAGTCGTAGCCGTTGAGCGGGCTCTCTCGCTTTTCGCGCGCTTTCGCATTGTTGATTGCAAACTCCCGATGACTCGGGTCGACCATGATGAAGAGATCGCTTTCCAGCACCTCTTCTCGCGAATAACCGGATATTTGCTCAGCGGCCGAATTCACATAGAGAACTCGGTTGTCGCGGTAGATGTAGATTCCGGCCGACACGGTGTTCATCAGTGTTCTGAACAAGTGCTCGCTTTCACGAAGCGCTTCTTCGGTTCGTATGCGTTTGGTGACATCGCGCGCAATTCCGATGAGGCCGAGCACATTGCCTGCTGCATCTTTATACAGGCCTTTCGTCGCCTGAAAGATCTTCATCCGGCCGTTTATCTCGAGGTGTTCTTCGAAGGTGCGGGTTTCGCCGGTTTCGAACACGGTTTCGTCGCTGGCGCGAATGGCTTGCGTGGACTCGGGTGAAAAGACATCGGAATCGAGCCGTCCGATATGATAATCCGCATCCTTGCCGGAGACCGTTGCGCCCGCCTGGTTGATCATTAAATAGCGGCCCTGCCGATCCTTGACGAAAATAGCGTCGGTAGTGCCTTCGATGACCGCTCTCAACAGGCCGTGACTGGTCTCGAGCGCTTGCTCCGCTTTCTTACTCTGGATGAACTGCGCCAACGTATCCGCTATTGAAACGAGGCTGCTGAGGATGCTCTCCGGAAGCGGTTGAGAGGTTAGCAGCGCCATCAGCCCAATCGATCGGCCTTCCGCGTGAAGGGGGAATCCCGCGAAATACCCTATCTCGACTTCGGTATGAGCCGTGAGAGCTCCGCCGATTGGAGTGGTCGAGTATGGCCCCTCCATCGAGTAGATATTGTCCAGCTCGCACTTGCCCAGTATCTCGTCGACTACCGCCGCGCTCATCGTATTCAACCGTCCAGCGGTGACCAGCGGAGTCAACGCAGCGGTCGCAGCCTCTCGCGTCCATACTCGTAGCAGGGGAAGCGTAAGCCGGTTCGCCAGACACTCACCGCATTTTCGCACGATGCTTTCCAGGCTATCCTTGCCGGTAACGTATGAGCTGATCTCGGCTATAAGCTCCGAGATTCGGGTCCGTTCCTTCAGCGCTCTGTCGACCCGCCGCCGGTCGGTGATGTCCTGTGCGTTTCCGAGAATATAGTGAGGTCTGCCCGCCTCCTTTTGAAGCGAGTTGTTGTAGGCGAAAAAGCGCTCTTCTCCCGAACGGGTAACGACCCGCATGACACCCTTGTAGTTACCGGTGGTTTGAATCGTATCCAGATAGTGCTGAAGCGTCGGCCTGGCCGCGGGCGCCAGCGCGTCCACGAGATTTCGCCCGACCAGTTCAGAGGGTTGATAACCGAGCAGCCGAGCCGCGGTCATATTGATCGACAGAAGCTTGCCGGTCAGATCGTGAGTGCATAAAAGGCCCTGGCTGTTCTCGACCAGAACGCGATAGCGATGCTCGCTTTGACGCAGAGCGTCGTCGGCCGCCTTGCGCTCGATCGCCATGGCCACCTGCCACGAAATCAGGAGAAGAATGTTCTTTTCTTCCGGACTGTATCGAAATCCTTCCGAGTAGCTTTGCACCGCCATTGCGCCGATGGTTCGGCTCTTGGCGATCAGCGGAACTCCGAGCCAGGTTGCGGGAGCCGAATCCATCAATTCGAGTCGGGCCGCCTTATCCGGCTCGTTTAGCTGTTCGAGGCTGCACTGAAGAGCTTCGCCGGTTTGAATCACCTGCCTCGCGTACTCTGTAGTCTCGGGTGTCGGAGCCTGACCGGTTTCGTGCCGCCAGTATGGGAACGAGATGCTTTCGCCATTGGCATCCAGGAGGGCTATGACAAAGTTTCCCGCCGGCATCAGCCCGCCGACGATTTCATGAATAGCGGGAAAGAGCTCGTCCAGATTCTCAACCGAGCTAACCGCTTCGGCGATCCTGTAGATTGAGGATTGGACTCTCTCCGATCTCTTGCTTTCCGATATATCGACCATCACTCCGCGCAGTTTTGTCGGGACGCCGTTCGCTCCGGTGACCGTCACTATGTCGCGCAGCCAAACGACGCGTCCGTCTGAGGCGATCATTCGATATTCAATCTCGTGATCCTTGCACTGCGCGGTCATCTTGCTGCTGAAATCGACTACGAACTGCCGATCTTCGACGTGCGCCCGATCGCTCCAGAAGCTCGTATCGTTGATCCAATTGTCGGTCGGAAATCCAAGCAATCGCTCCGCTTTCTTGCTGACGAACGTGAACGCGAGCGTTATGGGATCGGCTTCCCAGACTATGCCGTCCACGGCGTCGACCAGTTCTTCATATCTCGCTTGCGCCTCGCGAAGCCCCTCTTCAAGCCGCTTGCTCTTGGTGACGTCCATGTTCAAGCCGGCGATCCCGATTGTCTGTGCACCCGAGCGAACCGGCGCGACGACGGCCAGGTAGTCGCGCCACTCGCCGTTGACTTTATAAGCCGTCTCGGCTTGCACGGTTTCGCCTTCGGCCGCCCGCTTGTTCGTCTGCTGCCATTGCCGGAGGAGCCGCGGTGAGCCGGACGCCTCTTCAAGAGTGAGGCCGACGTGATCTCCCCATGTGGTTCGCGATATTGAGTTTTGAATCGTGTAGTGTCCGGAGGAATCCATTGCCCAGAGTTCGACCGGAAGGCTTTCGATCAGAGATCGCACGAAAGCTTCGGTGCTGTAACCCTGATCGGGCATTTGAACCTCGGTTTGTGAGACGAAATCTGAATCGCGGCGCCTGCTCATTCCTCATACCTCATGGGCCGTTGATCGGCTATGTGCTGCTATAGGGTCGAAAAAAACGAACGGTCGTGGTTGAAGGAATGCCGCGTTAGACGGGTTCGACGCGCATTGGAAAAAGCATCTAGTGCTCGGGGATATCGGTGAGATGAGCGTTTCGAGTTTCTTTCGGGCGCAGCCGTTTCCCGGGTTGCCGTTCAATACTACGTGTGTGTATGCAGCCGGTCAATACTAACAATTCATGCTAACAATTCATCTGCCTTGCTTGCCGTCTCACCAGTCTATAATGTTGTTATTCGGGTGATCGACGGAAACACACTCCTTTTATGATAGGGCGCAGCATACAACACTACCTTATTGCGGAGCAGATCGGCGTCGGAGGCATGGGCGAGGTTTATCGTGCCGAAGACACGCGGCTTGGCCGCAAGGTCGCCCTGAAATTTCTTCCGGCATCTTATCAATACGACGCCGATCGGCGAGCGCGCTTTATGAGAGAAGCCCGCGCCGCTTCAGCGCTGAGCTCTCCAAATATTGCGGCGATTTACGACATAGGTGAACACGAGGGCACGAACTTCATCGTGATGGAATATGTCGAAGGCGATCTGCTCTCCTTCAAGATCGCAAGCGGCCAGTTAACCGTGCTGCAATCGGTCGACATTTGCATGCAGGTTGCCGACGCGCTTCACGAAGCTCATTCGCGAGGAATCGTGCACCGCGATGTAAAGAGCGCCAACATAATCGTGACGGATCGCGGACTCGCTAAAGTGCTGGACTTCGGCATCGCCAAGATCAGTCCTATTGTCGCGAAGAACGACAACTATGATGAGGACGAGACTGAACCGCTCGGACAGGCGACAATAGCCGGTGTAGTGATGGGAACCGTCGCATACATGTCGCCCGAGCAGGCGCTCGGAAGACCCGTTGATCACCGCACGGACATCTTCTCGCTTGGGGCCGTGCTGTACGAGACCCTTACTTCGCGCTTGCCGTTCGAAGGCGACAGCACCACTGAAATAATAGATAAAATTGTTCATTCGGAGCCTCCGGCGGTCGCAAGATTCAATTATCAGGCGCCAAAAGAGGTCGATAGAATTCTCCGAAAGGGCCTCGAAAAAAATCCTAACTTCCGCTACCAAACCGTGCGCGAGATGTACATCGATCTTTACAATCTGCGCCGCGATCTTGAAGCGAGGGAACGTTCGGGGTCCAGCCGTCCGTTCGGCGACGACAGCGGGCCGACAGCCCTGCTGAACGGCGCTGAGGCCGAAACAGAACCCGCCGAGAGAGCGAGGCTGGCGAACGCGGTCGCCGTGCTGAATTTCGCTAACATCACAAGAGAGCCGGCGGACGAGTGGATCGGCTCGGGCATCGCCGAAACCGTCACCGCGGATCTGAAGAATATTCGAGGCATTTCCGTAATCGGCAGCGAGCGCGTTTACGAGATCCTCAACAGCCTCGGAAGACAGCGCGCGGTTGACGCGGACGAAAAACTCGCGATTGAGATAGGCAAGCGGCTTGGAGCTTCGTGGATCGTCACCGGCGGCTATCAGCGCGTCGCCGAATCGATTCGAATTACCGCCCGCATAGTCGTGGTCGGAACCGGAGCTCTTATCAAAACCGTCAAGATCGACGGCAAAATGTCCGAGATATTCGAGCTCCAGGATCGGATCGTCTTTGAGCTTACTCAAGGACTGCATCTTGAAGTCGGCACCTCCGAGATCAGCGAGATCGAGCGCCGCGAAACCAAATCCGTCGAGGCTTACGAGAACTTTTCGCGGGGCATGATCGACGTGCGCCGGGGCAGCCGCGCCTCACTCGATCGCGCCATCGAGAAATTCGAAACGGCAACGGCCCTGGATCCCGGATACGCCCTTGCGTGGGCTGCCCTCGGAGCCGCATGCGATCTGAAGGGCTCGTATCTCAGCATTCCCGAGCTGTCATACAAGGCCATCGATTACGAGAAAAAGGCCATTGAGTTGAATCCGAAGCTCTCGCATGCGCATCTCTGGCTCGGTTCTTCATATACCGGCCTGGGCTTCTATGATGCGGCGGTCGAATCTATCAAGGAAGCCATACGTCTCGAGCCTTCGAACGCGCAGGGCCATTCGGCTCTCGGCCGCGTATACTGGCTCGGCAAGGGGATGATCGACGAAGGCATCACCGAGTTCGAACATGCCATAGCCCTGAATCCCGAAGCAGGCTACTCATTTTTGCAACTCGGATTTCTAAGAACTCTAAAGGGCGATTACGAACGCGCCGAAAAAGTCTTGAGGCAGGCGATCGAGCTTCAGGAAAAGTACATATCCGGAAAAGAGGGACTTCAGATTGTCGGCGCGCACGCGCGGCTGGGATACGCTTACTACAGACAGGCGCGTTACCAGGAGGCGATCGAGGAATACCAGAAAGAGGTGGCCTTTCTATCATCCAGCGACCACGGCCTACGCGAACGCACGCTGATCGAGCTGAATCAGAAGATCGGAGCCGCTTTCTTGAGATTGGGCGATAACGCCGAAGCCGAGCGGCGCTTCGCGGCGGCGATTTCCGGATTCGAAGAGCGGCTCGCCAAAGGCGCCGACGATCCGTTCACGAAGTACTATATAGCCGCTCTGTACTCCCTTCGAAATATGCCCGATCCCGCCGTTAAATATTTCGAAGAGACTCTTGGCTTGATCGGCGCATTGAATCGCACTCGGGCAAGGATAGATCCCGATTTCGACAACATCCGTAAGGATGCAAGATTTATCGACGTCCTCAACGCACCGCTCGCCGCGGGCCATTGATCTAATCGCATACTTCATTCGTATGGCGCCGCTGCCGACTCCATTAATATGCGGCCGTGTGTTTGAATTGGCCGATAATTACGATGGCGACTCCGAAAAAAAACAAGCCGCCGCAAAAGCCAGCGGGAGCCGCCTTCGACAAGATATTCGAGAGAATATATAAGCTCGTGTTGAAAATTCCGCGCGGCCGCGTGATGACGTACGGGCAGATAGCGCGGTTGCTCGAAGACCGGTACAGCCCTCGACTCGTTGGTTGGGCGATGCATGCTACTCCCAAAGATGGACGCAATATTCCGTGGCATCGCGTTATAAACTCTCGCGGAGCGGTTTCCACCGGCAAGGTTCTCCTTCACGAGCCGGATCTACAGAGGCTTATGCTCGAAGCCGAAGGCGTCGTATTCAACGAGCGAGGATGTTGTGATCTCTCGGAATATCAGTGGTCGCCGAGACGCCGTCCCAATAAACTCCTGAAGGACGTATTCGAGCGATCCGCTAAAAAGGCCGCTAACCGCAAAGCCGGCGGGAAACAAAAGGCAATGCAAAAAAAAACAAGGAAAAAGTAGATGACGATAACAGCCGAACAAGAGCTCGCCATAAGGAAGAAATTCGAGACGAATCCGTTTCCGAAAATGCTCGGGTTCGAAATCGAGACTCTTGAGTCCGAGCGAGCCGTGCTGGGTGTAACGGTTCGAAAGGAGTTGCTTCAGTTGGCCGGAGTGATGCACGGAGGCGCGATCGCAAGCCTGATTGATACCGCTGTCGCCTTTGCCATCGCCAGCGTTTCGGGCCCAGGGGAGAGGTTCACCACCGTCGAAATGAAGGTCAACTATCTCTCCTCTATCAGCGAAGGCCGCATAACCGCCGACGCGAAGCTCATTCGGAACGGCCGCCGCATAATTGTGGCCGAATGCGACGTCAACGATGCCTCGGGCCGACTGGCCGCGAAAGGACTTCTCACCTACATCCGACTCTAATCGCGGAAAAATGCATGTTCGCGGAAATCGCCATTTGAGCGAACCATATTCGGATCGATAGAATGGCAGGTCTCGTCATTCTCAAAGGTACTTGCGATTGTTATGTCACCATTGAAGCGGCTCATAGCGTATTTCAGAGCATACATCGGCAAGCTCATCTTCGGAGTGCTGTGCATTCTGCTAATGAATGCGGCGCGGCTCAGGGTGCCGAAGGTCCTTGGGAACGCGGTTGACGATTTGACGACGAACGGCGTCAGCCGCGCGGCGCTCCTTCAATACGGCGGACTTCTGATAGGTATTGCGTTGGTACAGGGGGTGTTTCTTTTCTCGCAGCGGCGAATCCTGATCAATATGTCGCGGGACATTGAATATGACCTGCGCAATGATTTCTACGAGCATCTGCAGAGGCTTCCGCTCGAGTTCTATCAAACTCACCGCACGGGCGATCTGATGGCCCGCGCGACGAACGATCTGTCCGCCGTGCGAATGGTGGTCGGACCCGCTTTGATGTATTCGATGAATACCGTGTTCGCGACCGTCCTCAGCATTCCCTTGATGGGAGCAATCAGTTGGCCCCTGACGCTTCTGGCATTCCTATCGATGCCGCTCGTCGCCGGCGCTACTCACTTCTTTGCCAAGCGGATTCACGATAGGTTCGAGCAGGTGCAGGAATATTTCGGGGCCGTCTCCAGCCGCGCGCAGGAGTCCCTGTCAGGCGTGAGAGTCATAAGGGCGTACGCGCAGGAGAACGCGGAAATTGAGAGCTTCAAACAGATAAATCAGGAATTCGTCAACCGCAACATGAGGCTCATTCGGCTCTCCGCGGTCTTTCATCCGATCTTGCAGTTTTTCATCGGGCTCGGCTTCATCGCGGTGCTCTGGTACGGCGGCAGCCTCGTCATCAGCGGAAAGATAACGACTGGCCAGTTCGTACAATTCACATTCTATCTGGGGTATCTGGTTTGGCCGATGATTGCGCTCGGATGGGTCATAAATCTCTTTCAACGCGCGATGGCTTCCATGGGGCGCTTGAATCATATTATGTCGATCGAGCCGGCGATTAAGGATTCAGCGGCTGTTCGCAAGGTCGATCGAATCAACGGTGAGATAGAATTTCGAGGCCTGACCTTTCGCTACGATGGCGCCGCGGAACCTTCATTGAAGGACATAAACCTGAGAATACTTCCGGGTCGGACGGTGGCCTTCGTGGGAGCGGTCGGAGCGGGTAAGACGACGCTGGTAAACCTGGCGCCGCGGCTCCTCGATGCTCCGTATGGACAGGTCCTGATCGATGGAATCCCAATTTCGGATCTCCCTCTCAAGCTTCTCAGGTCATCCATAGGGTACGTTCCACAGGAGACTTTTCTCTTCAGCGACACCATCACGAGGAACATCGCCTTCGGAGTGTCCAACACTACCGCCGCCGAAGTGGAGCAGGCCGCGATAGAGGCCGGAATCGCGCAGGACATAAGTGAGTTTCCCAACGGCTACGAGACGCTTGTGGGGGAACGCGGCATAACGCTCTCCGGAGGACAGAAGCAGCGCACGGCCATAGCGCGAGCGCTGATAAGGCGCCCTCCGATATTGATTCTTGATGACGCGTTGTCGTCGGTTGACACATATACCGAAGAGCAGATTCTGGGTCATCTCCGAAACATAATGCGCGACCGAACCAGCCTGCTCGTCTCGCATCGCATATCCACGGTGAAGCACGCAGATCTGATAGTAGTTCTGGAAGGCGGCCGAATCGCCGAACAAGGAACTCACGAAGAACTAATTTCCCAGGGAGGTCTCTACGCCGAACTCTACGAAAAACAACTTCTCGAAGAAGAACTCGCCGCCAGCTAGAAAAGAGAGGTCATTTAACTAATGGCTGATTCACCACACGAAGAAGAGGTGCTTGGCAAGGCGTATGACAGACGATTGATGCGGCGTCTCTTGCGCTACCTCAAACCTTATAAAGTCTATGCGCTGACGGCGCTCGTGCTCACCATATTGAGCGCGCCCCTCGTGCTTGCCGGCCCTCCGTTGACTAAGGCCGCAATAGATCTCTTCCTTGCGCCGAATCCCAATAACCCGCCGCGGGGATTCGCCATGTTTCTTAAGCACAGCGCGGACTACTTTGGGTTCGGAGCCACGCCGCTGGCAGGCGTGACCTTTATAGCGATCATATTCTTGCTCGCGAATCTCGCTGCCTTCGGCGTCCAGTACACACAGGCGGTGATGCTCCAGACTATGGGGCAGCAGATCATGTACGATCTCCGAAAAGAGGTCTTCGCGCATCTGCAGCGCTTGCCCGTCCAGTTTTACGATAGGAATCCGGTCGGCCGGTTGATGACTAGACTGACCACCGACGTCGACGCCTTGAACGAGATGTTCACGGCCGGAGTGATCGCGATATTCGGCGATCTCGCGATGATTTTTTACATAGTAATCTGGATGTTTCGAGTGAACTGGCGCCTCGCACTCGTCTCGTTCGCGATATTGCCCTTGTTAGCCGCCCTAACTACGTGGTTCAGACTCGGCGCGCGCTCCGCGTTTCGAGAAGTGCGAGTTCGCATAGCTCGAATCAATGCCTTTCTCCAGGAACACATCACGGGAATAGCCGTGGTTCAGTTATTCAATCGGGAAGAGCAGGAGTTGACCGAATTCAGGGCGATCAACCAGGCCCACCGAAAGGCCAACATCGATACGATCTTCTACTATGCCGTCTTTTATCCGGCGGTAGAAATAATCGGCGCCATTGGAGTCGGCTTGATCGTATGGTACGGCGGAGGCCAGGTCTTATTGGGGGCCGCGACGATAGGGACTGTTATCGCCTTCATTCAACTCGCCCGCGCGTTCTATGAGCCGATTTCCGATATCAGCGAGAAGTACAATATTCTCCAATCGGCGATGGCGTCTTCCGAGCGCATCTTCCGGCTCCTCGACGAACCCGTCACAATTCAGTCGCCGGAGAAGCCGGTGAAGATCGGCCGCGCTCGCGGAGCCATTGAGTTTCGCAACGTGTGGTTCGCCTACAAAGACGAAGATTGGGTGCTGCGAGATGTATCGTTCTCCGTCAAGCCGGGCGAGCGAGTCGCTTTCGTGGGCCATACGGGGGCAGGGAAGACTACAATTACAAGTCTTCTGTTGCGCTTCTACGACATTCAGCGCGGAGAAATCCTGCTGGACGGAATAAACGTCCGCGATATCGATTTGCAGGAGCTGCGATCCAATTTCAGCATCGTCCTGCAGGACGTATTCCTTTTCTCGGGCGACATCGCCGCCAACATACGATTGGGAAACTCGGAGATTAGCGACGAACGCCTTATGGCGGCGTCGAGCGAGGTACACGCGCACGGGTTCATTAAGAGGCTGCCCTCCGACTATCGAACCGAGGTTCTTGAGCGAGGAGCGGGGCTCTCGGTTGGTCAGAAGCAGTTGATCAGTTTTGCAAGAGCGCTTGCCTTTGATCCTCGGGTACTCATTCTTGATGAGGCGACGAGCTCGATCGATACCGAAACCGAGTTGTTGATTCGCGATGCCGTGGAGCGGCTAATGAAGGGGCGAACATCGCTTGTGATCGCGCATCGATTGTCCACGATTCAGTCGGTGGACAAGATCATGGTTATGCACAAGGGCGAGATCAGAGAATCGGGCACTCATCAGGAGCTTCTGGCGGAGCGAGGCCTGTACTGGCGGCTCTATCAATTGCAATTCTATACGGACTTCAAGCGTTCCTTAGCCGAAAGCGTCGCGGATGATTAAATCTTTAGAGACCGCGGCCGCGAGCATCCTTCAGGACTTCGCGCGCGGCGTTGTAGCCGGGTGATCCCATCACTCCGCCCCCAGGATGCGCTCCGGAACCACAAAGATAGTAGCCTCGAATCGGTGTGCGGTATTGAGCCCAACCGGCGATGGGCCTCATGAAAAAGAGCTGATCGACTGTCATATCGCCGTGGAAAATATTGCCTCCCGTCAGCGAGTACTCGCGCTCCATATCGAGAGGAGAGATCACCTGACGGTGGATGATTCCGCTGCTGAACCCCGGCGCATATTCATCGATGGCCGAGATGCAGCGATCGGCGAATCTATCTTTTTCAGTGTCCCAGTGTCCGTCGCGCAGCTTGTAAGGAGCATACTGGGCGAACACGCACATTATGTGTTTACCCGGAGGCGCGATCGAATCGTCGTATGCGGTTGGAATAGTGAGTTCAAGCAACGGATTCTCCGAAGGCCTTCCTGCGGCCGCCTCTTCCCAACCGCGATCTACATAATCCATCGACGGACAGATGTGAATCGTCGTCCTGTGTTGCGGGCCCAGCTCCGAACCGGGATACGCGCTGAAGCTGGGAAGGCGGTCGAGAGCGAGATTGATCTTGAACGAACACCCTTGAATCTTGATCTTCTCGATGTCCGCTCGAAAGTCGCCGTCGAGATCGCCCGCATCCAGCAGCTTCAAGAAGCTGATCTTGGGATCGACATTGGAGATCACAAGTCTCGCGTGTAGCTCTTCTCCTCCCGCGAGCACAACCCCATAAGCCTTTCTGTTCTTCACGAGAACTTTCGCGACTTCCACGCCGGTTCTGATCTTCGCTCCCGACGCCTTTGCGGAATCGGCGATGGCGGTGCTCACCGCGCCCATTCCTCCTCGGACGAATCCCCAAAGGCCCCGGACGCCGGTCGCGCCGCCCATCACGTGGTGGAGCATTATGTAAGCGGTTCCGGGAGTCGAAGGGCCTCCGTTTGTTCCGATCACGCCGTCAGTGGCAAGAGTCGCCTTGACCTGATCGGACTCGAATCGTTCATCTAGGTAATCGCGAACGCTCTGGGTCATTATCTTGACGAGGTGCACGATCTCCGGATCGCGGAACCTCATGGCTTCGAGACCCAGCCGTCCAAGTCCGATCAGATCCTGAAACCTGCGGCGAACGATGTTCGGCGGAGTCGTCATCAACAGCTTCTCGACCCACTCCGCCAGCCTGACAAGGTCGTGTTCGAATCTCGGATAGCGTTCCGCGTCCAGGGGCGAATACTTCGCCAGCTCCGATTGAGTCTTCTTGATATCCTGCCAGAAGAAGAGATGTCTCCCATCGGGAAACGCGGTAAAAAAAGCAGGATCTTTCGGGTAGAGATGAAAGCCGTAGCGGGCCAGCTCAAGCTCCTGGATTATTCGAGGCTGCAGCAGGCTGCAGAGGTATGAAAGCGTCGAAACCTTGTATCCCGGCCAGGGCTCTTCGGTTACGCACGCGCCTCCGACGACGTGTCTCTTTTCCAGAACCGTTACGTTGAGTCCGGCCCGCGCCAGATACGCCGCGGTGACGAGGCCATTATGGCCGGCGCCAATTATGACAACGTCAAGAGCATCGCTCATAAGCGGTGGTATCGCTTGCGGAGGTAAACGGCTGAGCTCGGTCAGCGAGGTTTAACGAAGGGCTGAAGCGATTCGCTCCGCGGCAGCTTCCAGCATCTCGTCTTCTCTCGCGAAGCAAAATCGCATATAGAGATCTTCTTCGGGATCATCGATGAAAGCTGCTCCTGGAACCCCGGCGGCCCCGGCTTCTTTCATCAGGAATTCGTTTGCTTCGGCGGCGTCTCTGAAGAGCTCGGGTATTCGAGCCCATAGATAGAACGATGATCGCGAAGGATAGACGCGGAATCCCGACTGCTCGAGGGCGTCCTTCAGAACGGCTCGCTTTTTCGCGAAAGCGATTCGGAGCTTGTCGTAATAGTTCGGATATTGGAGCAGCACCCGCGCCAGCGCCTGCTGCAACGGCGTCGGCGTGCATACGTACAACACGTTCCCTATTGCCGAGAGCTTGCCGGTCAACGATCCAGGACCATATGCATAACCCAGCCGCCAGCCGGAAACGGCCCACGATTTTGAGAATGAATTGATAGTGATCGTGCGTTCAAAAGCGCCCGGCAGGCTCGCGAACGAAATGTGATCGGAGGCGTCAAGCGTGAAGTGCTCATAGACCTCATCGGAAAGGACCATCAGATCGAATTCCTGGGCGCAGCTCAGTATCGACTGCTGCTCCTCCCGCGTGAACACGCGGCCGGTGGGATTGGCCGGCGAGCTGACGATGATGGCTTTTAGTGGATACTCGCGCTGATCCTTGCCGGCTCGACACAGTCTTCTCAACTCTTCGACATCGAGGCTGAGATTGTCGCCCTTCAGTTTGCAAATCATCGTGCGAGAGCCCGAGGTTTCAAGAGTCCGTTTGTGGTAAGGGTAATAAGGCTCGAATACAAGAGCCGAGGCGTTTTTCAAGTAGGTATGCGCTACGGAGACCAGCCCTCCGGTAGCTCCGGGCGTAATGATCAGCTCGAGAGGGCGCGCCTCTGGATCAAGTTGAACTCCATTCAGGGTTCGGACTTTTTCGGCTACGGCCTTTCGTAATTCGTCGACGCCTTCGAAGAAGCTGTATTGATTGAGCCCTTCGGCAACCACGTCATTGAGGGCCCGCGCTAGGTCGGGGTGGAGCGCCATTTCATTTTGACCCTGCACCAGATTCCCGCTTGGGGGAATAAGGCGAGCGATCATTCTAATGTCGGGTTGGATGCGTTGCGGTTTAGACAAGCTCGGCCTCCTGTTCGCCCACCAGTTATGTACTCTCAAAAAACCAAACGGAAAATCTTAGGTAGCGGGACGGGCATTGTCAAGGAATCGATTTTTGTTACGTGGGTTGGCTGCGTTTATAACAAAGAGAGGCTCCCTACAAATGGGAGCCCCATAAAATCATTCGTCCTTGAAGTATGAACGATTACTCTTGCAGGCTGGACGATGACCTCTGCACTGTGGACGATTACTATTGCAGCGTGCATATTGCCTTACGGTTCGCCATTCAGGCGCAGCACGACCCTTCTACCTTCACTCCGATTAATCGCCGCTTGTGCCTGCTTTTATTCTTATACGCGGAGCTTGCAATGATTCGGGTTGGCGCCTATACCTAGAAAGGTGGTCGAGCTAGGCGAGGAACTAAACGTAGGAGTACACATATTAGAGCTGAATGGATTGAGCAAAATGATTAAGCAATGCAAAGACACTCAACAATTAATTTTATTGCTTAGCCGCCGTTGGGAAGCATCACGCAAGCATAAAGCAATTAGATTCTTGGATGAATGGCTCGCGTAATATTATTTTGAACCAAATCTCTTGCTTTAGAGAATGATGTATGACTGCAGGATGCCGGCTAACAATGGCATGCAGCGGAGGCCGCGAAGCGAAATTCGCATGGTTTCTTTCAGTGCTCCGCGCGGCCCCGCTCAACTCGGACGTTAGACGCTTGCAATCGAAATGAGCCGGCTGTGATTGCAATCAGAATAACTGGTCAGGCATTGACTGAGATTCTCCTATCCCATAGAGTCTCAACGTTATGCCGACTGTACTACGGAATGGGCCTTATAGATTCTTTTTCTACGCTGGTGATCGTGACGAGCCACCCCACGTTCATGTTGAAAGAGATAAAGACATAGCTAAGTTCTGGCTGGATCCTGTAAGGCTGCAAAATAGTGGAGGGT